>Ga0160423_10002193_pt1 | contig 16350 bp, 11 predicted proteins | sample CRUFie14St8metaG_FD_108191 | JGI IMG/M metagenome (GOLD analysis project Ga0160423, IMG submission 108191) | Marine microbial communities from the Costa Rica Dome - CRUD Field 142mm St8 metaG | ecosystem: Environmental > Aquatic > Marine > Oceanic > Photic zone | place: Costa Rica: the Eastern... | reverse complement strand
GGGGGGCCGGGGGCGGGGGGGGGGGGGGGGGGGGGGGGGGGGGGGGGGGGGGGGGGGGGGGGGGGGGGGGGGGGGGGGGGGGGGGGGGGGGGGGGGGGGGCGCGTACTATAATCACTGTATTCTGTAAACCATTGTGGGGGCGAAGAGTCCGCCGAGCCCGGGGTGCTATTCTTTATGAGAAAAAAAGTATCAATCTGATCGGGCGATGAAGGTGCGATCAAAGGTCAGGATTTGCCGGGGGATCGCAGAGAGAGAGAGAGAGAGAGAGAGAGGGTAAGAGTGCTGAGAGACCAAGGCAAGCGAGAATGACTGCTCTTGCAACGAGGATGTCCGCGAACAAGGTCGGCGGTTCCAGGAGGGCCGCCGGAAGGGCCAAGACCGTCCTACCCCAGGCCCCGGGCCTGAGGGCCAGGAGGGCCGGAACGTACCGCCAGGACGTGAGCGCGAACGCCAGCGTCTTCGTGGTCAACACCCCAGGCGGTGGACACGCCGTCATCGGCTTCCATCTTGTCAAGCAGCTCGCGGAGCAGAACCACGACGTGACCATCATGGTCCCTGGTGACGAGTCCAGCGACAAGATGAAGAAGGAGCCCTTCAGCAGGTTCGACGAGCTCACGAGCCTTGGCGTGAAGACGGTGTGGGGATCCACGTCCGACTGCGCGGCCTGCGCCTCTGGAAAGTACGACGTCGTCGTGGACAACAACGGGAAGGACCTCGACACGTGCCAGCCCGTGATCGACTGGGCCGTGGGCCAGGGAGCCTCGCAGTTCCTGTACGTCAGCTCCGCCGGAATCTACAAGCCTAGCGTCACCCCACCTCACGTCGAGGGCGACGCCGTCAAGGAGTCCGCCAGCCACGTCTCCGTGGAGAACTACCTCAAGGGCGCCAGCATCGCTGAGTCCATCTTCAGGCCCCAGTACATCACCGGTGATGCCAACAACAAGGACTGCGAGGAGTGGTTCTTCGACAGGATCGCCAGGGGCAGGCCCGTGCCCATCCCAGGCGACGGCATGAGCATCACTAACGTTGCCCAGGTCGAGGACATGGCCAAGATGATCGGCCTCGCCGTGGAGAACGAGAGCGCCCATGGGGGCCTTTTCAACTGTGTCGGGGACAGGGGTGTCACCCTGAACGGGCTTGTGCAGTTGGCCGCCGCTGCCGCCGGTGTTGACGACGTCGAGATCATCAACTACGACCCCGAGGAGGTTGGTGTGGAGGGGAAGAAGGCCTTCCCTTTCAGGTACACCTACCACTTCTTCTCCGAGCCCAGGGCCGCTGTGGCCAAGCTCGGGATGACCTACGAGAGGAGCCTGGGGGACGCCCTGAAGGAGCGCTGGGCTGCGTACAAGGCCAGCGGGAGGGCGGACAAGGACATGTCCTTCGAGATTGACGACAAGATTATTGAGTCCGTGTCCAGCAAGGTCATGGCCTGAGAGCGCACTTTTCATGCACGTTTCAATTCTTTGTTCAGAGAGAGAAAGGCATAGAGAAAACAGTAGAATAAATACGCAATCACTTCCAGCTCCCCTTGCCTGCGTCAACCTTCGCCAGCTTCTTCTTCTTCTTTGTCTTTGCTGCCGCCGGGGCCGCTTTCTTCGAGGCCACTTTCTTCGACGCCTTCTTCGCCCTGTCCAGCGACAGGGAGTCCTTGAGGTTCTTTATCACGCCCTCAACGAGATCCTTGGCCTGACCGCCCTGCTCTCTCTCCCTCTCTCGCCTCTGCTCGTGCTCAATCTCAACAATGTTCGAGCACAGCTCCGCATTCTCTGTGCTGAGCCTGCTCACCGCTTTTTGGAGCCTCTTGATTGAGACCTCTGCCTTGGCGACCTGGGATTCCATCAGTAGGTTGGCCTTGTGGACCGCCCCGAGCTCCTCCTTGAGCCTGCCGACCTCCTCGCCATGAGCGGCCTTCACGCTCGCCAGCTGGAAGACCAGGGCATTCTTGTCCGCCGACGTCTCCAGCGCCGCCTTCTGCTGCTCCAGGGCCCTCTCCCTGGCGCTCTCGTGGTCGGCCTGCAGAGCGGCGGATCTCTTCTCGGCCGCCTCCCTCTCCAGCGCAGCCCTGGCCTCGGAGACCTTAGCCTCGGCCTTGGATCTCTCGAGCTCGACCACCTTCACCCTCTCCTCCTCGGCGGCGGCGGCCAGCTCCTGCCTCAGGCTGGCAAGCTCCACAGCGTGCCCCTCCCGCAGGGACGACATCTGGCCCTCGTGCTCCCGCCTCAGCGAGGTGAGGGCGGCCTCCCGATCGACGACGCTGGCCTCCCTCTCCGCCTCCAGCCTCTTCTCGAACGAGGACTGCAGGTCCCTCCTGAGATCCTCCATGCCCTTTCCCGCCTCGGCTGCTTCTTCGGTGGCTGGTTCTTGGGCGTCCCGCAGCCCCTGCAGCTCCTCCAAGTGGGCCTCCCTGAGGGACGCGATCTGGTCCTCGTGTTCCTCCTTCAACGCCGCCATGGTCATCTCAAGGGCCTCCGACTGCTGCTCTAGCGCCGCAAGCGCGTTCTCCATGGACTCCTTCATGCCCTCCAAGGCATCAGCTTTCTGGGCGGCCTCCTCGGCTGCGGCTTCCAGCTCGGCCGAACGGGCTCGTCCCTCCTCGGCAGATCTGTCGAGCTCCTCCCGGAGCGACGCGACCTCCTCGGAGTGGGCGACCACCATCTCTTCCAGCTGGGCTGCGTGTCCCCGCGACAGGGAGGCCAGGGCCTCCTCTGCCTTCTTCGCTTTCGCCGCCATGGCCACGTCCAGCGCGGCCCTGGCCTCCCCCTCGAGCTCCCGCCGCAGGGAGGACAGGGCAGACTCTGTCTTCTGGTGGAGGTCCTCCGTCAGGGACGCGAGGGCGGACTCCTCTCGTGCCGCCGCCTCGCCCTTCAGCGCCGCCTCCTGCCTCTCCAGAGCCCCCGCTAGGTCTGCGTCAAACGCACTCCTCAGGTCGGCCTCCTGCCGCCTCAGGGCCTCCCTCGTCTTCTCTCCGCTCACCTCCTCGCTCTCCTTCCTGCCCTGGTTGAGCTCCTCAATGATCCCCAGCAGCTCCCTCTCACTGTGCTCCTTCTCCCTCCTCACCTGCTCCATCCCGCTCTCCAGGCCCTCAAGCGAGAGCAGGGCCTCCTGGAGCGCCGCGACGGCCTCCTCTTTTTCCGCCCTCAGCGCCTCTGCCCTGGCCCCGAGAGCGACCTCCGCCTGGTCCCTCGCCCTCTCCGCCGCCTCCTCCTCCCTCCTGGCCTGCGCCTTGCCCTGCTCGCTCAGCCTCTGCTCGAGTTCCTTGCGGTACCCAGCCTCAAGCCTGTCGCGCAGGGCGACCTGCTGCTCCGCCGCCGCCTGCGTCAGCCGGTGCTGCTGCTCCTGGAGCTTCTCCACGAAGCCCATGAGCTCCCGTCTCAGGTCCTGGAGGTCGTTCTCCCTGATCTCCAGCTCGCGCCTGAGCACCGCGTTGGCCTCCTTCAAGGCCTCCCCGTTGCCACCGCCCCGACTTTGGTCCCTTTCCCTCTCCTCCAGGACCTCGCTTAGCTTGCTAAGCGACTGTCTGTGCTTGCACACGAGCTCAAAGTTCTCGCTGGCCTGCCTCTCAACCCTCTCCAAGAGCTCGGCGTTCCTTCGCAGGAGCTCCTCCTGGGTCGACTTGCTAGTCCTCGCAAGTGAGTCAATGGTCTCCTTCAACTTGGCGTTCTGCCTCCTCAGGCGGAGGGCGTCCGCCGCGATATGGACCATGGGGTCTGTCTCACCCTCCGAGCTGGAGCTCTCCGAGCTGCAGGGGCTGGCGCATGATCCGCTGGGGCTGCCGGCTTGGACAAAGTAACCGCCCGCGGCCCCAGTGAACACGGGGTTGAAGCTGTTGTCAATGGTGTTGACCTGGCAGCTAAAGTCCAGCCACTCCCGCGTGTCTACCACGATCTCGGCACCGGACGCCGTGGGCTCCGACTGGGTCTGGGCGTCCGCGGACGGCGCCAGGGTGGCCTCCGCCCTGGCCTCCTCGATTCCCCGCCTCGCCTCTTTCTTCAGGGCGCGGAGCTCGCCCCACAGGCCCTCCACCAACCCCTCCTGCCTCGAGATGTCCGCCCGAGAGGACTCCTCCGCGTGCGCCAGCGTCTCGTCCAGCCTCCGGATGGTCTCCTCCTGGGCCCTCCGCACCGCCTCAGACTGAGCCAACTCCTGCTCCAGGCGCGTGGCGCGCTCCTCTGCCTCCTTCTTCTCCACCTCAGCGACCTTGCACTTGAACCCGAGGCGGGAGCTGTGGCCCGCCGACAGGCAGAGCAGAAGCATGGCGCCCATCTCGACGGCCTCCGCCCGCTCGACCGACCCGGTGCCTCCCGAAGCGGATGCGTCTCCCGCAAAAGGGGACGTTCCCACGGACTTGACGTCCCAGCTCTGGCGCAGGAAGTCGGCCTCCTCCTCGAGCTCTGAGATCAGGGCCTGCGCCGCGGGGCTATCGTAGGGGCTGAGCAGGAGGGAGCCGTCCAGCGTGGACGCGTCGTCGAAGGCGTCGAAGGAGTGCTCGCCCTCGGAGGACTGGGAGAGATACTCCTCTGCGGGGGGAGGGGCGGCAGCCTCCACGCGGGCCCTGCTCTGGGCCGTGGAGGACACGGACCTCTTCGGCGAGAGCGCAGAGGGCTCCGTGGTCCTGGACTCGAGGCTCGCCACTGGGTTCTCCTTGGAGCACGCGGCCTCCGACTTCGCGGTGTGGAAGGAGGCCGTCTCCTTGCTGTCGCTCCGGCTCAGCACCGAAAGCGGAGCCCGCTTCTTCCTCGCCAACGACACGGTGCTGCTGGACCTGAGCGGCCCCTGCTTCGCGACCTTGCCATCAAACGAGGCGGAAAGGTTCTCCTTGTCGCTCTCAAGGCTCGCTTTCGCGCTGCCCGCGGAGTACCTCGTGCTCGCCTTGGTCTCCATCGACTTGCTCCTCTTGAACTTGAGCCTCCTCATGGGAACGACGTCGCCGATGGCGTTGGTCGACATTTCCCTTCGCACCATAGCGCAACCTTGGGGAGCCGCAGCACGTGACCCCACCGCACCGCGCGCCGCCGGAACGACCTCGAGCGCCGCGCGTCTCCTGTCGCTAGCGAAGGGGCCCAAGGGTTGGAGCTCTGTCTGTCAAGCCGTTGAGGCGACTTTTTTTGAATTCATTCGCCAGATCGCGAATCATGGGAAAAATCGGAAATGTTGCAAAATAATCGATTATTAATAATCCCTACTCTACACTACAAAGGACTTTGTACTTCTGAACATCTCCCCCGCTCCCCGTAACCCCCGTTGTTGTCGTCCCCGCCCGTCGCTGGCAGCTCACTGGAACTTTCCCAAGTCAATCTTCTTCTTGATGAGCTTGTGCGTGTGGTAGAAGAGCCCATCGATGATGCCGCTCACCGTGAAGACCCCCCCCACAATGGCGCACACGTTCGTCACAAAGTGCAGGAACAGGGTCTGGTGCTCCTTGAACATCACCTTGATCGGGCTCAGGTCGTAGTAGAAGAAGACACCGGGGAGGTCCGCGCTGGACAAGAAGTTTGTCTGGGTGGCGTGCTTCGTGACAGAGAACTGGTTGGTGCTGATCTCCCTCTCGTGGAGGTCTACGTACAACGTCGGGACAACCTTCAGGAAGTACTTGTAGGCCAAGGAGGGTGCATCGCTGAGCATCATGGCGCCGTCCAGGGGGTTTGTCGACCCGGGGTAGTCGTGCCCAAAGGAGAGCTTGTTCACCGTGTGGGACATGTTGAATTCTTTGTGTGACGAGGCCAGGACAGTGCGGGGCATGGCAGTCAGCAGGAGAGGAAGGGACGAGGTCTCGATGCAGCGGGAATAGGTGGCCTGACTCACTGGTGTTCTCCCCAAAGGGAATCAGGTCGTGCATGTGAACCCGACCCTGCTGGAATGATCGCCCCGGGGCGATGTGAAAGTTTCCCGCCACCTTGTTGACCTGGAGCTGGCCGTGGATGTGGCATCCCTCATTCATCTGCTCCCTGCGCCCCAAGACGAAGGGAAACCGGAAGATCGAAAGTTAGTGTCGTCAGAAGGCCGCTCTGCATGGGTCTGTTCCACTCGATCGGCTTACTTCAGGCTCTCCAGGTACTCGTCGTGCTCGCACTGCTTCACGTTGGTGGCCTGCCCCAGTGCCCAGCCCTTCTTCCTGTACGCGTCCCTCACCTCGTCGCAGGTGTTGCAGCACTGACCGGCCTTCTCCTCTGCGCCGTAGCAGCTCTGGCACTCCTCCGCGCTCGTCCCGTTCCCAGCCGTGTCGTTCCCGTGGGGCTTCACCTCCGGGCCCACCTGATCCGTGAACAGCTGCGTTGTCAGGAAACCTGAGCGGCTTCTCTCTCTCTCTCTATGCCCCTCTGTCTCTTTCGGTGCCGACCGTCATGGCCGAGGCACGCGAACTCACCTTGGACTTGTGCGGGTTGACCCTGATCCTGTTGCCGTTGAGATCAATGCGCTGCTTCAGGATCTCGTGTTCGTCCACGTGAAGGTGGCAGTCCCCACTGACGTCCATGACGTCGATGCTTATGTGAGAGCAACCCATGCGGTGCAGGGTGATGTCCAGGTTGATCTGCATCTGCTCGCCCCGGGACCTGTCCACGCTGAGCTCGTTCACAACCTGCGCGCGAGAGAGGGAGGGCGTGAGCAAGCCTGGAGCCTTTTGAGAGCGGTAAGGAGGGTGGCCGCGAGAGTACCTGAATTCTCTTGAAGTCTACGGCCTCCGAGACGAAGAGGATCAGCATGAAGATGCTCGAGATGATCGTGATGACACCGCCAGAGAGTGTTCTCGTGAAGAAGTCCTCGTTCACCTGCGCAAGGGAGCGAGAGGAGGGTCAGAAGGAGAGCGACGGCAGAGCTCTTGCGGCACGACGTGGCTGACCTTTGGATAAGCATCGAGCTTCTTCACGCTCTTCAGCAGAGACTTGGGCAGCCACGAGGGCTCCATGGCTGCTACGCGTGCGGGGCCACGGCCGCGATCTCTGTCTGCGAGGGACCAAGGCCGGGGGGGGGGGGTGAAACTTTCCCGGTGAAAGGCAGCACCTTGGATGGGATGTCAAATCGTAAATTAAATGAAATTAAAAATAGCTGTCCCCGACAGTGAACTTAGGGGTCTGTCGCGATGGCGCGAGGATCTCGAGGGGGGATGGACGACCTGGCGCGGGAGTGGCTAGGAGGGGGCCAGAGCAGTAGCACAGTAGCACAAATTGACGAGCTTACTACGGACATAGACGTTCAGCTTGGCGAACTGGGTCGTTCCATCCGGAGTGAGAGAGCCAAAGCCAAGGAGCGTCAGAGGGAGAGGGAGGAGGCTTTCCGGGAGAGCAGGGGCCGACTGGAGACTGGAGAGGAGCAGATGGTGAGGAGGATGGTGGCTCGTGCACTAGTCAGGTCGGAGAAGAGCGTTCAGGGGGGGTTGCACCAGCGCAGGCTGCTGGACGAGCACGACGTCAGTGCGCTGGTTTGCCGGAAGAGCGAGCTTCTGCTTGCGAGGTTCTCCCAGTACGTGGAGTCCGTCGAGGGCGACACCTGTTGTATCTGCCTGGATCCTCTGAAGGGCGGGGTCCTGAGGCTTAACACTTGTGGTCACCACTTCCACTTTCTTTGCTTGCTCAAGTGGTTTGAGGTGAAGCAGCGGTACTGGTGCCCGCTTTGCAAGTCCGAGGTCAGGGCGGACGACGGGGAGAGCGCTGGCGCCGGCCCTCGCTCTTCCTCCGCCGCGCCTGCGCACGGTTGAAACGATTACCCCAAAGGGAACGCATAATAATCTTGATTAAACCTTGATGTTTGACGCCAAGGGCTTCCTTCCGCTGGCATCCCTCGTCACCCGCACGGAACCCTTTCCTGCGTTGCCGTTCTCGCGGTCTGGGGCAGCAAACCTTGGCGTGGACAGCGTCGCGTGGATCTCGCTGAACTTACCGCGCAGCCTCTGGACCTGCTCCAGCTCAGCCTCCAAGTTGACGCGGGCCTGCTCGAGGTTCCTCTTCACTAGCTTGATGTCAAAGACCTCCTCAAGGGAGGTGGAGAAGATGGTCTCAACCTCCTCCCTGAGCACGGAGCCAAACTCGCTCATCAGCGGCAGGAGGAAGAAGGTGTTGAACTTGAGCTCCATGGACTGAACGACATAGTCCCTAATGCCCTCGAAGATCCGGCACACCAGGGCCGCGACAATGTCCTCCGAGACGGGGCCCAGGCGGCGGCTCCACAGGCTCGACTCGAGCAGGGAGACCAGCTCCTGCTGGGTGCTGGCGCCCGGGTCCTTGCCCGGCTCCGAGTTTGGGGGGCCGCCGGGGGCCCCCTTGGCGGGGAAGACGGACTGCAGGCCCCCCTCCTTGTTGTGGAGGCTCCAAGTCACATAGCTGGTGACGCTCTTCAGGTCCGCCATGCAGTGCCCGACGGCCTCCTTCTCCACCTGCTCGATGAACTTGTAGTAGATCTGGCCGACCCTCTTGAGGTAGAGGTCGTTTCCGCTCGTCATCATCTCCCCGTCCCGCATCATGAGGTGCATGGAGATGGGCAGGATCCTCCTCGCGATGTGGCTCAGGCGGAAACCCAGCTGGTGCAAGTACGGCTCGAAGAGCTGCTTGCTCTTGCTGACAGCGATCTCGATGGCGCTCTTGACGTAGTCCGTTCCGTCGTGCGCGTCACTCACTCCACAGGAGTTCACGATCTCCTCCCTGGAGATATCGGAGCACTGCATCTGCCCCACGACGTGCCTGAACTCAGCCATTGCCCTGTGGTACTGCGCACCTCCGTAAAGCCTCATGTGCTTGTTGGCGAGGTTGGAGTAGTGGGGCAGGGGCTGGCCGTCGGCGTCGAGGAATGCCCCGCCCCTGATGTGCTCGTCCGCGAGGGTCTCCCCGAACCTCTCGGGCGAAGCCGAGATGGTTCCCTTCATCAGCGTCCCGATCTTGGCGAGGAACCTCTCCCTGAACTGCCTTCCCCTCTCCTTCAGGCGGTCCTCCTGGAGGTTGCTGAGCTCGCACACGGTGTCGTCAAGCTTCTGGGCGGCGCCGCGGTGCTCCCTCTCCAGCAGGGGGACGATGCTTGGCACATTCTCGAAGTACTTCTGCTGAAGGAGCTGCTCCAGGAACCTGCGGAGCTGGCTCACCCCGACCCTATTCCTCTCAGCGTGCCCGTCGAGCTTCCTTCCCAGCTTCTTCTCGAGCTGGTGCACGTCGTTAGCCTCCCTCGCGGCGACGGCCTCCCTGAAGTGGTCGTTGGACCTGAAGACCGCGTCCCTGGAGACGCCCACACGGCCCGAGGGCACAGAGGTGTAGAACGGGGACCCGCCCAGGATGGTGCTCTCCAGGAGCTTGGAGGGGGGCCTGAGGAAGAGCTCGACGTCCGCGCCCCTGGCGAACTGCGGGATCCTGGTGTCCAGCTTGGTGGACACGATGACGGTCCTCTCCAGGTTGGGGTCCACCTGCATCACGAACTTCCTGGTGGTGGCGTTCCCCCAGTCAGCGGTGTCCTCCAGGCAGAGCACGATGTACTCCCTCTGTTCCATCTTGGACCTCACCAGGGCCTCAACCTGCCTCTGGGCCTGCTGCTGGGAGGCGTTCCTCCTCCCCGGCGCGGCGCTGATCAGGCCCGGGGTATCAATGATGGTCAGGTTGGGGCAGTACTTGTACTCAATCCTGACGACGATCTCCTTGGCCCAGAACTTGTCGTGCTCGGCCTCCAGTCTCCTGTTCTCGCTCTCGATGTACTCTTGGAGCTCCTCCAGGGTGACCTCCGTCTCCACGGCGCCCTCCATGATCAAGAAGCAGTGCGGCTCGATGCACGTGGAGTTATACTTCATGTGAAGCGTGATCGGCCTCCTGGTCTTGGTGCCACCGCCAACGTGGTTGAACTGGAAGCCCATCAGGGCCTCCACGAGGGCGGACTTGCCGTCGGTCTGGTGCCCGACCACGAGGATGGCGGGCGCGTCGAAGGGCTTGCGGAAGTCCTGCGCAAGCGAGTGGAGCTCGTTGTACGCCTCGTAGAGCCTCTCGTTGCCGGACCGCGCGAAGGAGTTGTTCGCCATCGCGCCGGCCGACCTGGACCCGTTCTCCGTGGGAAAGGTGGGCGTCTGCCTGCCCTGTTGCTGTTGGTCAACCTCAACGAAGTCCAACGAAGCCGCGACGTTCCTCCTCCTCTCCGAGCTCCTCGACCCCCCCGCGCTGCCGTTCGCGGCGAACGAGTCGCCGTTCAGTCCGTGCTCCGGCGTGCTCATGTCGTTCGCCGTGGCGCTCGCTCCCAGAGACTTCAACCAATTCTCCGTCGACGACACAGTCATGCGTCCGCAAGGTCCTCTCGTGTCTTGCCAGTCGACTGGACTCTCTCACTGCTGCTTCCCGCGCGATTCTCCAAGAACATTAAGAACATTGCCCCCCCGGCCTCCGCGCCAGGCCGATTTACCAGGCGATTTCTACTCCCCCGGATCCGCTGGATTTTCGGGCCTCCGCGATTTTGGCGGGAAGAACAAAATCAAAACACAGGGGGTGGGAGTTCCGGGGGCATCATTCAATTCATTTATGAACTTCCTTTCTTACCCTCCGAGTGACTCCTGGCTCGGCCGGGGAGGCGGCGTCACCCCAATGTGCCAGTAGTCTCTCGGAGTGCCGTTCTCCTCCTTCGCTGTAGGTGGGCCCCGGTACTTGTCGTACTTGGAAAGGTCGACTCCGCTGCCATGGCCCGCCACTGGCTTCCCGTTCTCCAGGACCACGCAGCAGTCGTTCGAGTCGTCGGTGTGGCTCGGAGACCTGATCGCGATAGGCTTCGCCTCCGCCGCGCCCCTGCGCGCTTGGGACTGGAAGAACTCGTCGATGTTCTCCGAGCCGAAGAGCTTCCTCTGCTTCAAGGGCCCGGCCCCGGAGCAGGACCCTGCCGCCGCGGCCTGCTTCGCCCGCTTCCTCGGCATCCACCCAGGGGAGTTGTTCTTCGTCCCCTTCCCCGCGACTGCGTGCCGCCTCGGAGGGCTACCGCTCGCATCCTCCCCGGGAATCCCAGACCGAGTCGGGGACGACCCTAGGTCGCCCGCCCCACCCTCCTCCTCCTCCACCACATCACGCGGGAAGGACACCCTGGCCGGCATCTTGATCACCCCTTCCACCTCCCCCTCGCGCTCCCCCCCGGGCCCGCGAGGCTCAGCAGCCTCGGAGGTCGTGGGCGGCGCCTCCTTCCTCCCCTGGCCTGGATCCCCGACGTGGGCCACTAGCCTTTCCTTGTACTCCTGGGCCTTCCTTTTGACCCTCTCGTACTTGGCGGCCAATGCAATCTTCTCCCCCGCCAGCCTGCTGATCTCTGTCTCCGTGCCCCTCGTGAAGGCCTCGGTCTGCCTCTGCATGTCCTTGTACCGCCTCTGGAGGTCCTCCTCCGCCCTCTTGCACTCGAGAAACTTCCTCGAGAAGTGGTCAGCCTGCGCCCGCGCCGTGCCAAGCTCCGCCCTGAGCTTGTCCAGCTCCCCCGCCATGGCCACGTCCGCCTGCTTCAGCGTCCTGTTCTGCTGGGTCAGGGTATCCACATCATCGCGCACCAGCCGGAGTGTGGCGTTCTCCGAGGCCAAGGACCTCTCGCGCCTCTGGGACTCCAGCAGCCGTATCCGAAGGGATAAGGCGTCCCGTTCAAGCTCGGAGACCTTGAGAGAGACGTCGGTCAGGGCGCCGGCGCCGTAGCTCGCGAGGGCGAGGAGGGACTTCCGCGCCTCGCCACCCCTCCCGGAGCTCTCCGCCTCGCTGACCTCCTGGGACTGCTGGGAGCCGCTCCCACCGGCCTTGGTCTGGTTGCTGCTGCTGTTATTGTTATTGTTGTTGTCGTGGCTGCTCGTCGCGAGAGAGAAGTTTGTGGGCGGCACGACTCCGGGAGACGGGTCGGAGTGCACCCGCGACAGTGGTGGTGGTGGTGGGGGTACCGGTGAGGGGGCGTGCTGCCCCTGCAGCGCGGCTTGCAGTTCCCACAGGAACTTTGCGTGACCCCTCCTGCGCAGACTCTCACTCCGTTGTCGCAGCCGCCGGAGCTCCGCGTCGAGGGACGCCTCGTCCGCCTCGTCTCCTCGTCGCGTCGTCGCCTCGTCTCGGGACGCGGGAGTTCCCTGGCTCTCCTTCTCCTGGGCCACCGCGGGGGGGGATTCGGTTGGCGTCAACCTCGTCTCGGGCAACATGGTGGCGCCCGCAAGTCCCCTCTCGCGAGAGGTCCGTGAGCCAACGGGGAGTTGGATCCCCGCGCCGGGTGCGGTCTCCCACCTGCCGCTGACTCTGATCACCACAACCCCCCAGCCCGCTTCGACGCGTTTGGAGTTTGGAAGCTGGCGAGCGTGCAGAAAAACTGGAGACAAGACAGATCGATCACATGTGCGGGGTTCTCGCGATCGTGTTTGGTGCCGACGTGAGGTGGCAGGGGGATGACTCCCCCGGCGAGCCCAGCTGCAGCTTTTCGGAAGAGACGGAGGACTCGATCCTTCGGCGCGCGGAGTGGTTCCTGAAGAACCGAGGCCCGGACGGTCGAGCACGGGAGACGAGGACCCCCGGCGGGGGGTCGCTGTTGAGGCTAACGTTGACATCGTCCCTACTCCAAACCCGCGGCCAGGCCAGCATATCGAACTTTGACATATCGGACGGCGAGGGGAACGTCATCCTGTTCAACGGGGAGGTGTACGACGGGCTGCCTCACTTGGGAGAGGGCAACGACGGGGAGGCCCTGCTGCGAGCGCTGGGAAAGTGCGAGACTGCCACGGAGGTGACGTCCTTGCTGTCCGGTCTCAGAGGACCGTGGTCGATCGTGTACTGGCAGAAGCGCACGGAAACCCTGTTTTACGGCAGGGACGTCATTGGTAGGAGGAGCCTCCTCGGGTTCTGCGGGGGCAGCGCGGGCCCACCGTGGCAGCGGTATTCTGTCCTGTCCTCCGTCTCCCTGGCTCCCCTTGACGCACCGGAGCGGGAGAGGAGGGGTTGGCGAGAGATCCCCCCCGGGGTCTATAGTGCCCGCCTCGGCTCAGGGCCTGGCTGTGTGATGCCCGAGCGGCACGCCTGGACGGATCCGGTTCCGGCAGCCCTTGCCTCCACCGGGACTGTCAACGCAGCTGCCGAGGGCCGGGAGGCGCGGGCGACGGAGGAGGAGGTCGAGGCCGCGGCCAAGGAGCTGTTCGGACTTCTCACCGAGGCCGTTCGGCTCCGGTGCTCCCTGGTCCACCACACCCGCAAGGAGGGTTCCGGACCCGGACCTATTCGACCAGCGCCCGTCGCGATCCTCTTCAGCGGCGGCCTGGACTCGGCCATCCTCGCTGGTATTGCCGGCCTGGTCTGCAGCCCTGGCGACCCCATCGACCTTGTGAACGTATGCTTCGTGGGCGGTGGCTCCCCAGACCGTGCCTCTGCGAGAAGCTGCCTGCTGGAGCTCTCAGGTGCCAACCCCTCCAGGGATTTTCGCCTCATCGAGGTGGACTCCTCCCTCGCTGACGTTGATGGGTCAAGGGCGCGGCTCCTGCAGCTGTTGCAGCCGGCGGAGACGTTCATGGACCTCAATATAGGTGCTGCCCTCGCCATGGCGGCCTCTGCGAAGGGTAGGCTTCTGGCATGCCGGGGCGGGGAGCTCCGCGTGGTAAGCGAGGTCTATGAGTCTGCTGCTCTGGTGATCCTCTGTGGCCATGGCGCAGATGAGCAGGCGGGCGGTTACGGGAGGCACCACACCAAGTATAGGGCGGGGGGCTGGGCCGCGCTCGCCGAGGAGATCGAGCTCGACACGCAGAGGCTGTGGAGGTAAGTGCGAAGAGAGACGATCTCTCATCTCTTGGTTGCCAGTGGCTGACGCCATTTTTCTTCTCATTAGGAGGAACCTCGGAAGGGACGACAGGTGCATTTCGGATCTCGGCAGGGAGGCTCGCTTTCCGTTCCTGGATGAATCGGTGGCGCTCGCCCTTCGCACCATGCCCCTTCCTGTCAAATGTGACCCCGGGAGGCAGCCAGGGGAGGGGGACAAGCGGGTCCTCCGCGTCCTGGCCAGGAGATGCCTGCCGGGCCTGGAGAATGCGTCCAGGAGGACCAAGAGGGCGATCCAGTTCGGCAGCAGGATTGCAAAGCTGAGTAACAAGAGGGACTTTGGGAGCAACCGCGCCGCAAACACGGCCAGTGCGGGGACGGTTGTCCTGCCCGACTTCAAGCCCGGCAAGCCGGCATGATCTCGTGCACGGGACGAAAGAGTCGAGATAAGAGATAAGATGTTGGTGCCGCAAGAATATAGTAAGTCTTTCAACAAGTCTCTCCAAACAAAAATAGGGGGGAATTTAATCAAATCAAATCTGTGCGGCACTCCCGGCTAGCGAAGAGAGCTCCCGGAAGCGCGCCGGATTCACCACCCTGAGGTGCTGCACGACCTCCTTCGTCAACATTTTGTAGAGGACGAACATGTACCCCGCCCCCCCCAAAAGACACACCGCGTAGACAAAGGCTGTGACGCCCTTGTTCTCCTCATCGCTTTCCCCCGAGAAGACAAAGGATCCAAGCATGAACACGTTGGCAAGGATGACCACGACAGAGATCGTGAGCGCGATCCACTTCTCTGCGCCCTTCACCACCAGAGGGCCCATGATCTTCTTGCTGCACACGAACTTCACGAGGGGGATGAGCGCAAAGGGGAGCTCGAAGCTCAGCACGACCGAGCTGAACACGATGAGGGCCTCCGACCCGCTCTCCCCCGCAATGATGGTGACCAACAGGCTTGGGACGATGGCCACCGACCTCGTGATGAAGGCTCTCAGGGCTGGCTTGATCCTAAAGTCCACGAATCCTTCCATGACGTACTGTCCCGCTAGCGTCCCCGTCATCGTGCTGGAGAGCCCAGAGGCCAGAAGGGCGCAGCCAAAGAAGGTCCTGGCAACCGTGCCCAGAACGTTCTTGAGCATCTGCGGCGCGTTCTGCAAGGGCTGGTCGATGAGCTTTTGCTTCTCCTCCGGCGACACGCCCTCCACCGTGGAGTGCGCCACGAGCACGACTGCCACGTTGATGAACAGGGAGAACCCGAGGGCCAAGGCCGACTCGAGACCGCTGTACAGCACCACCAGCTTGGACTGCAGGACTGTGGGGGGGAGGCCAGAACTTCCCCTGACGATAGTCCCGCGCTTCGTCCCCTCTGGTGCGTTGTCATGGTACGAAGATGAGTCAACCTCCGAAGTGTTCAGTCTTTGGAACTCCTCGCCCGGGCCGCCGTCCTGGCTCGGGTCCGTGGCCTTGTCCCTGGCCAGGACGAGCGCAGAGTGCAGGAAGAGGTTGTGGGGCATCACCAAGGCGCCGAGCATGGAGACCGCGATGTAGGCGCTGACGTGGACTGGATCCTTCAGGTAGCCGACCGAGAAGAGGCCCGCGAACACCCCGCCGACGGAGATGTGGTCGCCCACAAAGTTCAGCTCAGCGATGAAGCAGAAGCTGATGACTCCCACGAGGAGGGCGAAGAAGCACTCGAGGACCCTAGCGCCGAGCTGCTGCAGCAGCAGGAAGAGCATGGCGCTGGTTGAGGTGACCAGGATGCCCACGGTGACCGGGATGCCGAAGAGCATCTTCAGGGCGAAGGCCGTGCCGATGACCTCCGGGATGTCGCTCGCGATGATGGCGAGCTCCGAGAGGATCCAGAGCGCCTTGCTCTGCGAGGGGGTGTACTCGTGGCGGCACATCTGGCTAAGGTGCCTCCCAGTGGCCACGGCAAGCCTGACGCATAGAATCTGAACCAGGAGGCCCGCTAGCGTCGCGATCAGGAGTACCCACAGCAAGCTCGAGCTGAACTGCGCTCCGGCCTGCATGTCAACCTCGAAGTTTCCCGGGTCCACGTAGGCTATTGTGATGAGGAACCCCGGGCCGAGGAAACCCAGGCAGTCCCTCGCCTTGACCTCCGAGAACAGGGCCGTGGGGTCCTTTGCCGCGACCCCGCTCTCGAAACGGTAGGTTGCCTCCAGGTCGTCGTGCGATGAGGAGACCCCTCCCGGGGCGGCCAGGTGCTCGGAGTCCGCCAGCGACCTCGACGACGTCGAGGGGCTGAGGGACTCCATCTCTTCCCGAGAGCCGTCCCTCTTCGACGCCTTCATGGCGGCGCCTCCGCCTCCGCCTCTCGAACTTGCGAGCTCCAACTCCAGGATTACGGTGTCCGACACAGGCGCCAGCGCCGCAGAGATCCGCATCCGCCCCTGACCCCCCCAAACCCATCGATAAAACCGGAATTCCCGAGACCAACAATCATTGTCAAAGCTCATTGTCAAAGCTGATGTGCACTACAAAAGAACTGTCACCTTAACAATTCTAGTGTGTTTAACCTCCCGATCATTGTTTCGACCGCAGTGCAGGAGAGGTTTCGAGGGGGCCCTTAAACCAGCTGCCTTTACCCCCCTCATTCCCGGTTTCATCCTCGCGTCGGACACAAACAGACAG
>Ga0160423_10002192_pt1 | contig 16356 bp, 16 predicted proteins | sample CRUFie14St8metaG_FD_108191 | JGI IMG/M metagenome (GOLD analysis project Ga0160423, IMG submission 108191) | Marine microbial communities from the Costa Rica Dome - CRUD Field 142mm St8 metaG | ecosystem: Environmental > Aquatic > Marine > Oceanic > Photic zone | place: Costa Rica: the Eastern... | reverse complement strand
GTGTGTTTTTTGTGGGGGGGGGGGGGGGGGCGGGGGGTGTCGTCGGCGTCTGTGCCGAGAACACACACACACACAAACAAACAAACAAACAAACTACTGTAACTTAGAAATACACATAAAAACAAAAGAGAGGTCTTCTCTCATTCTTTGTACAAGGTCCCCGTTCCTTCATTTTGCCACCGAGGGGTGAGGGTAGGGTACGGGATCAGCGGCAGCATCAGCCGCCATGTCGAGAGTCTCTCGGCACCGCCCCTCCCACCCCTATACCCTTCCCACCACCGTCACGGCTTGCCATCCCTGCGCTTCAGCCTGCAGAAGTGCAGCTCCCGAAGCACGGCATTTATCCTGAGGTACTCCCTGAGGTTCGCCTCCGCGCGCCCCCCGCCGTCCAAGTCGGCCTCGCCGGCCTGCTCTAAGGACGCTCGAAGCCTCTGCACCTTCCGGGTCAGGTTGTCCAAATCTCCGCACTCCCCGGCAACGTCGTCCTCCTCGCGGTCGCACCCGCGTTTCCGCTTCTCCGCCTGGGTCCCCTCGCGGCGGGAACCCATGCCCTAATTCAGCTCCCCTCCCCCCCCCCTGCCTCGCCTCGCCTCGCCTCGCCTCGCCGCGAAGGGTGTGCCCGCTGCGCGCGCGGCGTGGCGCTCCTGGCGTTTACTCTCCCCGCTCGAGCTCCCGCGCGAACATCGAAACTGATCGACATGATCTGATGATCTAGAGTCCTGGATTCTCCAGGGACACGAAGGAAGAATGGTGGAAGAATGGGACTTCGATCCAGGACGGATTACAAGGATTACAAGGATTACAAGGTTACTGTCCCCCCGTCGTCTCCTTCAGCTCCACCCATCTGGAAAAGTACTCCTGGCACCGCAGCGTGGAGTGCCAGTAGGCTGCACCCGCGTAGTCTTGCTCCCTGCAAGCGCCCAAGCCGGCCACCTTCTCCTCCAGCGCCATGCCGACCCTGCGAAGGTTGGCCTCGGCGGTAAATCCCTCGACCAGTACGGCGGCCCCATCCTCCCTCGCCCGCTCCCAGGTCCCCCTGTCGCCCGCGAGTGCCAGGGCGTCCCTCGCAAAGCCGGCCGCGTCGGAGGAGCGCCACAGACCGCCAAAGGCTCCGCCTTCCCCCAAGCCGCAAACCAGGCCCTCCGCGCCCACGGGTGCTGCTCACCACCAGGTCGCAAGCCAGAGGATGATACGACAAGAAAAGAAAAGGAAATCGGGGTGGGTTGGGCGTTGGGCGTCAGCGCGCGAAACCCCCATCGCGGGCGTTTGAACCCAAATCAAGTCTGTTGATCAGGCGGTTCGATGAAACTCACTCGTGCAGACGGGCGTGCCGTAGGTCCACGCGTCCAGGATCTTCGTCTTGATTCCCGCCCCGTACCTCAGGGGCGCGAGGAGCACCCTCGCCCCTCCCAGCGCCGCCCCCAGGTCCTCTGCGAAGCCCTCGACCAGGAACCCCGATTTGGGGTCGTGCAGCGCCCTCACCCTAGACCCGGCGCCGCTGTTGTCGAAGTGGGCGCCGTACACCCTGCACTGGGCGCCCTCGAGCCCCTCCCTGATCAGGGGCCAGGCCTCCCGCGCCAGCCACGTCACCGCGTCCACGTTTGGGGCGTGCAGCGCGGTTCCAACAAACACAAAGTCGTGCTCCCTCTCGTCCCACTCCTTCCAAGCACTTCTGTCCGGCTCCTCGTAAAAGAAGGGCGCCAGGCACAGCTTGCTCTCCGGAACGCCCCAAACGTCCCTGAGTAGCTCGAGCTCGGAGGGGGAGCACACCAGCACGAGGTCTGACCGGTGGCACGCCGCGATCTCCCTCTGCAGCGGAGGAAAGGTTGCGGGAGGGGTGGGCAACGGGAGGCCATGGCCGCCACGGCCCCTCTCGCACTCGGCCTGCCGCCACAGCCTCAGCGCGTGTGAGTCCTGCATGTCCAGCACCCGCACCGCATCGGGCGCCCTCTCCCTGACCACCCAGGAGAACATTTCCTCGCTCGGAAACCGGTCGAAGACCGCCACGGAGGGCGCAACCTCGTCCACCATTCTCCCCAGTTCCTCCCTCCTGTTGATCGGGCACCGCATGGTTCGCACGCCGAGGTCGTCCCTTAGCCTTCGGGAAGACTCGTTCTCGCGCTGCGGGGAAGCAAAGGTCGCGGCGTTATACCCGAATTCGCCCAAAAAACCTGAGGACAGAAGGCTCGTGGTCCGCACGCCTGCGCCCGTCGCCCTTGCGTCCGGCCAGAAGGACCCGAAGAAGAGCACGGACCGATCACACCTGACGAATTTGGAGGTCTTTTCATCATCATCGGTATCCTTTCTCCTCGCAGCCCTCGTTGTTGTTGGACTCCTCCTGGCACTCCTGGTGGTGTTGGTGACGTCCTGGTGACGACGGTGAGGTACTCCTGTTGAGGTAGAAGACAACAAGCATGTCAAGACCTCCGCTCGCCCCATGACCGATTCATCCAATCAATCAATCAATAATTCTCTTCCCTCCGTCCTCGTCCGTGTCCTCGAGCGCCATGCTTCTGCTTCATCCCGATGTCTATCCTCTTTCTCTTCAACGCTTTTTGGATTCTCATTTTTCATTTCTGAAATGCCCGTTTGCAGGTGATAATTCCGCCCGCACGGGACTCTTGAATTACACAACGTGGTGTGGGCATCTGTGTAGAAAACGCACTTTATTCCATCCAACAGGCAGGACAAACACAGGTCACCTCCAGAGGGGAAGGAGTCGAGCAACGAGCGAGGTTGCGGGCACCTGGAGCGACGACGGGACGAGAGAGACTGCGCGCACGGGAGGGCCGTCACCCACCGCTAGGGTATAGACTACTATCATATCATCATCATCATCGTCATGATCGGAGCGAAGGGCGTGTGCGGCTTGAAGCATGGCTTTCAAAACAAGGCAGGCTTGGGAGCGGCGTGCAGGAGTGCAAGGCCAAGGGTGACGAGGGGGGTCGCTCGCAGGGTGGCGAGTAGGGAGGACCTCGGGAGTACGGACGAGAGGCTGAAGGGTTTAATCGATGTGCTCAGTGCGGAGGACTGGAACAGGAACTCTTGGAGAGAAAAGCCAGTGTTGCAGCAACCGGACTACCCTTGTGAACAAGACGTGCGTAAAGTACACGACCAGTTGTGCGACTTGCCGCCTTTGGTGTTCGCGGGTGAGTGCCGTAATTTGAGCGAGAAACTCGCAAAGTGCTCCAGGGGGGAAGCCTTCTGGCTCCAGGGCGGGGACTGCGCAGAAAGCTTCACGGAGTTTAGTGCGAACCATATCAGGGACACCTACAGAATATTGTTGCAGATGAGTGTGGTGATGATGTTCGGAGGTGGTATACCAGTGGTGAAGGTCGGAAGAATGGCGGGCCAGTTCGCAAAGCCAAGGACGGCCCCCACCGAGACCATCCACGGCGTGGAGTACAAGTCGTACAGGGGGGATATCATCAACGACTCGGCTTTGGACCACGAAGCGAGGATTCCCGACCCCAACAGGCTCGTCAGGGCGTACCACCAGTGCGCCTCCACGCTCAACCTGATCCGCGGTTTCAGCAGCGGAGGCTACGCCAGGCTGGACCGGGTGGACCAGTGGAACCTGGACTTCATGTCCAAGTCGGACGAGGGCAGGTTGTACATGGACCTCGCGGCGCGGGTGGACGAGGCGATCACCTTCATGGAGGCGTGCGGCGTCGGCTCGGAGAGCTCCGTCATGAGCACCACCGACTTCTACGTCTCGCACGAGGCCCTCCTGCTGGAGTACGAGTCTGCGCTCACGCGCGAGGACTCCACCACCGGATTGTGGTACGACTGCTCCGCGCACCTGGTGTGGGTCGGCGAGAGGACGAGGCAGCTGGACCACGCGCACATGGAGTTCCTTAGGGGGGTGGGCAACCCGCTGGGGATCAAGATCTCCCAGAAGGCCGACCCCGCCGAGTTGATCGAGCTGATCCAGACGCTGAACCCCACGAACAACCCGGGCAGGCTCGCTGTCATTGTTAGGATGGGGGCGGACAACCTGCGCGAGCGCCTGCCGCTGCTGCTGAGGGCGGTGCGGGACGCGGGCCAGAAGGTGACGTGGGTGTGCGACCCCATGCACGGCAACACGGAGGTGATGAACGGGTACAAGACCAGGCGCTACGAGAACATCAGGGCGGAGGTCGAGGCCTTCTTCGATGTGCACGAGCAGGAGGGCACCATCCCGGGAGGAATCCACCTGGAGATGACCGGCAAGGACGTCACCGAGTGCACCGGCGGCGGCAGCTCCGTCTCGGGGGAGGACCTGGGAGACAGGTACGACACCTACTGCGACCCGAGGCTGAACGCCGAGCAGAGCCTGGAACTCAGCTTCTACATCGCGCAGAGGCTCAGGCAGAGGAGGAACGCGGGCAGGGGCTGACCGTAATCACGAATTGATGAGAATTCAAGTCAATTATGGCTGGTTTTAGTAGTAATCAGACAAACCCTTTTGTTACTGGCCCGTGCCGCTGCTGTTGTGGTCAGCAGGTCAGCAGCACGACTTCTTCTTCCCCCCCTCCTCGGCGGGCTGGGTGACCACGATGGTCTGGCCCTCCCCCGGACCCTTGGCCTGCGCGTCGTCCGCCTGCAGGGTCTTCTGGCTGACAATCTTGTAGATTTGCGTCAGGATGTTCTCAAAGGCCTCCTCGACGTTGGTGGCGTCCAGCGCGGAGGTCTCGATGAAGGACAGGGTCTCCTTCTCGCAGAAGGTCTTGGCGTCCTCGGCCTGCACGGACCTCAGGTGCCTCAAGTCGGACTTGTTGCCCACGAGCATGATGACAATGTTAGAGTCCGCGTGGTCCCTGAGCTCCTTGAGCCACCTGCCCACGTTGTCAAAGGTGGCCTGCTTGGTGATGTCGTACACCAGTAGCGCCCCGACGGCGCCCCTGTAGTACGCGGAGGTGATGGCCCGGTACCTCTCTTGTCCTGCCGTGTCCCAGATCTGCGCCTTGATGGTCTTGCCGTCCACCTGGATACTCCTCGTGGCGAACTCCACTCCAATGGTAGACTTGGACTGAAGCATAAACTCGTTACGGGTGAAGCGGCTCAGGAGCTGAGACTTTCCTACCGCGGAGTCCCCAATCAGGACCACCTTGAAAAGGTAGTCGAAGCTGAAGAAAAAAAAAATAAAGCAAGTCAGAACCAGGTTTTTTCAGCCTTGCTGTTGTTCGCGAGGCTCCTGAGGAAGAACAGAGGTTGTTGTTGTTGTTGTTGTTGTTGTTCGTGTTCGAAAAAGGTACTCACTCGTCGTCCGGCTTTCCTGGTATGGTCATCCTTGCTCGCTGCTCACACCTGCCCCCTTGGGTCCCCTCGCTAGGCTGCTCCGCGCGCCTCTCTCTCTCTCCCTGCTCGGCGTTCACCACCTCGCTGCCTGCCCTGATGGATGCTTCTTCGGTTGGTGGAGTGTGAGTTGGCTGGGGTGGCCCACCACCAAGGCCATGTACCGAATGCGTGTAATTGTGGTGGGTGAAAAATAGAAAGAGAGAAAGACACAGATCGAAGTGCAAATTAGGTGTTGAAAAATCGATCGGACGTCTCGAGGGTTGCGGAAAAGTCCAAAATCTTGTCTCGTCTTTCGAGCATCCAGCATCCAGCACCATAATATTCTATCGATCGAGAGGACGGGAGACTGGACTGTACAACTGATGGACGGTTTCATAGAAAACATTCATGGGCGATCCACACACGCACACACACAAACCCAAAATAAAGCGATCTACAACGAGGACCGAGGTCTGAGACCAGCCTACGTTGTGGATCTTCCCCCCCCACCCCCACCCACACACACACAAACACACCGCCCGGTTTGGCCAAGGGGAACGCGGCCCTCAGGCCAGTCCCTCCCCGCGCAACCCCCTGTCATTGCCTCCCAAGCCCGATCCTTTTTCTCCCACTCCCCCGCACCGCTTGATGTGGCCGAGCCCACCGTACCGGTGTCCCAGCGGCATCAGGAAGGCCCCCGGTGTGGACGGCTCTAAGACGTAGTCGAACCTTCGCCGCCCAATTTCGAACAAGGTCCCACGAGGACGACGAGGACGAGGACGAGGCGAGTGGGAAAAAGATTGAGGGCGTCAGCTTTCCTCTCGGTCTTTCAAGAAGGCTCGAAGAGGAGTTCTGGCGTTTACCACTCATGCGATGAGCGTGAAGTCGTTTCCAACGACCACCGTCCCGTCCTCCCGCTCCATGAGCGTCGCTGTCCCCCTGGAGCTCGCGCCCATCACCTCCCCGCTTAGGTACGCCCTTCTCACCCTCGTCCCCGCCTCCGTGTCGTCCAGCACCAAGCAGGTGCCGACGAGCGCGTCGCGTTGCCACTCCGTCTCCAGCACGAGGTGGGAGGCCCTGCGGCGGCACACGGTGGAGAACCCATCGCAGTCGCAGTCGTAGTCCGGGTGATCCAGGTAACCAAAAGCCGCGCGCGCCGCCACGCGCTCCCTGGCGTATCGTTCCGCCTCCCGCCTCAGACAGGAGATGGGGTACACCCTGCCGTTGCAGTTCACCACGCCCGCGCGGTGCAGGACGCCTTTGATGAGTCCACAAAGAGGACCATGAGTTGATGAGTTGAGTTATGAGAGGTTTAGGTCAGATCGGGCGGCGAGATGGATTGGACGGGGCGCTTACCCCTAACGAGGAGCCTCCCGTCGTTCAGCTCGATGGAGCGCTCACAGAGCCGGGCGAGGTCCGCCCTCGACGAGGGCGGGGGATAGGCCGAGGGCGGCGACGAGGGCGGCGACGACGCGGCACTGGCGCCGCAGCCCATGTCCTCACCTCTCCTTCCTCCTCGTCCTTCCCCCCGCGGAGCGCGTCAAGGGGCCTTCCCGTTCTCCCGCACTCAGGTCCCCCACTGTGCCATCAGGGCACCACTCTTGGCTTCGACTGGATTCGGTCGGCCGCTTCCGTCGTCGTGCGCCGTGCGGTTTGGTTTCGAGGTCCGGGCGCCCCCCCGGCACCTCCTCCCAGGCCGCCATGGTTCATCGCGATCGCGGGGAAGCCCGAACGACGTTCCAACCCTCCCGTGACTGGCCCCCCTGGCCTCTCGATCTTGGATTTTTTGGGGGACTCACGTGAACGCGGCGAGGATTAGAAGAATGGAAGAAGAATGATGATGTACAAAGGACACTACATGATAGGTTTCCTCCTGGAGAGATTTCTTGGCATGGCCATCCCCATGGAGACCACCACCTCAAGCCCCTCGCCCACCGTTAGGTTTGTCCTCAACACGTCCTCCCTTCCAAGCAGATAGATGTCACCAACGTACATGTGGTTCGTTGGAACGTACACGATCACCAGGTCGCCCTCGCCCTCCAGCCGGCACTCCCCAGTGACAAAGGCGATGGCGTACTCGCCGTGCCTGGGGTGGCGAATCAAAACGCATTCCTTGAACGCCGTGTTCTCTGTCTTGGGGTCGATGGCCTGTCCAATCTGCTTGGCGGCGGAGTACACCTGCGTGACGAGCGGGACCTTCTCGAACACGAGCTCGCTGATGCGGACGAAGACGCTACCGATCCAGGACTGGCCGAAGAGCCCCGCCAAAAATATCAACACCAGCGCGGTGAGAAACCCGATGCCTGGGTGGGGAAGGAGGAAGGAAGCGCGTTGCGAGTGTGAGGGACCACGTCAGTCCGCTGTTGCCGCTGCCGCGACCTCTCTCTCTTTAAGTGCGTGTGTGCGCCTCGCTCACCGAAGATCTGTAGCCCGAAGACGTCCTTGAAGACCGGGGAGAAGATCCCGTCCACGGCCTCTACGAGCCAGCCGGTAACGGTGACCGTGACGAAGATGGGTAGCAGGATGGCACACCCGCTCATGAAGGTCCTGGTGGCCCAGCCCGTGGAGGCGACGGTCGCCTCGACCGCCCGGAAAGAGGGCGAGTTGAGGAGGGGCGAGCCACCGTCCTCGCCATCCGTTCCGTCGTCCAGGTCGACGGCAGCGGGTACGGAGGACACGAAGGATCCAGCACCGTGGTAGGTCCTTTGAGACGTCGGCAGGAGCTCCTCTTCATCCTCGCGGGCGTCGTTCTTCTTGTAAGCCTCGTACTTGTGCTGAGTTGGTTGCGTTTTGTGTGTGTGTATTCCGGAGCGGGGAAAGCGAGGGGAGAGTCAGGTGAACGCCCGCGCCCGCCGAGGGACAATCCGTTAGGCCAGAGTCCCTTCCGTTCGAGTGGGTTCGGGTGGGTTTGGTTCCTCTCACGACGCGCGAAGAGAGAGTCGTCGTGTGTCTTGTGTTGCCTTGTGCGCTTCTACCCCTGCCTGCCTGCCTGCCTCCCTCCTCACCTTCTTCTTGTCCTTCATATCTGCTCCCTGATCTAAGGGCGCCCTCCCCCCGATGCTGGCAGTTACGATTGGTTTTTGAAGTGTTTGCCATGGTAACGTCTCTCATTAAAAATTGGGAAGGTTTTTCGACGGCCCTGGGCTCGCACAACTGTCCCGTCTCGATCTGGCGAATCCCGGTGTCGATTCTTGGACAGAATGGGGCGTGTACAAAACACATCTTTACGACGCCCCACAAGGAAAACGAATTTCGACCCGACGACGAAGTGCGTTGCGGGACGCGTAGTAGATCCGTTCGGGCAGGCAAGCCGTACGCTTTTGGGCGCGCAGCGGGCAGACACGAGGCCAGCGAGGGGGAACCGCTCTGCGAAGAAAGCAAGGACTGTGAGGGAGAGCCATGGCGTCCCCAGCGCCGGAAGGAGAGAGGCACAAGAGGGCCAAGGAGATTGCCACCGAGGTAAGGGCGGGCTTCCCCACCGCGACTGCGACAGAGTCTGTGATCGGGGCCGGGCTTTGGGGGGGGGAACCTGGAAGGAAAGGGCGGCGAAGACCTCCACTTGGGCTCGAGGCTGACGTAGACCTGTCTCCCTCTTCCTCTTCCTCGCTCGCTAAAACCAGGAGCACCCTTTCAGGATTTACATGGGCTATGACAGCCACGAGGACATTACCTTTGAGGTGGCGAAGCACTCGATTGAGACGAGGTCCTCCGTGCCCGTCGACATCTTCCCCTTGAAGCGCAAGGACCTTCAGGTTAGAGCCGAGGGCCGGTCCCCCCGTTCGACTTGTCTCACCTGGAAGAAGGCCTCGACTCGCTGACGCGATCCCCCCCCCCACACACCCCTCCTCCTCCTCCTCCTCCGCAGCACCGAGGGATCTACAGGAGGAACCAAGACCCAAAGCAGACCACCGAGTTCACGTACTGCAGATTCTTCGTGCCTTACCTGAGCAACTACAAGGGTGAGCCTCCCCGCTCCTTTTCCCTCTGTCTTCGTGCTGCTCTCGCGCCCCAGTCTTATCCTGACGCTCTCCTTGCCTCCCTACACACGCAGGGTGGGCCATGTTCGTGGACGACGACTTCCTTTGGCTCGGCGACATCGCCGACCTCCTGGACTACTGCGACGACAAGTACGCTTTGATCTGCGTCAAGCACGACTACAAGCCCAGCGTCACCACCAAGCTGGCCGGCAGGGAGCAGAGCATCTACCCCCGCAAGAACTGGAGCAGCATGGTGCTGTGGAACTGCTCCCACCCCGCGAACCAGAACGTCTCCCTCTCCATGATCAACAAGGAGGGCGGCGCCTTCCTGCACAGGTTCTCGTGGATCGAGGACGACTCGCTGATCGGGGAGGTTCCCTACCACTGGAACTTCCTGGTGGACTGGTACACCCCTTACACCGAGGAGGAGATCGAGAAGAAGGGCGCAAAGCCCGGGGCCATCCACTACACCGAGGGCGGCCCCTGGTTCCCAGACTACAGGGACACCGACTACAGCAAGGAGTGGTTCGAGGAGCTCAGGGCCTACGAGGCCAAGCTCCCGGCGCCCAGGCTTCTGTGCCCCTACGAGAGGTTCTCCGAGAAGGGCAACAAGCCCCTGGAGGGTTACGCCAACTCGGACGACCTGTGGGCCTGGGACCAGGACAACTAGGGCTACCGCGGAGAGAGGGGTAGGGGGGCCCTAGCTCGCCTCCATACGTAGGCGCGGAAGAATAACACTTGGCACTCTTTCTTTTTTGAGTCATCATCATTCACACCAATAAGTAAGAGATCATGGCCTATATAGGCTGCTTTTCCTCCTTTCCTCCTCCAGATGCTGCTGCTTGTCCATATTTCCGTATTTTCCCAATTCATTCCCTTCCCCAATCAATGGATTTCCATTCCTTCCCAAACCCATCTCGTTTGCGTCAACATCATGGAGGGGGGAAGAAGGATACAGCAATTCTCCCCCCCCAAACAGAAGAATTAGCCATCTAAGCTTAGACTGGGAAAAGCGAAGCCTTGGAGACCTGTTAGGGGCCAAGGCGCCTTCATTCTCACCTTGGGTTGGCTTGGGGTTCAAGGTCGAACCAGGACACACTAAAACCAAGACACGCAAGGGGAGGACCGCGACAACGGGAAGAAGGAACCTTCTGAACTGACTGGTGCGAATTGGACGACCGACTCGCGACAGGGGGGTCAACATGCTGGCCAACTCGCGTAACAGGAGGAGGGTGACGGGGCGCACGAACCTGGGTGCGAGCACAGCGGTGGAGCAGGAGACCAAGGCCAGCCTGGAACGAAAGCGGGCGGCGAAGGAGAGGCAGCGTAGGGACTCGTCGACGAACGCGCAGAGTGGGGCCAAGGCAGAAGATGACGAGGTGGTCTCCCGGCTGATGGTCGACCTCAGGGAGCGCTTCTACGACAAGGGCAGCCTCGCCAAGTCATTCCGCGGCCTGGACGAGGACCTGAGCGGCGGCATCTCGATCGACGAGTTCCGCACCTTCTTCAACAATATGGGGCACTCGCTTTCGGACTCCCAGGTCCACCTGCTCCTGGAGCTTGTGGACAGCGACAAGGGCGGCACCGTGGACCTCGATGAGTTCTGCACGCACTTCGACCTGATGACTGCCCCTCCTGAGGAGCAGGGCTTCAGCAACGTGAACACCGCGATTGGCGAGGTCGGAGGGGAGGCCGCCTCCACCAACAAGGACGGTGGTGCGGGGAACAGCAAAATGAAGGCGGACGACCACACACACGACCACGACGACGTCATTGTCCGCGTGCACTCCATCATCTCCCAGCTCAAGCGCAAGGTCGCCCAGAAGGGCTCGATGCGCACTGTCTTTAGGGAGTACGACGCCAACCACGACGGCAGCATCAGCAGGGACGAGTTCAGGGATGCGCTGAACAACCTGAACCTGCGGGTGACTGACGAGGAGCTCGACGCGCTGCTGTCGATGGTCGACTCGCACCACACGGACAACCAGGAGATCATGTACGACGACTTCTGCGCCAAGTTCGGGGACGAGCAGCAAGCGGGGGGTCTGGCAGATCTTGGCGTCCACACCCTGCCGGACTTCACTTCCGCCAAGGACAAGGCCTCGAGGCTCACACCAAAGCTCACCGAGCTGGCCAAGAAACTCCAGTCCGGGAGCGGCTTGGTGTGCTTCCACAAGATTCTCAAGGCCTTCAAGGATTTTGACACGGACGGCACGGGAATGATCTCCAGGGACCACTTCAGGTTTGCGGTGGACCGCGTATCGAGGCTTGGGGCCACGACCGGCGCCTCGGACTGCGTTGTGGGGTGGGAGCATGAGGTGGACACCAAAGGTGGTGGGAGCGTGGACTACGTCGCATTCGTGGAGAGGCTCCGGCAGGCCGGGGTGAGCCAGCCCGCCAACTTCTTTTTTGGAGCAGCCCCAAAGGGCGTCAGGGACACGAGGGCGCGGATGCAGGGCGAGGTGGGGGCGATGAATGAGGGCAACGCCACACCAGCGGACGGATCTGGGGCGGAGCAGGAGCAGGAGACCAGCCCAGCCTGGCACAAGAGCCCCATGCACCGCCCCACCCGTTTCGAGAAGAGCGCCAAGCTGCGGTACAAGAACACGTCGTACATAACTTGCCCCGAGGAGGGGTCGCCCTCGTTTTACGGGTCCAGCGACAGGTTCAGGACCACCAGGCAGGTCGGTTTGGTGCACGGCGGCTTTGGCCAGGTCGGCGGGGGCGGGAAGCACATCCCGGAGGCCAAGGCGGAGAGAATAAGGAGCAACCAGAGGAGGATAGAGGCCGCGCTAAGGGAGGAGGCGGCGAGGAAGCAGCAGCAGGAGACCGCCAGGATAGACTCGCTTTCCAACCAGAGGCAGAACTACCTGGACCGCGTGAACCAGGCAAGCTCCATTGGGCAGCCGAGGGGGGTTAGGAGCGGCACCCAGGTTGGGGTCTCTCAGACCAACATCCTGACGGGTTGACGCACTGATTGAGTGAGTAGTGCGCTAAAAGTGTAACAGTGCGCTTGTGTGTCCTTGTAAGGGCTCTGCTAGGCCGTGAAGACGCGCCTAGAAAACTCGTTTGAGTTGTCTACCCGTTTTGTCAAGAAAGTGTGAGGAAGAGTGAGGGAGACGAGGTGGCCTATTTGGAAGGAACAAGGAAAAACGTTCATGACAAGAGCAAGCAGTTTTGATTGGGAAGGTCCGGAAAACCCGAGGCGCAGGAACAACACAGCACGGCGCGGGAGGGAGGGACCCAGGACGAGTCTTCGTCCCGAGCACCCACCCCACCCCCACCTTACCGCGCCCCCTCACCCCGCCCTCGCCCCCCCTCCTCCCGCTCCCGCCCGTCCCGCTCTTCTTCTCGTCCCCAACCCAGCCCCACGATCCTTGCGCCATCCATCCATGACCTTGGCTTAGCATGCCATGCATGACCAACGCGATGACCTGGGTCGAAGAGACTTAGTCGAAGAGAGAGAATCCCATGTCGTCGTCGGACTCTTCCTCCTCGGACTCCTCCTTCTTCTCCTCCTCGGCGGCGGCTCCTCCGGCAGCGGCTCCACCAGCACCCGCGGCTGGGGCGGCACCACCTCCCACGTTCGTAATGAGGTCCTCAATATCCTTCTTCTCCAAGAGCTTGGCAAAGAGTCCAGGCCAGTAGGTCTCGAGCTCGACTCCAGCGGCTGCGCAGATGGTGGAGATCTTGTCCGCGGTCACGGCGATGCCGTCGTCGTGCAAAATAAGGGCGGCGTAGGTGCAGGCGAGTTCCTGGTTCGACATCTCGAAAGCTGTTTTGAGTATAAACGTTTAAGCTCTGTGGTCTTAGGGCGAGCGCTAACGAAGCTTGTCTGAGAGCCTACTCCTCTTGCTTCGCCCCTTCCCGGCTCTTTCCTGAACGAAAGGGCTTCTTTGATGATTTTCTGTTGTGTAGAAATCCGGTCTTGGAGGGAGAAAGGACATCATTTAAGGGGGGGGGGAGGGCGCAGCCGCCGCCGGCGAAAGAATGCGTGGAAATGTCAATCAAGATTTCCATCTCACCAAACACGATAAGGAGCCCTGGAAGGGGGAAGAGGGGGGTGGCCACAACAGAGAACGAATCGAGCTTGTCCCTGAGGTTGAGGAGGAGGCCGCATTGTGAGTGAGTGAGCGGATTGTATCATGGAGCGGATGGTCGGGGGGATGGGAGGCGTGAGGAGGCACACGGCCTCCTCGGGATACAGACCCAAACAAAACAAGCCACAGAAAACGACGACGACGACGAGACTTTTCCACGCCAGGACCCTTTTGAGGCAAAGCTCTTTGGCAAGACCGGCTCGACAAGCTGGTGGTGTTTCTAGGGGTGACCTAGGGGTGAGCATGGCCGTGCGCGGGTTGTCTTCGAGAATGCTTCTGGCGGTCGAGGTGGAGGACCTGGAGGTTCTGGAGTTGGAAACGATGGAGAGGATGGACAAAGCTTTGGAGAAGCTGTCGGAGAACGTGATGACCGTGAGGACGGGAAGGGCAAGCCAAGCCATGCTGGACGGTGTCATGGTGGACTACTATGGGGCACCCACGCCAATTAAGTCACTGGCGAGCATTACCGTGCAGGACGGCGCCAACATCGTGGTGCAGCCCTTCGACAAGGGAAGCCTGGGGGAGATCGAGAAGGCCGTGAGGGATGCGGACTTGGGCCTTTCGCCCACGAACGACGGAAGCATCGTCAGGATAAACGTTCCACAGCTCACCGCGGAGCGAAGGAAGGACATGGTCAAGGTCGTGGGAAAGTTCGCGGAGGAGTCCAAGGTGGCCGTGAGGAACATCAGGAGGGACTGCAAGAAGACCTTGGACAAGTACCAGAAGGACGGGCTGAGCGAGGACCTGTGCAAGGACAAGGAGGCCGATTTGCAGCAGATGACGGACGACTACGTGAAGAAGATCGAAGGGGTGGTGAAGGCCAAGGAGAAGGAGATCACCACAGTTTGATGGAGGTGAGAGAGAGTGTGTGTGTGTGTGCGTGTGTGTCCGTGTGAGGTGTTGGGCCCGATGATTTCAACTGTGTGTGGGAGGTGCCGCCCCCTGCTCGCCAGGGGTGCGGGATGGGAGCCAACGGAAGCGCGTCAACGGAAACGCGTCAACCAGAAGCGCGTCCTCCGCCCTCGCCACCTGCGTGGGTGTGCCGCCAGCAACGCGCTCCCCGGATCCCGCCAGTGATTTGTGTTATGAGATATGAGGGCTCGCTCGCCTAACAGGGCTTCCTGAACTCACCCGAGACTGAGAGGCAGGCCGCTGACCCGCTGATCTACCGACGACGCGACCCTCCCTCCCGCAGGCAACCATTTCGCTTCGCGTGGGAGGACCTCGTTTGTTTCTTTTGTTTTTCGTTCATACACAACGTTCAGAGTGTGTCACTTTAGCTTTGTCATGCTCTTTGACCGGTGCAGACCCTTGACCTCCAGCTTCTGCTCCCTCAGCATCTCCCAGATGTCGTCCATCCGCCTCGCCAGCAGGTCCAGCTTTTCTTCAAGCCCGCCAGGCAATGCCGCCGCCCCCGCCTGCCCCTCTCCCTCTCCCCCTGCCGGTGCGGCTTCTGGCTCCCTCGCCATATCAGCCTCCCCCTCCCCGGCGCGGCTCACGTCGCCCTGGCCCTCCTCGGCCTTCCCCGCCATGGACATCCTCTTGAATCTCATGCCCACGCGGCTGACCATCCTTTTCGTCCTCCGCTTGTTGGCCTCCTTGGTGTGCCTGGCGAACTCCTCCTTCACCTTCCGGTATCGGCTGCCAGGCGGGAGGAAGAATCGCGAGAAAGCGGGTGAGCAGCGGCCCTGTAGATCGTCGTTGTCCATTCACTCACCTCAGCGCCTGGCCCACCAAAACGTTCTTGTCATACTCGTACTGGTCCAGGATGAAGTCCAGCTCCTCCTTTGTGATCGAAAGCAGCTTGCAGGTCGTACGAGCACGCATCGTCTCGTCATGCCTGAACGGCGGGATCACCGCCTTCTCGCCAAAGTAGCTGCCCTCAGGAAATGTGATCACGGACTTACCAGTGTCGTGGTCGAGCATCTCAACCTTGCCCTTGATGATCACGTAGAGAGAATTGGCGTACTCGCCCTTTCTAAATATGATGGTTCCCGAGATGTAGGTCTGGGGGACCATCCTTGCGAAACATTCCGTCAGGAAGTGCTTGGAGCAGTTCCTCAGAAGCGAGCACCGCTCCATTTGCTTGCCGTACACGTAATGGATGACGTTGCTTCTGAGATCCATGGGAACCTCACCCAGGAGCTCCGACTCGTTGTATGCGGCAACTTTCTGGACGCGAAAGAATAAGAGCATCTCCTTCCGAAGGTCTTTTGGCAGGCTCCTCTCCCTGACGTAGGTGCTCACTGCGTCCATCTTCACCCTGTGCGCCTGGTGGCTCAGGTCCATATTCTGGATCACGCTGCCGATCGACCCGATGATGCCCGAGTAGACGAACGCTCCCATAATCATGCCAAGAATGGCGAATATGCGCTCCCCTCTGGTCTTGGCGCTAATGTCGCCGTAGCCCACCGTGGTCATCGTAGTGAAGGCCCAGTACATCGACGCGATGTACTTGCTGACGAGGGAGGCGTGCTCGTGCTCCTCGCCGCACTCCTTGACGACCCACGCGTCGGAGTCCGCCTCCAGGCTGGAGCCGAAGTTCTCCGTGCTGAAGAAAAAGAAAAAGCAGCCGAAAAGGTGGCCGATGAACAGGAGGAGTCCCAGCAGCTTCAAGATGGACAGGGAGGGTAGCAACTGGAACAAGTCGTCCTGGTACCTCTCGATGAGCTTCCCTATCCTGACCAGCCTGAGCAGCTTGATCAGCCTGAAGAGCCTGAGCAGCTTGAACAACTTCAACAGCTGCGCCGAGTTGCTCTCCTCGCTCTGCTCGGGGCACCCGCCCTCGTCAAAGCTGCACCTGAACCTGCCTTGGGATATCTTCAGGCTCAGGTCCACCGGCAAGATCCCGAGGAGGTCAATCACCATCCACGTCCTGGCGTAATTCCTGGCGATCGTTCCCCCGTCCGTCACGATCTTGCCGTGGTCCTCCTTGTTCTCGTACCCGGTCACAAAGTTCAGCGCAAAGTCCACGATGAAGTAGGACTACAAGGGGATAGGAGAGTGCGCATCGCGCGCGG
>Ga0160423_10002191_pt1 | contig 16357 bp, 14 predicted proteins | sample CRUFie14St8metaG_FD_108191 | JGI IMG/M metagenome (GOLD analysis project Ga0160423, IMG submission 108191) | Marine microbial communities from the Costa Rica Dome - CRUD Field 142mm St8 metaG | ecosystem: Environmental > Aquatic > Marine > Oceanic > Photic zone | place: Costa Rica: the Eastern... | reverse complement strand
TTGCCCTTGTGATCAGGACGTTTGCGACTATGCGGCGAGGGAAGGGCACCTGGAAGTGTTGGAGTGGGCGCGTGCTCAGGACCCGCCTTGCCCTTGGAGTGTGCTGACTTGTGGTTGGGCGGCAAAGTATGGGCAGCTTGAAGTCTTACAGTGGTTGAGGGCTCAAGACCCGCCTTGCCCTTGGAGCTGGTTGACTTGTTATAATGCGGCGGCGGGAGGGCACATGGAAGTCTTGAAGTGGTTGAGGGCTCAAGACCTGCCTTGCCCTTGGAGCAGAGACGAATGCAGAGCCGCGGCGCATGGTCATGACCACATCGTCCAGTGGATCGACCAGGAAGACGATGAGAGCGACTGCGACAGGGAGGAGCTGAGAGAGAGAGAGAGAATGAGAGAGATGGTGTTGGAAGATTTGGCTAGAGAGAATGACGGAGACTACGACAGCGACGGAAGATTTGACTGCTACGGCGATGATGATTACTGAAAACGTTTTTCTACCCTCCGCTCTTCGCGGATCGATCTGTAACGTGTGATGCATTCCGATTTTATTCTCTCCCAGTCCTCCATCCTCACTCTCACCCCACCCCACCCACCCAACGAGCCATGTGCGTTCTAGTCCACCCTCGGACGGGGTTCATCCCGTTCATATTTAATTGTGGACCTCCTTCAGAACAACGACGACACGGAAGTGGAGTCGTCATCAAAACAACCTGCCGCCAAAGTAGTCATCGTGCCAGTCGTGCGTCCCCTCCCACTCGTATCCCTCGCGCCGGAGCCAACGGAGCTTCTCCAAATCGCCGTCTGCGGCGGCTTGCTCGAAAGCGGACCTGCTCGTCCGGAGCTCCCGTTTCGCGCGACCGCAGAGCTCCTGCTGCGCCTTCCTGAAGAACCCGCAGGTCATGGCAAAGGCGAAGAGGTCGTCGTTCTCAAAGTGGTCGCTGACCTTCGCCCACATCTCGGGAGGCAGGCGACCCAAGTTCAGCTCGTTCTCGGCCTCCAGCTTCTCGCACACGGACACGAGCTCCTGTCCTGCGCATCCGTCGTCCTCTCCCTCGGCCCTCGCCCTCGCCAGGACCCGAACGAGCTCCTCCCTCCTTCGCTCCAACACCTCCATCTCTCGCTCGCCCAACCTGTAGCCCTCCGCGCTCGCCGCCATCTCGCCCAGCTCCGACAGCTGCGCTTTTTGAATATCTTCCCAGAATCTAATCTTCTTCTCTTTCCTCTCCAAAACGCCTCCGCGTCCGTTTTTTTTTTTCGTGGAAATTTCGGGAGGGGGGATGCCACCCATTCTCGGAAAAGAGTAGATTTTGCTTGTTGCTGCTGGAGATCGATCTCGAGATCTCTTCCACCCCTGCCGCGCTTTTGGCGACCTAACGTACGATTTCAACTCTCTCCATCCGGATCACGAACCGAGGTATTATCGAGCACACTTTTTTCGGTCGTTTTCGGCCTCTGCTGGTCCGGCGATCGCCTGCAGAAGCGAGAGAGCGGTGGCGGCCGATCCCGATCGCGATCGCAACCAACGGCAGCAGCGGGAAGAAAGCGGGAAGAGCGGCGAAGAGCCTTACGCGCAGAACACCATGGGATCGACCTCCGCCACCGCGGAGCCACCAACTCCTGTCCTCCTCCTCTTCAGCGGAGTGGGAAGCCTGAGCGAGGACGTGTGCAAGCTCAGATCGATTGCCCAGCGATCGTCCTTCTACGAGGCAGTCTCGGAACGCTTGTTGGTGCGCCACGGCGTGGCCCTCGATCAGGCGTGGGTCCGGGCCTCGCGGGGCCTCACGGCTCTGAACGCCCTCGACGAGATCGCCCTGCAGCTCGCCGTGCAGCTCGCCGGCGCCGAGATCGCGAGGTGGGCGCTCTCGGACGATCGGTCGATCGTCTGCGTGGGCCACTCGATCGGCGAGCTCGGGGCCGCCGTCTTCGCCGGTCACCTGACCGTCGAGGAGGCCGTCGACGTCGCCGTCAAGCTCGCCGAGGTCGCGGAGAGCGTCCAGGGCGGCGGCCTCGTGTACGGCCCCATCCTGCCGGGGGATAGGCCGGCCTCTGTCAACCTCAAGGAGGACGGGGGGGCGGTCCTGGGGGCGGTCGCCGTCCTCGACGCCGACGACGACGCCCGCAAGAGGGTCCACACGAACTATCCCTGGCACCACCTGTGCTACAGGGCCCGCGCCGAGGTCGCGGGCTTTGGCGGCCTCGTCTCGAGAAAGGACCCCACCCTCCTGCTGCCGCTCGTGGTCTCCTCGCTGGGGGGGCCCGCGGGAGACCTGGGGGCGAGCTTCTGGGAGAGGTGGTCGTGGAACGGCGTGGACCTTGCGTCAGCCCTGTCCCACGTCAGGGAGTCCGGCGCCGCCGCGGCGGTGGTTGAGGTCGGGGCCCACCCCATGCTCCAGGGCGCCGCGCGCGCAGCCCTCCCGGGCGTCCCCCTGTTCCACCTCTTCGAGCGCGGCTCGGGCTTCGTGGCCTCGGCCCGAGGGGACCTGATCCGCCTGTGCGGCGGCGGGAGGCCGGGGCTGCTGGCGCGGGAGCTCGCCAGGACCTTCCCTCGCGTTGAGCTCGACCACGACAAGACGTGGATTCAGAACGGGCTGACCTCCGCGGACCTCGTTCCGGCGGCGGCCAAGCTCGCAGCTCGCGGTGCCTTCCCCGAGCTGAGCCCGGCGGACTTCTTCCGCTTCGTCACCCCTCGGTCCCTGCTGGAGGGTGAGGCCTCTGCGATGACCGTTGACAACGCGGGTGGGCACTCCAGCCCAGGGACGACCAACGCCAAGGTCGTCATCAACGCAATGAGCTGCGTCCTTCCGGGGAACTTGGCATCGCCCGAGCAGCTCTTCGGGTTCACCCGAGCCCAAGGGGACGCCGTGAGGCACGACCCTGGGCACGACGGCGGCGAGCAGCCCGCCGGTTACGTGTCTCAGGTCTCGCTCGACTACTCGTCTTTCAACTTGTCCAAGTCGGAGATTGCCGCCATGGACCCCCAGCAGGCCCTGGTCTTGCACTGCGTCGACAAGCTCCTGAAGGAGAACCCCTCGGTCAAGCTCCCCTCGAAGACTGGGGTGTTCATCGGCGCCTGGAACGTGGAATTTTGCGGCGACCCAAGATCCGTGTATTATCCCACCGGCACCAATCCCTCCCTCATAGCCGCACGCGTCAGCCACATTTTTGAGGTAAGCCTCTCGGTCTCCATCTTGATCTTGATCTTGACTTTTTGATCTGACATCGCACACCTCTATCTCTCTCTCTGTCTCTATCTTGCCTTGGCTCCAGCTGACGGGGCCCTGCAAGGTGGTGAACACGGCGTGTGCCTCATCGCTTGACGCCATCCTGGAGGCCGTGCAGGGGATCAAAGCCGGAGCGTTTGACGCCGCGATTGCGGGCGGGGTGAACCTTCTCTCCTCGCAGGAGTTCTCCCGGTGCATGAGGCAGTCCGGTTTTCTTGCCCCGGGCGGCCGCTGCCGCACCTTTGACGCGGGCGCCGATGGGTACGTTAGGGGGGAGGGTTGCGGGCTCGTCCTCCTCACCCGCGAGGATCTTTGCGAGGGCGGCCACTTCTACGCCGAGATCCTGGGCGGGGCCTCGAACAACAACGCCGGCAGGAGCGCCAGCATCACGGCCCCGAGCCCCCAGGCCCAAGAGGAATGCATCCACAGGGCCCTCCTCGACGCACGCGTCTCGCCCGGTGAGGTCAGTTACGTGGAGTGCCACGGCACGGGCACTGCGCTGGGGGATCCCATCGAGTACGGCGCATTGGCCCGTGCCTACGATTCACAAGATCCCCGCCCGTTCCCAATGCTTGTTGGGTCCGTCAAGGCGAACATCGGGCACCTGGAGTCCGCGGCCGGGGTGGCGGGATTGATCCACGCCGTCATGGTCCTTCGCCACCGGGAGGTTCCCGCCATGCCAAACCTGGTGAAAGTCAACCCGCACATCGATCTCGTGGACCACATCGCGGTGCCCATGGAGAATGCCAGTAGAGGAGAAGGACTCGAGGTCGCGGGCGTGTCTTCATTTGGCTTTGGTGGATCAAACACCCACTTGATTCTCAAGATCAACCAACGCGACAAGGTTCCCCTTCCAACCATGTGCGCGGCGCCAAGCGCGGCGGCGGCTGCGACCACTCACATCTTCAGGCGCCCGTCCTTTGACCAGCAACACCACCAACAGGGAAGAGGACCCGCTCGTGATTGCTGCGATGGGACTCCCAAGGCTATCGCTGCCGATCCTCAGGTCCGCGATCAGGAGGTTCAAAGCTCATCGTCCTTCTGGGCGCTGGTGGCTGAAGTGGCATCTGTGCAAGTGGAGCCGAAGGAGCTCATTCTGGGGTCGGGAATCGACAGCCTTGGCCTGACGGAGCTCTTCCTCGGCATCGAAAAAGTCTTCCCAGGCGTCGCAGCGACTGACCTGGCGCGATACCTCGGAGGTGAATTCACATGGGCAGACATGGAGGCTGATGTGACCACCCGTGGCGGGGCAGGCGTCCCGCCACCCTTGCCTAAGCAAAGTCCGGCAAAGCAAGCTCCCGTGAAGAAGTCTGCAAGCACAGTGTCCTTGGATCTCGCGGCGCAGGACATCCCGAGCCATTCTGCTGCATTCGACACCTGGGCCCTGCCGAGGTTTCCTGATATGATCAAGACCACTCACGTGGGGTCTCTGCCCAGGGCAAAGGCCGCGGAAGACCAGTGGTCACAATTGGATGACGTGATGCGCAAGCAGCTCTCCCTCGGCATCACTGTCATCAACGACGGCGAGATTGGCAGGCTGGACTACGCCTCCAACGCGACGCAGAGGATGACCGGATTCGAATTCCAGGACCAGGAGGACGGGACGGCCGCCCCCCAGCCACAGGATCTGTGCGAGCTCAGCTGCGTGTCCTGCAGATTCCTGTCCCGCGCCGGGCTGATCACGCTGAACGAGCGCGTGAAGACCTGCAACCCCATCTGCGTAGGGCGGATCGAGTATATCGGGGAGCAGGCTCTGTCCAGCCAGTGCGACATTATTAGGGACAGGCTCAGGGCCAATAATGCCGGCATGCCCGGCCAGGCCTTCTGGACGTCCCCATCGCCGGGCACCATGGCCATGTTCTTCGACAACCACGCCCAGGCGATCTACCCAACATACGCCGACTACCTGCAAGGGATTGGAATGGCAATGGGCGTGGAGTACAGGACCATCGTGGGCAAAGGATTCGTGCTGCAGGTGGACTGCCCCGACCTGGCCCTGTCCAGGCACACCAAGTTCAAGCACCTGGGTCTGGACGCGTGGAAGCGCGTGATGGAGCTTCATGTGAGAGTCCTGAACCAAGCCCTGCAGGGCATCCCGCCGGAGAAGGTCAGAATTCATCTTTGCTGGGGGAACTACCCGGGGACCCACCACCGAGACGTGGGGGTGGAGCACGTCCTGCCCACCGCGTTCAAGATCAACGCCCAGGGGCTCTCGTTCGAGGGGGCAAACAACAGGCACGCCGCGGACCACATCCTCTTCGCCAAGCTCAGCGTTCCCGAGGATAAGGTGCTGTACCCGGGCGTTGTGGACACGTGCTCGACTTCGGTGGAATCCGCAGAGCTCGTGTGCCAGCGCATTGCGTACTTTGCAAAGATCTTTGGCCCGTCCCGCGTGGTGGCTTGCACGGACTGCGGATTCGCCACCACGGCAGAGTCCTCAGGAATCCAGGCGGACGTAGCGTGGATGAAATTGAGGATGTTGGTGGCCGGAGCAAGGCAGGCCTCCGCCCTCTTTTTCCCAAAGGTCGTGCCCGCCTTTTTGCCAAGGCCATCGATGCGCGTATTCTACTTTTGCGGTGATATTGAGAATGCCGGGCGTGAGCCCAGCCGTAGTGACATCGAGCACAGGCTGATTCTGGTGAGCGAGCTCTCCGGGAAGGATGCCACGAAAGTTGCCGCCCACATTCGTCTCTTTGTCGACGTGCCGTTCGACCTCAAAACCGACGGGTCCGAAATGGCGGAGATCATGGTCAAGCTGGTGCGCCGGAGCCTGGCGGACGGGGAGCGCCGCAACTGTCCCATGTACCCACCTGAGGACTCTTGTCCGGCGGCGATCCTGGCAACCTTGTCTCCCTCGGACATGATCATGAAGACGGGTAGGCTCTCGGATGCCAGGGATTCCTACGAGGTCGTAGTGATCGGGGGCGGGGTCGTTGGCCTCCTGGCCGCGAACAAGCTCCTGGACGCGGGCGTTGACGTGGTCCTGCTGGAGAGGGAGGCCCACGTGGGCGGAATTTGGACCACATTTGCGAATCAGACCAGCCAGGTCAACAGCTCCGAGGGGTCGTACAGAATTTTCGAGGACTACAGGAAGCGCGCCAACCGGGACCACTCGTCCACCTCGGAGGTCAGGGCCGACATCCTGCGCGTGGCCTCCCGGCTCTTGGCCGAAAGAAGGATATTCACCAATGCCGGTGTCGCGCGGGTCTCTCCCGAGGGCGGTAGGGCCCCGAGTGGCCGCAAGACGTACTCCGTTGTCCTGGAGGCGAGCAGCCGCGCCATAAGGTGCCAGGGGGTCATCATGGCCGTGAATGACAGGGTGGGCAAGCCTCGCCCCATCCAGTGGAAGGGCCGCGAGATCTTCTCCGGACAGTGCGTTGACGGCTTTGGCGGCGATGCAACCGATCAGAACGTGGACTGGGTGGGCAAGAAGGTCGTGATCGTGGGCATGGGAGCCTTCGCGGTGGAGAATGCCCGCACCGCGCTGGAGGCTGGCGCCAGCCACGTCACCGTCATCGCCAGGCGCCACGGCACGGTTTGCCCCAAGTTCATCGATTACATCAACTTTGTGCACAGGAGGAACGCGGACAACACCAGTGCGGGGGACGGCGCCATGGACACGGCGAACAACTCCAAGAACATGTTCCTGTGGAGGAAGCTGTACGAGGAGAGCGGTGCCACCATGCCAGAGTGCTGGCTGGGCCAGATCAAGCACACTGGCCACACGATCAGTGTCTCGGACGTGTGGTTCGTGGCCCACCACCTCGGCATGCTCGAGACCCAGGTCGGGGAGATCTCCCGGTTCACGGAGGGTGGCGTCGTCCTCGCGGGGCCCGATGAGATCGAAATTTCCTGCGACGTCCTCGTGAGGTGCACCGGTTTCGAGCGCAACGCCTGCCTCGTCCCCGCCATCAGCCCCTACGAGACCATGTCCCGGGCAAACTACCTGGACGAGAACGTCATGTACCTCGCGGACGCGTACATTGATGACGACGCCTTCAACTCCTTCTTCGGATCCTCGGTGGTGGAAATGAGCAAATTCTATGTCATGGTCTACGAGCACTTCTTCAGCGCGGCTGGGTCGGGCGGGGACGCCTCGCTCCTGAAGGACAGCTTCCTGGACACCGAAGCGGTCTCCGTGAGGGACAGGGCGTGGTCCCACTACATCGCGGGGGCGAACTTTCTCGTCAGCCGCTCCTCCGAGATCAGGGCCAAGGCCGACGAACTGGTGCGCCACCGCTACCTCGGGTTCGTGGAGACCCAAACGGTTGCGGAGTACGTGGAGGCGAACAAGAGGGAGTGGGAGGAGCTCCACGACCTCCTGTCACAGTCCAAGGTCGACTCCTCGTGCTACATCAAGTACCCGGACTGGAACGTCTAAAAACGCACATCTCTTCTAAACGCGGATCAAAGTTCACTACTTTGTCACATGATGCCTCGTCCTCCATTTCCATCCTCTCTCTCCTTCTCCTTTACCCGTTCTCGAGATGAGATGCATCTCATCTGAAATATCTGTACAGACATGTCCCCCCCCAAAAGCCCAAAAGCGGCCTCCGATCGACAATCCCGGAGAGTCAGGGGCAGCGAGACGTTCCTCGTTTCTTCCACCGACCGCGGGACGGGACTTGAGTGAGGCGGGCGCCTGGCGCGGCGCGGTCCCACCCACCCCGCCCGCCATGTCCTTCGTCGTGGAGGTTCTCCTCCTTTACGCGGGGCTCGTCACCTTCGCCCTGCTCCATCTGCTGGCCCAGAGAAGCAGGGAGGAGCAGAGTATGGCGTCAAACTCGGCGAGGGTCGAGGCGGAGATCGCGGGACTCCAGGCGGAAGTCCAGGCCCAGTGGGCCAAGGCGGAGGGGATCAAGCGACAGGCCGAGAACCAGGCGGCCATGTCCGAGCGTCTGTTGTACGAGAACCAGTCCCTGAAGGAGCAGCTGCGAGACCTGGACAGACGGAGCGAGAACCTGTCGTTCAAGAAGGACGACTGAATTTTGTATCGCGAGGAGAACAAGTCGGCGGCGCAGGGGGCGCCCCCGGAACGTGTGTGTAATCTTACGTATCTTTGCGGCCTAAGCCTCTGAACGAAACTCGACTCAAAAAGAGAGAGAGGAGGGAACAAAGTCGGTTACAGTTACCGTCACTTCACGATGCTGGAGACCACGGCCTTCATCCTGTGCTCTCGGAACGACACGTAGCTCCCCGTGAAGAGGCTGATCATGAACGAGATGGACAGCATGAAGGCGAAGAAGACCCCGAGGGCGCTCAGTGGGCACCAGAGCTTGTCTCCAGCGGAGCAGTTCAGACGCGCCGACGTGACCCCGGACGCCGCCGCAAAGGTGCAGAAGGTAAGAAGCGACGCCAGCGAGTCGTAGATGATCCTGGCGTAGATCAGGTTCTCCTTGAACTGGGCGCTGGACGACTGCACAATTCCCTTGTACTCCTGAGATTCCTGCTGCTGCCCCTGGCTTTTCTTGACGCCGCCGGTGAGCATGAAGTCCACCGCGCTGATGCCGGCGATCCCAGAACTGCGGAGACGAAAGAGGACAGGTTTTCGTGCGTGCGTGCGCGCGCGCAAAGCGTCAGCAGCTGACTTTGCGGTCTTGGTACTGGATGTGGAGAGTTACTGACCTGATGATGAATAAGGCAAGGGACACCCACGTGATGACGTGGAATGCGGGCACGAAGACGAATTTGAGCTCCTGCTCGGTCCAGTCGATGATATCGTAGCACACCACGAAGCAGGCGAGCGAGAGCAGGACCTGCACGACCCTATTGACGAAGAGAGGAGAGATGGCCGCCCTGTCCTCACTTCTTCGGCCGACGCCGGAGGAGAAGGTCTTGTAGAATCTAAAGATGAAGTCTATGGACTGCTGCGTCGCAGTTGGAGGGATCCCGAGCAGAGTCATCTGGGTCTGCCTCTCCTCGATGTGCTGGTACGTCAGCACCAGGGTGGCACCAATGAAAATGGACTGGGCAAACATGCACGCGCTCGCCACGTACTGATATGTTGATGACGTAGAAAGGAGAGCACGCGTGCGCGCGTTTTGGTCAGTGTTCTTGCCTCGTGCTCGCCACGTCTAAACACCAGCACCCACCTTGAAGTCGAAGATGGTCTCGAAGACCCTCTCGATCTTCGGCGCGAACGACATCGCACCGTAGTCCAGTGACATGTGCATCACGTTGGTGAGCCCGAAGCTCGCGCACGCCGACGTGGTGGCCAGGATGAGGAAGATGAAGTCGAAGCACAGCGCGAGGTACGGGGCGTTGTTGTCGATCTTGTACCTCACGCTCTCGTGCTCCGAGCTACCTCCAACGAGGCTGAGGTCCACCAGGAGAAGCAGCGCGAAGAGCATGGACCCGACAAAGGTTATGACTGCTATGGTGGTTAGGTAGACGTACGCGGGGAAGGCAAACATCGAGGAGATGACCCCGGCATCGATGAGGACGAAGCCGTCGCGCTTGACGCGGACCGGGACGGCTCGCGGGAGGTCGTAGCACGTGGACAGGACGACCGCCAGCAGGCCAAAGAGCATCTGGAGGGCCCTCATCAGAAGTGCCCGACGCTTCAGACGGAAGGCCTCGCTGTCGCCGAAGAGGGTCGACCACAGCCTCTCCAGGGCGTTCGGCACGTCCACCTCCTCGGCGTACACCACTCCATGCGGCCCAGAACCCTCGCGAGGGGGCGGGACCGAGGATGCCATCCTCCTCCCCGATCCGGTCGGTCGGCTTCCCGGTCGGCGGTCGTCGGCGGACGTCGGCGGACCGTCGGCGGTCGTCGGCGGGCGGACCGGAGGTCGCCGGTCGGCTTCCGGAGGGTAATGCTTCTCAGACTTCAGCAGTTTTTGAGATTTGACAAATGAGGCGTTATGATTGGGATCGGTCTCGCTTTTCATGGCTGTGAGTGCTCCGGCCACCAGAACTAGCCTTTGAGCATCATCGCGATGTTTAGGCTGAAGACTCTGAGCCGCAGGACCCTAAGCGGGAGCTGGAGGAGCTGGAGGACCGGGTCCGAGTCCCTGCTGGAAGGCCAGCCGATTAGCGCCGTCGACGACGAACCGGGCTTCGTCTCCGAAGTTCTGCGCACGGGGGCATGGAGGGTCGTGCCTCTGCTGGCCCTCACGGGCGTGGGGTTTGCCGCGATACTCCCGGAGCTCCCCACGGCGTGCACCTCTGCTTTCTCGGGCGGCCGTGACTGTGCCTCACGGCCCTCCCCCTCCGACGGGGACGCCTGCGCCGACGCAGCCGCCGCCTGCATCCAGTACCAATCCTGGTGGCTTCTGCTGAACCACTCGGTGATTGCCTTCTTCCTGGCCCCCCTGTTCGGGAAGGCCTCCGATAGGATCGGTCGGAAGCCATTTTTGGTTTTGGGGGCCTTGTGCTCCGCCCTGCCGTGCTGGGCTGTGTTGGGGATGACCTCGAGGGTCTTCGACTTCAAGGCCGCCTTCCCGATCATCAGCTTTGGCGCCTCCCTTGGATCCTTCTCCCCGGCGCTTGCCTACGTGAGCGACTGCGTCTCCGAAAGGCACAGAACTCAGACTATCGGTCTCCTCATGGGAACCTTGCTCTTTGGCGTCATTTTTGGGCCCCACGTGAGTCCTCGTCCCATCCACCCCGGTCGCACCCGCCTCGGCTGACCCTCTCCCCTCAAGCTTACGCGCCTGGGTACTTCGAGGGACCACGCGCTTGCTGCCTCGGCTATCCTCGCCATTGCTGTGGTGTACTCGCTCACGATTCCCGAGAGCCTCCCTCCCCAGAAGAGGGAGGTCTCAATCAGCCCGGCAAAGGGCCGCATCCAGAGGACCAGGAGCCTGAAGCAGATCGCGTCTCTGGGTAGGAGCCGGCTCTTCGTGGTCCTCGCCTCCATCGCCTTCATCGGCTCCATTACCAGCGAGGGGTCCCAGGAGATTGGCGGGCAGTTTTTGATCTTGGTGGCAGGGTTCACGCCCCGCGACCAGGCCAACCTCATCACCTCGATCGGCCTCTCGGGCATGCTCGCTCAGTTCATCCTCTTGCCTCTGTTGTCAAGAGTTGTCAAGAGGGAGCACGAGCACCTGCTCATCTTCGGAACCAACCTGACGATGGCTGCTGTCAACGTTGCGATCTGCTTCTGCAGCGAGAACAAGGCCGTCGCGATCGCACTCCAGTCCCTGAGCTGGCTGAGTCTCATTTCGTTCAGCATAAGCGCCGGAATCCTCTCCAGGGCGACGTCCTCGAGGCATCAAGGCCTGGTGAGTGGCGTCATCAGTGCTATTAGGAGTCAGGCCTACGGATGCGGACCCGTGCTCTACTCGCAGCTGTTCCGATGGATTCCCTATTTGCCGGGCTTTCCATATCTGTTCTCTGCCGCCATGATGGTCGCGAGCGCGGCGCTGGCCCTCTGCTTGGGTGGGGCCCACCAAGAGATCGAGGTGGCTGGGGACGAAGAAGAAGAAGAAGAGAACGCGCTCCTCGTCGGCTAATTGTTTAATTGTCTAATACTTCTATTGCTACCACTTCTAACTGCTGTAATAATATATGAACCAGTTGCTGCGGTTTTAGGACAGCCCTCAGAATCCAAGCTGCGGGGGGGGGCAGAATCTCAATCAAAGATTTGTAGGCATCCCGCGGAACGGGCGCCAGAGGCCGGGCGAGGAGGGGGCGCAGGGGTCCAGGCTGAGATGGGCGGGACGGCGGACGAGGAGGCGAGGGAGCGGACGGAGGGCTACGTCGACCGCACCCTCAGGCGGGACCCGAAGACCAAGTTCATCCTCCAGAAGATGGAGGAGATCGGGTGCAGCGTGGACGCAAGCAAGTTCGTGACTGTGGAGCACTGCGACGCTTCTATCGCGGGCGGGTTCCGGCCGCAGTCCGGCGTCGTGGTTTGCCAGAACCATGTGCAGACCCAGGAGGAGGTGGACAACCTGCTGGCGCACGAGCTGATCCACGCGTACGACCACTGCCGTGGGAAGAACCTGGACTGGAACGACTGTCAGCACCACACTTGCAGCGAGATTAGGGCGGCGTCTCTGAGCGGGGACTGCCACTGGCTCTTCGAGGCGCTCCGAGGGAACTTCGGGCTCAAGAAGCAGCACCAGGCCTGCGTCAAGAGGAGGGCGAAGCTCAGCATCGCCATGAACCCCGCGTGTGGCGACGCGGACCAGCAGCAGAAGGCCGTGGACGACTGCTTTGAGAAGTGCTTTGCGGACACGGCGCCGTTCGACAGGATCCCCTGATCGATTGATGTTCTTGGGGCCCAGTAGACGTCGGAGGCGCGATTCTTTTTTTCTTTTTCCACACCAACCCCCACGGCTTTTGTGTATAGTATTACGACATTCTACTATCCTTACTCAGAGATCTCCAGCCCCCACGCGTCTCCCAGCCTCCTGGGGTCCGAGTCGCTCCCGGTGAGCCCACCAAAGAAGGCGCCAACGTTGCCCGAGACCCTGCAGCCCGATCCCCAGCCGCGAGGCTCAGGGCAACCGCCGGCCGTGTCCACCTCGATCCGCTGAAAAGAGAGAGAGAGAGTGAGAGAGGAAAGGACGGCATTGGGGGGCGAGGGGCGTCAGACAATCGAATCGAATCGGATGAGGTGCGATCGGCGGGGAGGGTTGCTCGTCCGGCGCACCTCGCAGGACCCGCTGGCGGGGTCGAGGAGGAAGACCTCCTTGCTAAAGCCGCCTGCGCCATCGTGGCCCCTTTCGCTAGGCGAGACCTCTCCGCCAAAGACGACCACCTTGCCGCTCGGGAGCGCGAAGCTGGCACATACGCTCCGCTCCGACACGATCTCGGGCTTGTCGTGCACGACCCACTCGCGGTCCGCAATGCTGTAAGATAGGTAGTCCCTAGCGAAGAAGAAGCGGTGGTGGTGGTTAGTTTTGCTGCGTTCGGCGGCATCGACGCGAAGATAGATAGAGAGACTCACCTGGATTCCTTTCCCTCGAATCCGGAGAAGAGGCAGATGAGGTCCCCGGCGGCCTCCAGCGTCGCGCCCCCCCTTCCCGCGATCCCCGGTGGTGACGGGAGCTGCTCCCACCTGCTGGTGAGCGGATCAAACGAGTGAAAGTCGGCAAGGCGGCCCTCCTGGCCGCACCCTCCGAAGAGGAAGAGCCTGCCTCCCGCGGAGGTCATCGCGTGGTAGCTTCTGGGCTCGGGGACGTGGTCGCCCTGGGGCTCCACCTCCCTCCACGCCCCAGTCTTCGCGGACCAAACCCACAAGTCGTTCAAAGCTGACTCGCCCACCTCGACGCCCTGCCTCCCGCCGAAGACGTAGATCTCGTCCCCGAGGGCGGCCTGGGCGTGTGCGTTCCTGTTGGGAGGCCTCGCGGATCCCTCTTGCGGAGATATCTTGGACCACTCCAACGAGGAGACGTTGAAGCGAAAGACTTGCGCGAGACCGGCGGGAACGCGCGCCTCCTTCTCACCGCCCAGAACGAAGACGGTGCCTCCGCCCGTCGAGGAGACCCCGATCGAGGACCTCGGCCCCGGTCCCTCTCCCTTGACCACCCAATTCACCCACTTTCCCTTCGCCATACTCCTGGTCTCCGTCCTCGAACTCAAACTCAAACCCACCGCCAGTGGTGGGTGGGAACTCCCAGGGAAGTAACTTCCCGCACCGAAAACGGGCGAGGGGAAGCACTTGGACGCACCCGCGGCCGCCCTCCATGTCGTCCTCCCGAGAGGGGCGAGTCCCACGGCCTCGAGGGCCACCAACGACGCCACCAAGGACGCCATCGTGCCCTCCGATTGTCCTTCGCCCCCCCCTGCCCCGCCCGCGCCCACCCGTTATCCAGTTGGCCCATGGCCTTGATGAACTCATCTTTGCCCAGAGTTCATCAGCGAGTTTGTTTTTTTCAGACACGGACTTTTCCAACAACATTTCCGAATCGCAAAAATGGAAATCGGACATCGGGGAGGCGGATCGATCAAACAAAGGTGGGTGTGGTAGGTAGTCTAGGACGAGATCATGGCGGTCCTTGTGGAGAGCGATAGCGACAGCGAGGACGTCCTCGCGGTGGCCTCCGGAAAGCGGCAGAGGGCGGCCACGGTCCCCACCGATATGGCTGCCGAGATGGAGGACGAGGAGGAGGACACACCTGAGGAGCCGAAGCCAAAGAGTAGGTTGAGGAAAACTTCGACGGGAGGGGCTGTTGTGGTGAAACAGGATCCACATCATGCTCTATTGGTCGGCAGCGGTCTGGGAACGAGCCTGACTCCAATGGAGAGAAGGCAATTCGGAAGGCAGGAAAAAAAATATAGGCAAGTCAGGGACAGGATACTCACGTTCTGGTCCCAAAACGAGCAAAAGTGGGTCGACTTGGAACGCTGCCTTTTGGAGTGCGAAAACGAGGATCCCGAGCTCGTGGCCAAAGTATACGATTTCTTGTCGATCGAGGGGTGCATCAACGTCGGCGTCATGGAGGACGAGCCCGATTTCAACTCTCAATGGGACGCCGCGCGGCTCCTGAAAACGGCGAAGACTCTGCAGAGGTGGGTGAAGGCCAAGGTGTGGTCGCTGATCGAGTCGGCGGACCTGGAGGAGACCACCGCCAAGGGAATCAGGCAGCAGCTCGAGGCGTCGTATGGTCCAAACCAGACGCAGGCTCGGTCGGAGCTCTTTGCGGCCCTCAAGCCCTTTGTGAAGGCTCAGATCGAGTCGTGTCTGGCGTTTCGGTCCAAGGGTGCGACGGACAAGGGCAAGAGGAACGAGTTCCTTCGCGGGTACCTGGAAACCGGCGGCGACGGCGGGGCGGTGGCCGACACCGGGGTCGGCCTTGGCAAGCTCGTGGTCGTCGTCGGGGCGGGGCCCGCCGGGCTGGCCTGCGCGAGGCACCTGCGGAGGCACGGCTGCCGGGTGGAGGTTCTGGAGGGGAGGGAGAGGGTCGGTGGGAGGGTAGCGACGGACCGAGACACCTTTAGCGTCCCGGTGGACCTGGGCGCGTCCATCATCACCGGCGTGAGCGCCAACGTCAGCCGCGACATGCGTTACGATCCTAGCGTCACCGTGCTTGGCCAGATCGGGGCGGAGCTGACCGAGGAGCTGGGCAGGGAGTGTCCCATCTTTGACGTGGTGGAGGGCTGCAGGATCTCGGGAGAGACGGACGAGAAGGTGGCGTCCCTTTGGGACAACTTGCTGAACGTGGCGTCCTACAAGGCCCTGAACGAGTACAAGAGCGCGAGGGAAGGCGGGGGGCCTGGGAAGGAGAACTTGGGCGAGACGATTCAGGAGATATTAAGGGGAGGGGGGCAGAACGAGGAGGGGGGCGAGGGCGTGAGGAGCGAGAAGGACCTCTCCGACCAGGAGCTCAGGGTGCTGAGGTGGTTCTACGCGCACCAGGAGTACGGGTGCTCGGCGCGCATGACGGAAATATCCGTCGAGCACTGGAACGACGACGAGAACGTCCACGGCTCTGGTTTCGGAGGTGGCCACGTCATGGTGCCGGGCGGGTACTCCGAGGCGATGGAGGCAATGGCCCGGGGCCTCGGGGTGAGGACCGGCGAGGCGGTCACCAAGATCGCGTACGGCGAGGGGCGGGTCGAGGTGACGTGCGAGCGCCGCGGCGGCGAGGGCGGGGAGTCCACCATCGTCGCGGACTCTGTAGTGGTCACCGCTCCTCTGGGGTGCCTGAAGAGGAGGAAGATCGAGTTCTCGCCACCGCTGCCCGACTGGAAGCAGTCCTGCATCGACAGGTTGGGTTACGGCAACCTGAACAAGCTCGTCTTGGAGTTTGAACCGGGAGAGGACGGCCGCATGTTTTGGGAGAAGGGCTCCAACTCGGTGGCGGAGCACAGGATGTTCGGCCTGACCAGCGAGGACCCCGAGTCCTACGGCAGGTTCTTCATGGCGTGGAACATGAGGAAGGTTTGCGGGGCGCCCATCTTGGTCCTGCTCCTGGCCGGGGAGGCCGCCTACGAGCCAGAGTCAGGTGGACACGGCCTGGTCGCAAAGGCAATGAAGGTGCTCAGGAAGCTCTTCCACGATGTCGAGGTTCCCGGCCCCACCAAGGCCAAGGCCACGGCGTGGCTCTCGGACGAGTTCTCCGACGGGTCGTACTCCTACGTTGCGGCGGGAGGTGAGTTTCCCTTTTCAAAACACCCGTCAAGACAATTCTTGCGCCAAATTGGCTGACCCTTCCCTATCTCTCTCTCTCTCTCTCAATGTTTAC
>Ga0160423_10002190_pt1 | contig 16358 bp, 14 predicted proteins | sample CRUFie14St8metaG_FD_108191 | JGI IMG/M metagenome (GOLD analysis project Ga0160423, IMG submission 108191) | Marine microbial communities from the Costa Rica Dome - CRUD Field 142mm St8 metaG | ecosystem: Environmental > Aquatic > Marine > Oceanic > Photic zone | place: Costa Rica: the Eastern... | reverse complement strand
TCTCAAGTGAAACGGCAACCCCACAGCGGCGGTGGGACGAGGGAGGGGCGGGTATTGCCCCCCGAAGACACTAGCTTCGCCAACCTCAACCTCCAGACCTGAAGACCTGGGGGCCTGCCCTAGACATAGCCTCCAGGTTTTGCGTCGGTCAGCGAGGGAGCGCGCACCGACAGAGCCTCCTGCAGTGGCGCGAGTCGCCTTGTTTCCCCCTCAAAAAGCCCAAAACCGGGCCTGACAAGATGGCCTGACTCTTGAGTTGGAAGAATAGGTTTTTTTTTTTCGAGGCGAGGAAAGAGCTGCTCCTTGGCTGAGCTCTGCGTCTGCTGAGCTGCTATGGCGGTGGACGGAAACAAGGACCCTAGCGGTCCGTCTGACCGTGACATCCCTGCGATTGGGGAAGGGAGTGAGAGTTTTACTGTCGGGCAGGGGAGGGCATCTTGGAGTGGGTCTTTGACGGATCTCGGGAGGCAGAGGAGCTTCGTGAGCGACAAGGGCGATGATGGGAACCACAGAAACTCCTTTACCGGGTCCTCCGGGAACCGGAATAAGGGCGGGAATAAGTGGCACAACATCAAGCGGTCTCCGCTCGACGTGTCTCAGGTGAAGACGGAGGTCGAGGGACTGAGGAACTCGGAGCATAGGCTCAGCAAGGTGGGGATCGCGACCTGAGGACCCGAAAGGATCGAGCGGAGAGCTGACGTGTCTTCCCACAACAACAACAACTCTCGTTCTAATTTTTCTTTCACTCCGGTCGCAACAGATTATGGCGAACTTGGGCAACCCCGGCGGCAGCAAGAGAAGGGGCCGCAGGATCCACAGGAGGAGCATCTTGGACATCAAGAAGAATGAGAAGCTTCTCCAGGTCGAGTGGAATAGGAGGTACTGGGACCTCTTTCTGTGCTTTTTCGTGGTCCTGTACGACATCCTCACCCCGTACAGGGTGGGCTTCTTCGATAGGGTGAGACAATTATTTTGTGCCGCGCACGATGCGACGGCGAAAGATTTGCTGACGTCTTGCGCTCTCCTCCGCACTACAAAAGGACTTTCGGGGTAGCCACGGTTTCTGGTTCGCCTTTGAGCGAATCACGGAGATTCTCTTTCTCGTTGACATCATCCAGTACTACTGGGACGTTTTCCTGTTGGTGATGCCCTTCCTGAATCCGAACCACGACTCGAGGCACAAGATCAAGATAGTCAACATAGCGGAGAGCATCCCTTACAAGTCACTAGCTGTGGACATTCTGTCCCTGCTGCCGTTGGAGCCCATGGTGCTGGCGGGTTGCAAGGCAGACAGCTGCAGGTCGGTCGGAAAGTGCCTCCCGTTCGTCAGGATGCTTAGAACGTTCACAGTCATCATCACCCAAAAGCGGTACGAGAAGCACCTCCTGCACATCAACGTCATATCCGTGGAGCTCTTCCAGCTTTTCGCGAACGTGCTGCTGCTGGTCATTTTGGTTCACTCGTCTGCTTGCCTTTGGTGGCTTACTTACGCTCTGGAGGGCTACCCGATCGACGGGTGGGACAACTTTGTGCAAAAGTTCGACCTCCACGAATCTCCAGTCACCGACCGTTACACCGCGGCGCTCTACTGGTCCACGCAAACGATGACAACGATCGGGTTCGGTGATGTCACCCCCTCCACCATCCCGGAGCTCACGGTGTCCATCATCGTCATGATCGTCGGCGCCGTCACATTTGCTTACTTCGTCGGTAAGATGTCAGCGAACGTCCAGGACGCGAACAGGGCCAGCTCTAGGTTCCACCAGTGCATGAGGGAGCTGAACGAGTTCATGGTGCAGAGGCAGCTGCCTCCCAGCCTGCAGACCAAGATCAGGGCGTTCTTCCAGTACAGGCACCTCTCGGGAAAGTGGGGATTCGATGAGAACGCCCTCCTGAAGGAAATGTCCCCGACGATGAGGGCCAGCGTCATCCTTTACAACAACAAGGACGCCATTAGGAGGGTACCTTGGTTCGCGGATGGGGAGCCAGACTTCCTGTTCAGGATTTGCGCTTGCCTCCACACGATCTACTGTGCTCCGGGGGAGCTGCTGATCAGGGAGGGAGAGATCGGGCAGGAGATGTACCTGCTGATCAAGGGGCAGGTCGAGATCTTCAACCAGACTGGGACCTTCCACACGGTGATTGAGGCAAAGGACGCCTCGGAAGCTAAGTACTTTGGGGAGGTGAGTGCCCTTTTCGGTGACAGGAGGCTCGCGAGCGTCAAGGCCATGTCCTTCCTCGACGTTCTGTCCATCTCCAAGATTGATTTGGACGCCGTCCTCGAGTACTTTCCCGCCCTGCGGCACCGGATTCGGTCCGAGGGGTCCCGGAGGAGGAGGAGGCGCATTTTTGTCAAGGTTATCGCCGTGGTGAGGCTGATGAACCTCGCGCGGACAGACAAGAGGGTGACCACCGACTGGACTGTGGAGGACCTCCTGAACCTCAAGTACACCCTGTCGGCCAAGAGGCCTGGGGGCGACTCCTTGGTGGACCCAACTCTGGACGAGATGCAGGGAATGTCTCTTGGCCATATCAACGAGATCTCGTCGGTGGGGAACTTGTCTTCCGTGAACAAGTCCCGGCGGAGCTCCATCGCGTCCCTGCCGGACCTCGGCATCAACACGAAGGAGTTCCTGGACGAGATCAACCTGAAGATCGGCAAGGAGCAGAAGAAGGTGGCCCTGAAGAATAGGCCGGCACGGTCGTACAGCGACACCGTGACCAGGCACCAGGTCGAGGAGGAGCTCAAGGTGGCGGGAAGGCTGGACTCGGCGAGCTCGAACACTGGTGCCGAGGCCGAGAACAACGACTCTTTGGGGCGCACACAATCGGCAGATCCCACGGTGCACCGGGGGATGAGGAAGTTCACCGTGGACGAGCCCTTTCGTGGGGCGGCGTTCTTGGCCTCGATTGGCGGGTCCAAGGCCTCGCCATCCAAGTCCCCCTTGTCCACCGGCACCCCGACGAGGTCCAAGACCCCCCCGCCACCCGCGGAGCAGAGCTCCTACGACAGGGACCGGCTCCTGCTGGGCAGCGTCCAGGCCATGCTGCAGACCTTCAAGGAGGACCTCGTTTCTCACATGGACGAGAAATACGAGCCCCGGGCCGGTCTGAGCCTGGACCAGAAGATGGCGGGCGCCGCCAAGGCTGCCAAGGCGGGCAAGGCGGGCGGGTCGACGGCGAAGGGTGCGGTCACCGCGAGGAAGAAGAAGCCCAAGACCCTGGACGAGATCCTGGGCCAGCAGCAGTAGCACGATTGGGGAGGGAGGTCCCATTGATGGACTGATTGAACCTAAACACCGATATTATTCTTGAAGAACGATTATAGGATTATAGGATTATATGATTACACGACGTCCTCGACGTCGTAAGCCACGCGTGCGTCGCTCTCACCCGCCGAAGAGCCGGTAGTCCGCGACCTTGAGGCTCGACGCGATCTTCTTGAAGTCCTCGATGGCCTGCGCCGCGCGGCGCTCCCTCTCCTCCTCCGTTAGGGGCGCCTGGATCTGGCCGAACTGGGAGGAACCCTCGCTGACGCGGAGGGGCGTGTTCATCGTCACCAGGATCTCCGTGTCGTGCTCGGGCAAGGTGGCCTCGCACAGGCAGATCAGGACCTCGTTCGCAGCGCTCACGTCGTCCCGGTGCTTGGCCACGCGTTGTATGCCGTGTAGAAGGGTGACACTGGACTCGGGCGTCAAAGCCGAAAGCATATGTTCCCGAAATGCAGTGTCCACATACGACACGGTCGCCTCCGTCGCTTCGTTCGCCCTGGCCAGATCCTTAAAGTGCCAAAGCGCGGCCTCCCTCTTGCCCTTTCCACGCACCTCGTTCGCGAGCCTTATTGGTGAGTGAGAATGGACGGGTCAGTTTTGAGCTTGTGTTTTGCTTTCGTGTGAACTCACTCCACGATCTCCACAATTAGGCTCTGGTCCGTGAAACCGTCGCTAAAGACCTCCTGGTGGTCCGGCACGGGCCTGTATTCCGACACATCGGTCATCGATTGGGGCACCAATAGCTCTACCATACCGCCGTAAAGCGGGCGGGTGGTCGACTCCATCGCCATCGCGGCGATGAATCAGCTTGGCCCCTTCTGCTTCACCCTCCTTCACCTCTGTGGGGCTTTGTTTTTCTTTTCTCAGAAAAAGTAACTTGTTTGGTCGAATGGAATGAAGAGGGGATGGATTCTATGGGGCAGTAATTCTTCCTTCATTCTTCTTTTCTTGGAAAAGTTTCTCTTACGAACTAGACTTTTCTTGCTCTCCCACGCGTCCGTGTGAACGTTGACGCGGTCTGTCGGGACAGACACCCAACCAGGCGAGCGAGGTTGGGTCCTTTGACAACCACCTTTAAGTAGCAAAGGGGTGGGTTGGTGGCCGGGCACCGCGACTTACGGGTTGTGTTGAACGAAGGCTGCGCACACACACGGACCGACGGGGCGGCGCCCTCACAAGGCAGCGAGAGAGAGAGAGAGAGAGAGAGAGAGAGAGAAGATGGCGAGCTTGAAGAACTGGGAGGCTCAGGCCAGGACAAACTCCATTCTCGCTGGATCGATCCAGGCCCTCGAGGCCCGGGTGGATGATTGTTATGTCCTTCTTGACTGGTAAGCACCCTACCTACCTACGAACGAACCGAACGAACGAAGACTTTCCCAACCAACGCGATGTGCGGGTCACCTTCCAAAGATTCCTGCTAACAAGTCTCTAACTTTACTCTTTGCCGTTTTCTCTATGTTGCACAATATGTACGTACTTACTTACTATCGTTTTGTTTGATGTCAAAGGCGCGAGGAGGTGGAGGGCAAGCTGGACGAGCTGGGCGGGGACATTATTATTATGAAAGACAAGCAAGAAAGTGAGGAGCGGAAAGCCAAGGAAGTGCAGAAGGAGCAGGCTAACCAGCTGGCCCGGCGGCCAAGCATCTTGGGGAGGCTGAGGTCCGGGTCCGTGACGGCGGTGAGCGGGGAGGACGCCGCGGCCGAGGCCCTGCGCGCGGTCACCGAGCAGCTCACCATCGTCAAGACAAAGAAGAACCCGCTCGTTCGCCTCAAAAACCTTTTGGGATACTGCGTGGCCGCTCAGGGCCCCGCAGAGGTCAGAGCCTTCTCGGCCCAGATGTCGAACCTGGCGCTCACGTGCGTGCTGCTGCTGTATGCCTTCTCGTACGGCAACGTGATTTCCCAGTTGGAGGTCTTGGTGCTGAGCGCCTCCATCCTCCTCACCACCGTGTTTACGTACTTGAACGCGCACAAGAGAACGTTGAAGAGGTGCAACTTGGCCCTGGCCGCGCTGGTGTGGCAGATGTCGATGGACGCCTCGGTCTTGAAGGACGCGATCGAGGAGGTTGGCAAGCACTACTCATTCTGCAGGCTCGACCTCAAGAGCCTGGACTCTTCGAGGTGCGACCTGAGGCAGATGCACGCCGCGTACAAGGCAAGTTTTGGCTTGGTCACAGCGATGGTGGCCGTGTATACGTTCTACCTCGTGTGCACGTGCAGGGACGAGTGCGAGGCGGAGAGGACGGCGAGGGAGGTGAAGGACAAGCTGATCAGCAAGATTTCCGCGTCGCCGAGGAAGAGTGTGATGAAGAGGTTCTCCATCTCCGGCAAGGGGAACGCTCCCGCTCCCATGAGAAGGATGTCGCTCGTGGCCGCGGACAACTCGGCGTGAGGCAACTCACCTCAGCCCCCATTGGGACGCCAACCAACATTGTACTATTATGTTTCAAAGATCTCGATTCTCGTGTTTTCGTGTCCCTCGATTCTCCAGATGAATTTTCACTTTTTTCAGTTTTTTTGGAGCCCAAATGGAGCTGCTGGGGTGCCCAGCGCTGAGAGCTGCAGGGCGCTGGCGATGGTTCCCAGGGTGGTAGGGCGTCCGGTGGGTCGGGGCGGGTCTTCGGGGACGGAGGCATGCACGGCGACCTCGTCGTCCATCTCGAGGCCGCACGCTACCCGCCACATCCAGGTCCCAACCTTTGGCTCAAAACGACGAAGTCGACTCCAGAGCTTCCAAAACATAGGTTTTTTCTTTGCTGATGCGTCATCAATACGCGTGTTTGAGGCCAGAAGGACGGGTGGTAGGCCAAGCGGGGTGCCTTGTGCGCTGCCCAAGGATGGCTTTGAGTACAGGGAGGGGAGGGAGAAGCCCCTTGACCCTGACCTGGCGGACGTAAGTTCAAAAAAAAACAACAACCAGACAGAGAGAGAGAGAGGCAGAGAGAGAGAGAGTCACCGTGAGGTCAGCGGTTCAACTCCCGCTGGGCGCGAAAAAATAGACAAAGCATCGCAGAGGGCTCGCCCGGCCTCCGTAGGATACCGACAAGCTAACGGCGCCTCCGTTCGTTTCCCTTTCATCGCCCTGCAGGTGCTGGTGAACGCGATACTTATCTTTGGCGTGTTCGGGGCGCCTTGGCTTCTGGACCCGGACCACTTGGTGGTCTGGGCGCCGCTCTCGCTCGCGGCGGTCGCCCTCGTCCCCCCCGTTCGTGGCTCCGCCCACCAGCTGGCCGACATTGTGAGGAGGAGGCTGCAAAGGGCCTGGGGCGGCAGGCCAAACGCAGCGGCAGGTCCTGGGTTTGATGCGCGCCAGCAGCAAGAGTCTGCGGGGAGCTGGGGCGGCCGTGGGGCGTCCGCGGGCGACCGCCGCGGCGAAGGGGGCTCCATCGGCGGCTCGGCCAGGGGGCGGGCGGGCGAGAGGGCGGTGGCGAGGGCCGCCAGGCCTGTCAGGGGAGCAGGAGTTTGGGGCGGCCCGTCTGGGACAGGGGCCGGGGATGGGCGGAGGAGACAGGCTCCTCTCGCGCTGCGGGTCCTTTTCTCCGTGTTTCCCTTCCTCAGGTACTGGGGTGGCTTCCTGTGACCCCTACCCACGCAAGCGCGCGCGCGCATGTGTGTGAAAGAACAACGAGTAAATTACATTCAGTGGCTGTGCTGCTTTCTCTATTTTGTTTGTTTGTTTGTTGTTACTACACTCGGGGGCCAGGCGTCGCCGTCGTCGTTATCGTCGTCACAGCAAGATGTCCTCGAGCTGGCCCTGGGCTTGCTCCAGCTGGGACAGGAGCTGGTAGAACTTCTCCACGGAGAGCTCTGGGTGTGGCAAACAGTCAGCGACATCGCTTCCAGGTAGAGAGACAGAAGGATTGGTGGGGGGGGGGGAGAAAGGGTGCGGCGCCATGGCCGACCAGTTCAAGGGCTCACCTATCGTCCGAACGTCCCGGTCCCCGACCGTCGGGTCCTCGAGAACCAGTTTCAGGTGCACAAAAGTCCTTCCCACCTGCTGGACCTCGATCGTGGAGGCGGTCACTTTTAGGTAGGATGATGATGATGATGCCAATTTGTCGAGGACAAGCGAGACGCGACGGACGTCAGCGTGTGTTTAGGCTCGCCATGAAGGAACCCGCTCTCTACCACCCCCGCCTCGGGCCTTCCCGCCTTGTTCAGACAAAGCTGGCGCCCCTGACCTGGCCTGGCCTGGCCCCTGGTGTTTGAATTCTGTTTCGTGGTTTGACTCACCTCCGAAGCGCCACTCGAAGTCCACGAGCTCCATGGTCTCGCGGCCGGCGACCCCGCTCCACCCCTTCTCCCCCCGACCCCGAGGTCCTCGACACGCTCTCGCTCTCGTCGTCTCCTCCCTTGGGAAGAGACCTTGATGCCCAAGGTGGCTGCTTTTTTTTCAGACCTTTCCAATTGGAAATGTTGGTCGTAAAAAAAGGAGGACGCACTCGTGGCTCTGAAACCGGATAAGCGGCGCTGGGGCTGCTCGGCTGCATGGCGATGGTGCCGGTGGGTGGGATGACCCAAGCCAACATGGCCGCCGTCGGTGGCGTCAAGAAGAACCTCAAGACCTTCACCTCGTCCCTCCGTCGTGCGAAGAACCGGGCGAACTCGCACACCAAAGCCGCACACCCTGTTTTTGTTGCCCAGTCATGCAGCCCTGGGCTCGCCTGGAGGCTGTCCCCGTCGCGCATCGGGATCGTCAGTCCCGCGGCTTCTGTCGGCAAGCTCCGTGCGATCTCGACCACAACTCCAGAGTCGGAGACTCCAGCTCCGTCAAGCTCCAGAGTTCTTTATCCCTTTTCAGAGATTGAGAAAAAGTGGCAGCAGCACTGGGAAGAGAAGTGTACTTTCGCGGTCTCTGAAGACGCCCACTTGAGCGGCAAAGAAAAGTTTTACGTTCTGGACATGTTTCCTTACCCGAGCGGGTCGGGGCTCCACGTAGGACACCCAGAGGGGTACACCGCAACTGACATCACGGCGCGTTACAAGAGAATGCTTGGACAACAGGTGAGAGACGCTGGGTGGCAGGAATGGACCCTTTTTCCCCCCCCCCTCCCTCTCCCATTCTTCTCCCTCGCGCGCTCCGATCCGCTCAGCTCGCTGACGGTCTCTCCCCCATGCCCCTCCCCTCCCTCCCTCCCTCTCGTTCCGCCTTTGCTAAAAAACAAAGGTGATGCATCCCATGGGTTGGGATGCCTTTGGACTTCCCGCGGAGCAGTACGCGATAAACACGGGGACCCACCCGAGGGACACGACCGCAGCGAATGTGGGCCGGTTTAGGGAGCAGCTCAAGTCGCTCGGCTTCTCCTTCGACTGGTCGAGGGAGGTCAGCACAACAGATCCGGATTACTACAAGTGGACCCAGTGGATCTTCCTCAAGCTCTTCGAGAAGGGACTTGCGTACCAGGCCGAGGTCCCCGTGAACTGGTGCCCTGCCCTCGGCACAGTCCTTGCCAACGAGGAGGTGATTGACGGCCTGAGCGAGCGCGGCTCCCATCCCGTGGTCCGCGTCCCAATGAAGCAGTGGATGCTGCGAATCACGCACTATGCGGAGAGGCTGTTGGAAGATCTGGAAGATCTGGACTGGTCCGACTCCATCAAGGAGATGCAGAGAAACTGGATCGGCAAGTCCGAGGGCGCGGCGATCGAGTTCAGGGTGGAGAGCGATGCACTGGGCGGTGGTGACGGCGGCCATGGCGCGGCCCTGGAGGTCTTCACCACCAGGCCTGACACTCTCTTCGGCGCCACCTACTGCTGCCTCGCGCCCGAGAACGCGCTTGTCGCCGAGATCACCACGAGCGCTCAGAAGGAACAGGTGGAGGCCTACGTGAAGGAGGCCAGCAAGAAGTCTGACCTGGAGAGGACTGAGCTGCAGAAGACCAAGAGCGGGGTCTTCACAGGCGCCTACGCAATCAACCCGGTCAGCGGCCGCAGAATCCCGGTCTGGGTTGCGGACTATGTTCTCGGGTCTTACGGCACAGGGGCAGTGATGGCCGTTCCCGCCCATGACCAGCGTGACTTTGAGTTTGCACTTGAGAACAACCTCCCTGTTGAGTGGGTGGTGCAGCCGAGTGGGGGAGACTTCGATGGGGAGGGGGCCTTCACCGGCGAGGGCGTGGCCAAGAATTCGGCGGCAGCGGAGGGCGGGCTCGTGCTGGACGGCCTGCCGACCTCAGAGGCTAAGGAGGCCGTGGTGGGGTGGCTGGAGTCCCAGGGCCGGGGCAGGAGGCAGATCAACTACAAGCTCAGGGACTGGCTCTTCGCGAGGCAGCGGTACTGGGGGGAGCCCTTCCCCATCGTCTACGACAGGGAGAACCCGGATGTTCCCATCCCGCTCTCGCCGGAGGACCTCCCGCTGACCCTGCCGGACGTGGAGTCGTACGAGCCGACGGGAACGGGGGAATCCCCCCTCGCGGCGGTCAAAGACTGGGTCGAGTTCTCCAAGGATGGCAAGGATTACGTCAGGGAGACAAACACGATGCCCCAGTGGGCGGGATCCTGCTGGTACTACCTCCGATTCTTGGACCCGAAGAACCAGGAAGCGCTCATCGACCCGGAGAAGGAGAAGTACTGGATGCCCGTGGACCTTTACGTGGGCGGCGCGGAGCACGCCGTCCTCCACCTCCTCTATGCCAGGTTCTGGCACAAGGTCCTGTACGATGTCGGGGTGGTCACAACGAAGGAGCCTTTTGGCAAGCTCGTCTCTCAGGGAATGATTTTGGGGGAGGTTGAGTACACGGCGTACAAGGATCCAGAGACGGGGCGCCACGTCAGCATCGAGGGCCAGAAGGACCTGTCGTCTCTTGAGGCTGTGGCCATCGACGCGTCGGATGTTACAAAGAAGGGCAAGGGATACGTTATGAAGGACGACGAGTCGGTCATGGTTCAAGCGAGGGCCCACAAGATGAGCAAGAGCAGGGGGAACGTGATCAACCCCGACGAGATCGTCGCGGCGTACGGCGCGGACTCCCTGCGCCTGTACGAGATGTTCATGGGCCCGCTGACGGACACGAAGGTGTGGAGCACCAGAAGCGTTGAGGGAGTGTACAGATTCCTGGGAAGGGTGTATCGCTTTTTGGAGCACGGGTGCTGCGACGATCCGCCCACCAAGGAGCAGCTCAGGTGCACCTCCGCCTGCGTCAAGAAGGTCACGTGCGACACGGAGGAGATGCGCTTCAACACCGCCATCTCCGCCATGATGGAGTTCATGAACGAGGCCTCCAAGTGGGACAACAGGCCGAGGGACGCGTGCGAGCCCCTCATCTTAATGCTCTCGGCGTACGCCCCTCATTTGGCGGAGGAGCTGTGGCAGAGGTGCGGCCACACGGGCTCCCTCGCCCACGAGGCGTGGCCCGAGCACGATGAGTCCGTCCTGGTCAGCGACACGTACACCATGCCGGTCCAGGTGAACGGCAAGATGCGGGGTAAGTGCGAGGTGGCGACGGGGGCAACGCAGGAGGAGGCCGTGGAGCAGGCGCTCGCGCTGCAGAACGTGGAGAAGCAGGTCTCCGGTAAGGAGATCTTCAAGGTCATCTTTGTGCCCAACAAGATCCTTAACCTCATTGTGAAGTAGAAAAAAACTTTCCTTTTTTTTTTGTGTGTGTGTGTGTGTCGTCTCCGCGGAAGACGTGGGGGCTGGGAGGTTGTGCTCTTCTCGGCGACTTCGTGTTACAAACGCGATGCGCGCTGAGGTGTTGGCATAAAAAGTTGTCTCTTTTTTTTTGATTTTTCGAAGTGTTAACGGGTTGGTGGCAAAATGCTCCTCCTAGGATCCCAAGTGCCGCAGCGCGGGACCCGTTTCAGTCTGAAATGTTTCGTGTCGTGTCGTCTCACGTCATGCCGTGTCCAAGCAAAACGCGCTTCCTAGTACTGAGCTCCGAATCCAGAGGAGTCCATCTGCTGGAACCCTCCTGGCACCTGCATGGGTGGCGCGGCGGCGGCCTCAAAGCCTGGCATGCCCCCCGTGGCGTCGTATCCGAAGGCAGCTGGGGCGGCAGGGGCGGCTCCCATGAGGCTAGGGTCCACTCCGGCAGCGAAACCCATCTCGGCGGCAGGGAACTCGGCGGCTGGCGCGGCCTGCTCCTCCTGCTCTGGCTCCTTGGTCTCCTCAGGCTCCCTGTAGAAGAAGAGGTCGACCATGACGTCCCAAGGGTTCTGGGCAGTCACGGTGCCTCTCATCTGCAACACCATCCTGCACAGGATGTAGTACAAGACTCCGATGGAGTGCTTTCCCTTGTTGTTCGCAGGAATAGCAATGTCGACGTTCTTCAAGGGAGAGTCGGTGTCGCAGAAAGCGATGGTGGGCAAGTTGCAGTACGCAGCCTCCCTGGAGGGCTGGATGTCGGTCCTTGGATCGGTAATGATCAAAAGCCTTGGCTCCTCGTACTTATCGGTGATCTGGTTGGTGAAGGTTCCTGGGGTGTGCCTACCAGGGAGGGTCTTGCTGCCGGTGTACTGGGCGAACTTAAGAACAGCGCGCTGTCCGTAAGGCCTAGCGGACAACACAGCAATGTCCTGAGGGTTCTCGATCGCGCAAATCACCCTCGCGGCCATCTGAAGCTTCTCCCAGGTCTTCCCCAAGTTGAAAACATACAAACCATCGTTCCTCCTCCTGTACACGTACCGCTGCATCTGGTAGTCGCAGTTCTTCGTGCCGAGGTGGCAAGACGCAGCGAGCATCATCTGAATATCGGCTTCCTTCTGAGACAGTGCCATGATTTCCCTTTTTTTTTTTCTAAGTCCTTTGTTTGGTTCTACGTTTGTGCGTCCGTGCGCGACTCTTGCCTTCAAAGTTCTGGCCGCCCTCAGTGAACCCCGTGCCCGCCTGGTTTGGGGAGCCGCCGCCGCCCCGCGCTTCTCGAATTGGGGCAAGATTTCCGGAGTAGAATTCGCATGTAAAGGTGGGATTTCGAGGCCTCGGATTCCGAAACATTTCCGAACCTAAAAAATGCACGCCCCCGTGAAATTGAAATGTGAAATTCGAAAATACGAATCCAAAGCTTGCTCCATCTTTGGTGTTGCTTGCGAATCAAGGCCGAAAAGCAAGGCGAGAAGGGGTCGAGTGGGTGTGGGAGGGCGCTGGGCTGGTCCGTGGGAGACCTGAGACCTCGAAAGCCAATCGGTCAATCCATCGGAAGGGAGGGTACCGCCCGACCTTAGCGAGCGCTATGGCGAAGAACCTGGTGTGAAGCCCCGGGAGCGCATTGAGCCCAGAGAGAGAGAGAGGGACAGAGACAGGGTGACTTCAGGAGTGAGAAGAGCCTTTCGGGGGGGTGGGTGGGAGAAAGGAGGCGGCATGGCCATGTCTTCGGGATCAGGCTCCGGCTTCGAGGAGGAGGAGCGGAGGACCGGAGTCCGGTTCTCGTGGAACGTTTGGCCGACCAGCCGCATAGCCGCGTCTCGGATCACTGCGCCTTTTGGAGCCATGTACACGCCGCTCTCGCACGCCTCGTCTGAGGTTGCGTGCGCGCCCTACGAGCCGCTGTGCTGCACTCAGTGCGAGGCCATCGTGAAACCGCACTGCCGGGTGAACTTCGACCGAAAGACCTGGTTGTGCAACTTCTGTCACCACAGCAATAACTTTCCGCAGCACTATGGAGGGATGTCTGAGAGCTGCCTTCCAGCGGAGCTCTTCCCTGGGAACGAGGTTTTGGAGTATCAGATTCCACAGAGGACGAGCGTGGTGCCGACCTTCTTGTTCGTGGTGGACACCGTGTTGGAGGAGGCCGACCTTAGGGCCGCCGTCGTGGCGTTGCAGCACTCTCTGGAGCTGCTGCCGCAGTACGCCAGGGTGGGACTGGTCACCTACGGCGAGATGGTCCAGGTGTACGAGCTCGGCTTCGAGCTCTGCAAGAGGCACTACCTGCTGAGGGGCGAAAAGGCGCACACGAAGGACGACGTTACGAGGATGCTGGACTTGGGGGTGAAGCAGCTGCAGAGGGAGGCAAACGGGGCGGCCCACAATGGGATGGCCAATCCTGCCCTTTCCGGCCCCAGCCCCGCTGACAGGTTCTTCCCGCGGGTCTCGGACTGCGAGTTCAACCTCGCCCAGATCGTGGACGACATCGTGACGGACGGGCAGGAGAAGAGGCGGGGCCACCGGCCGCTGCGGTGCACCGGGGCGGCCATGGCGGTCGCGGTCGCCCTCGCAGAGGTCTGCATGCCCAAGGGAGGCTGCAAGGTTTGCCTCTTTGCGGGAGGGGCGTGCACCCACGGTCCGGGGAAGATCGTGGACACAGACCTGTCGTGCCACTACAGGACCCATCACGACTTTGAGAAGAATGCCGGGGGCGCAATACAGCGTTTCACGAAGTCGGCGCTGCACTTCTCTGAGTTGGGTAGCCGGCTCGTGATTAGCGGCAACAGCTGCGACCTCTTCGCGTGCTCCTTGGATCAAACGGGGGCGGCGGAGATGTACTCGATGATGGAACAGACGGGAGGGACCATCGTGCTGAGTGAGTCCTTCGAGCACCACGTGTTCAGGGAGTCGCTCAAAAGGTGTTTCAGGAGGAAGGAGGGATCGGACGACCTGGAGGCCGCCCTGAACGTGGAGATCGAGGTCAAGTGCTCCAAGGAGGTCAAGGTTTGCGGGCTGATTGGCCCGGCCCTCGGCATGGGGAAGGACACGGGCGCCACGAGCGAGGTGGAGATCGGGGAGGCGAGGACAGTGCGGTGGAAGAGCGGGTCGTGCGGAAGGGGAACGACCTTCGGAATTTACTTTGACATCCAAATGCAGCACACGGACTCCAAGTCCGAGGGCCAGCAGCAGCTGCAGGGGGCTGGCCGGGTCTTTTACACCCAGTTCGTGACCGAGTACACCCACTCTTTGGGCCAGCGCGCCAAGCGCGTTGTGACCGTCGCCAGGAGGTGGGCACCTCCCGACTCCCCCGAGATCGCCAGGGGCTTCGACGAGGAGGCAGCCGCGGTGCTGATGGCGAGAATGGCGGGGGCCAGAGTGGAGGAGGGCCAGGAGGTGGTGGACACGATCAGGTGGCTGGACCGGATGCTCGTCTCGTTGTGCTCAAGGTACGGCGACTGCAACGAGAACTCGAGCTCCCACCAGTTCCACTTGCCCCAAAACTTCCAGAGGTACCCGCAGCTCATGTACCACCTGAGGAGGTCCCAGGTCCTTCAGGTCTTTAACAACTCCCCCGACGAGACGGTCTTTTTCCGTCTCGCCCTGAAGAAGGAGAGCACCCGGAACTCCCTGCTGATATTGCAGCCGAGGCTCCTGTCATACTCGTTCGACTCGGAGGGCAGGCCGCTACCCGTCCCTCTGGACGCCACGTCGGTGTTGCCCGACCGAATTCTGCTGCTGGACACCTTCTTCTGCATCTTGGTCCACAATGGCACCACCATCGCGCAGTGGAGGAGGGAAGGCTACCAAGACAAGAAAGAGTACGCCGGGTTCAGGCAGATGCTGGAGAACCCGCCTAGGGATGCCAAGGCCATGGCCTCGGGGAGGCTGCCGTACCCAAACATCAGGGAGTGCGATCAGAACGGCTCGCAGGCGAGGTGAGGAAGGAGGACGAACCCCGGCCTCGGGAAGAGGGGGGTTTGAATCGAACCGGACCAAAGCTGACCTCTTTTCCTGTCTTTTTTTTTGGGCTCTCATCACAAGGTTTTTGCTCGCCAAGCTGAACCCCTCGGTGACCTACGCGTCCGGGGGCCAGGTGATGGGGGCCGAGGCGATCAGGACGGACGACGTGTCGATGGAGACCTTCCTGGAGCATCTCGGGAGGCTGGTGGCAGCCCACAAGAAATAAAATGAACACAACTCCAATATGAGAAAAATCAACGGCCGCTGGGTGACGCGCCAAAGGTTAGGGAGGGTTGTGCCGCGCAATTGTAAGCCACGTCACCGCATCCTCTCCGTGATCAGCGGCGTGAACTCCTCGCACACCCTCTCGTACACCTGCATCTTGAAGTGGACAACCTGGCGGCTGATCTCCGCGAGTGGCATCCAGCACCACTCAGAAAACTCCCTGTGCTCCTCCCCCCTCGCGGCCAAGTCGATGGAGGTGTCCTCGCCGGTGAACCTTAAGACGCGGAAAATTTGCGGGGGGTCAGCCCAGGTGCGGAAGAATGACCATAAGGGAGGGAAGGATCCGCTTCGGAGACTCACCTGAGCAGAAACCACTTCTGCGTCTGACCTCTAAAAACGATCTTCTTGGAGCGCCTTGCGATCTTCGTCCTGACCGACGTTGGGAACTCGTACGTCAGCCAGTCCTCGACCTCGCCCACAATCTCCACGCACTCGGGCGAGATGCCCGTCTCCTCCTCCAGTTCTCTCAATGCAGCCACCGCGGGGTCCTCGTGTTCATCAATACCCCCCTGGGGCATCTGCCACGCACCTGTGTTGTCGTCGCAACGCCTGGCCGCAAATACCATTCCCGTATTTTCGTCCAAAACACAGATCCCAACGTTCTTCCTAAAACTGTCCAAAAAAAGCGTTTCCTTTTCTGAACTTTCTGAAGTTGAAGGTTGACTACTGAGGTCTGGAAGTTGAGGTCCCCCGCCAGAAGACACATCGATTTTTTGTTCATGCCTCGAGGTCGACGAGGCCTCCTCCTCCCTCGCGGAGGCGGCGGACGCCATGACGCAAGTGCGCTGAGGTCGCTTCCCCTGCTCCATACCCCCTCGGGGCACTCTCCAACCCGCCCCCCTCCTCCAAAGAGAAAAAGACATGATGCCTCGCGACATGGCGACACGTATCGGTCAAACGGACCTTGACCTCGCTCGTCGCGTCGCTCGTCGGGGTCGCTCGTCGGGGCGCGGGGTCTCTCTCTCCGCTCCTCGGCTCCACTGTCTGGGTGCCCTCGCTGCCTCGCGCGCGCTTTCACAGACAGACGATCGATCGGTGTTGCCAACGTCATCGCTCTTGCACCGCAGATCCTGCAGCAGATCCGAATAAAGATTTTGGCGGGATGCTGTGGGCGAAGAGAGTACAAAACGCGTCTTGCTTGGAACAAGAAAAAAAAAAAGCTCAAACCCGGAAATTACCAAAGACCCCCCCCCCCCCGGGAGGGGGGGCGGGCCCCTTTGGGGGGCCTATAACACAAGAGGGGGGGGGGCAGGGATCACACAG
>Ga0160423_10002189_pt1 | contig 16366 bp, 17 predicted proteins | sample CRUFie14St8metaG_FD_108191 | JGI IMG/M metagenome (GOLD analysis project Ga0160423, IMG submission 108191) | Marine microbial communities from the Costa Rica Dome - CRUD Field 142mm St8 metaG | ecosystem: Environmental > Aquatic > Marine > Oceanic > Photic zone | place: Costa Rica: the Eastern... | reverse complement strand
TAAATTGCTTATAATGAGTTTGTTATATACAGATTTTAAAACCTTAGTTATTGTCATGTTTTTAAACTGCTGAAAGCCCCACTTTGTTTGAAATGAATGAATTAACTGACTTGAAATGGTTATATTTGCTGACTATTTGTGAATCAATTGATGCAAGAAACAATCAAAAAGTCAGGCAAATTCCAATTTCTTGAGGTTGGAGAGGGGAAGCCAATTCTTATTCTTCATGGTCTTATGGGTGGGCTGAGTAACTTTCAAGGAGTGACAGATTACTTTCCCAGCAAAGGATATAAAGTGATTATTCCTATGCTGCCCATCTACGACTTGCCGCTACTCAAAACAAATGTGAAAGAGTTTGCCAAATATGTGAATCAATTTATTTCACACCTTGGTTTAACTGATGTTACCTTGCTTGGCAACTCGTTGGGCGGGCATATCGGTTTGCTTGTTTCTTTGTTGTATCCAAAAAATATTAGTGGTCTTATCATCACAGGAAGTTCTGGACTGTACGAAAACTCTATGGGGGAAAGCTATCCCAAAAGAGAAGACAAGGATTACATGAGGAAAAAATGTGAAGAGGTTTTTTATGACCCTAAAGTGGCAACTGATGAGGTGGTTGATGAGGTTTTTGAGACTGTCAACGATCGAAAAAAACTGGTTAAAATTCTCACGATTGCCAAAAGTGCAATTCGCCACAACATGTCCAAAGATTTGCCTAAAATCAAAATCCCAACTGCTATCATTTGGGGTGAGAATGACATTGTAACACCCCCCGAAGTTGGGCACGATTTTAGTCGTCTTCTTCCTAATTCTACTCTATTTTGGATTAAAGAATGTGGTCATGCACCAATGATGGAACATCCCAATCAGTTCAATGTGCACATGGAAAAATGGTTGAGCACAAACTCAAATTGAGTTGTCATGATTCATTCTGCTCGTTTTTTGGTCAGCAGCTCGGATGTAGATCAATGCCCAAAGGCCTCCTCAGCTGAATATGCTTTTATTGGTCGCTCAAATGTTGGGAAGTCATCCCTCATCAACGCATTGACAAACAATAAAAAACTTGCCAAAACATCGGGTACTCCTGGAAAAACAAAATTGATCAATCACTTTGTCATCAACGAAAGTTGGTTTCTGGTCGATTTGCCAGGTTATGGTTACGCTAAAGTGTCTAAACAAGAAAGAAACGAAATCAAAAAACTCATTCATGGGTATTTTGAAAAAAGAAAACAATTGGTCAACACCTTTGTTCTAATTGACAGTCGCCATAAACCACAAAAAATTGATGTAGATTTTATCAATATGCTTGGTGCAAAGCAATACCCATTCTCTATTGTTTTCACCAAAATTGATAAACTATCTGAGAAGCAACGAAAAGACAATCTATCGCATTATCAATCGCATCTCTTGGAGCAGGGATGGGAAAGCACTCCCCCGATGTTTGAATCCTCTGCAAAAACAGGTGAAGGGAAGCTAGAAGTAATCAACTACATCGAATCAATCAATTCGAATCTTTAGTTTTTTGGGCTTTTCCCAAATTGTGCTCATCTGAAAAATAATCGCAAAACTGTTGGAAGGCCTCACCCATTTCAACATCCTGCGTCGCTTTCATATACGAGTTACGAATCCCCACAAGCGTTTGATGAACAAACACACGCATTTGGTCAACAGGCATTTCTTTTGACCATAAATCAATTCGAGCAGTTTCCTGCATTCCCTTATCCCAAGTGCTCAAAAAAACAGCGTGGGTTTCTTGATTGCTAATACCGCCATCAGGAGCAGACCAATGCAACTTGTCTGGCACATGGTTTTCGTCCAGCGTAACATCTATCGTAATACTTGTTTCTTTCATTTTCGTCGTGGTTTATATTTTGAGTTTACAAACAACTCTCTGGTTGGTATTTTTAGCAGTTCGTCGATGGGTTTACGCTCGTTATTTTGATATGCATTGACGATTTGCAAGCCCAACCACTGCCCTATTTTCCCAGGCGAATCAACATCAATATTTAAATAAAATTTTGAAAATGGTCCTGGCAAAATAAAACGATTGATCAGGTCTGGATCAGTACTAAAAAGCAACTCTTTGGAAACAAAAAAATTCCAAATCTCTTTTTCATTTGCTCTTGCCCATTGAAGTTGTTCTGGGGTATATCCCATGATGCGATCTTCAGAAAAATCTGGCATGATCGATTGCTTGATATACTGTATTTTTCCATAGTGAATTAACTGCGACAAAAAACTTCGATCATCGGGCGATGTGACAATACGCTCTGCAAACGACTCGGCCAGTTGCACAGAAAGGTCTTGCAAATTCATCTCTTGCCGTAAATACATGACAATTCCCTCGTACATAAAATGATCAACCCCCAAGAAGTTATCGATGGCAACCAAAGCCATGGTATCGTTCAGAATGACTTTATTGTTATAGTCAACATCAGAAGTTATGGTGATTACTTTTTTGGGCAGTTTCGCATTTTCAAACGCACGAGGAAGACCTTCAAAAAAAGGATCTATTTGATCTTCAATATCGCTGCTTGATATCAATTTTGTTTGCTCATATAGTGCCATTTGCAAGCTATCTGTGCGTCGATTGACCCACACAGAAAAAGGATAACTTTTTGGGAAAAAATAAGGGTATTGTTTTTCGACTTCTACCAAGGAATCAGGATGTGATTCAAAAAAAATTTGTTCAAAACGAATCAACTCATATGAGTGAGTGTTTGTTGAGGAGTTTGGATTTGAACAACTCCACAAAAAAGCCAAAAAAAACACCATGGCCAAAAATGATCGAAACAAGTTTTTGAATAAGCGCATATGTATTACCTTTGAACATAGGATTAGAGTTTACGAAACTACTGTTTTTTTAAATGATAATTTATTTGTGCTATGAAAACTAAAGATGTTGGTAAATATATTATTGATTGGTTAACTTCATATATTGAAGACGCCAAACTAGATGGGTTTGTCGTTGGTGTTTCTGGAGGAATAGATTCTGCACTAACATCCACATTGTGCGCAATGACATGCAAGCCGACCCTTTGCCTTGAAATGCCAATCCACCAAGAAAAAAATCAGGTCAACAGAGCCAAGAATCACACAAACTGGCTTTCACAAAAATACAATAATGTCAGTGTAAAAGTTGTTCCACTAACTGAGCTATATGACACCTTTTGTCAATTGGACGCTGCACCAAATCAATTTGAAGACACTGGGCTTTCGTTAGCAAATACACGCTCTCGACTGCGCATGACAACACTCTACTACTTCGCATCAAAACAACGCCTACTCGTGGCAGGAACAGGAAATAAAGTTGAAGATTTTGGCGTAGGGTTCTATACCAAATATGGTGATGGAGGAGTTGATGTGAGCCCCATAGCAGATTTGATGAAAAGTCAAGTGAAAGAACTTGCATCACATTTGGGCGTCGATGGTGCTATTGTAGATGCTGCGCCGACTGATGGGTTGTGGGACGATAATCGAACCGATGAAGACCAACTTGGCGCGTCTTATGACGAACTTGAATGGGCGATGGAACAACATGAAAACGGCAAAACCCCTGCTGATTTTAGCGATCGCGAAAAAGATGTGTTCACAACTTATATGAAACATCATACAATGAACAAACATAAGATGCTACCCATTCCAATTTGTGTGATACCACAGCATCTAATGTAATTTTTTTGTTAAATTTATTCAGAATTTACCTACAGGCTTTGTAGTTTGTTTCATTTGTTGTTTATTTAGAAACTTTTTCTAAATTATTATTTTAAGTTAGTGATTAAAATTGTACTTGCTGATTCACATCCCATAGTCCACAAAGGAGTTAAGGCTGTTTTTAAAAATTCCACAGAAATCTCTGTTGTTGGGAAAGCACTTAAAGCAGACGACCTTTTTATGATCATCGAGAAAAAGATAGTTGACATTATTGTTTTGGAGTTAGACCTCTATGAATCTGAAGGGCTAACAGTTTTACGACGAATTAAGGAAGAATATCCTGGTACTCGTGTGCTCATCTACTCAAATCAGCCTGAAGAAGTATATGCCATTTCATCATTAAAAGCTGGTGCCTCTGGTTACCTTAACAAAAAAGCAAATCCAAGCTCTCTTCGCCATGCCATATTGAAAATTGCTTCAGGTGGAGTGTTTATCACCAATGAGCTTGCACAAACAATTGCCTTTGATGAATCAACAGGTCGACCAAGAAGAATGTTCAAAAAACTTTCGATGCGTGAAGTCGAAGTGCTAAAAATGCTCAGTGATGGCAAAAGAAATATAGAGATTGCTGCTGAGTTAAAAATAAATGAAAAAACCGTGAGCACATATCGCAGTCGGATTATGAAAAAATTGAGGGTTAGAAACCTAGTTGAACTGGTCAGAAAAGCACAATCGATTCATATCGATTCGTTTTAGAAAATGACGCGATCTAGACGTTGGCTCAAATTCTTCTTAAGACCTACGTAATCATTTACCTCCTCTAGTATTTCTTGATGTGTTTCTACATGACTTTCGACTGTCTTGTTCTGTAATTCTCCTATTTTTTCTTGTATCAACAAACAGCGAAGATTCAAAATAGTTTGCTGCAGCCATCGCCCAATTTCAGACTTTTTGTCCTTGATGATGATATTTTTTCTTTCCCAATCATGAAGAACATTGTTTTCCTCATTCATGATAATACTGCTCACCAATGCCGATTGCTCTGGCGAGAGTTCTTGCAAAAAAGTTTCCATGACTAGGGGTTTTTGTTCGTTGTAAATGGACAGTAAGGAATGGTAAAGTTCGCGAAAGCTTTTGGTCGACAATTCCACTTCATCTTGCTGGAGGTCTAGGTAAATTTTTTCATACACCTTCGCGCTAATTTCTGTGGGTGTGAGTTCGATTTTGCCTTCATCATCAGACTGTAAAACGACATCTTCAAACGACACTTCTTCGTTGCCATAAAGCAAAAGTAATGAAATAATATTGCGCTCAAGCTCAAATCGTTGATCAACTTTTTGCTTGGGTGTACTGACCACTTGCATCTTGTCTGATGCGCTGGCTTGTGGTGCTTGTTTGGCCTTTTTTTGAAGCATCTGAGCAAGGGTCGAAAACAACACATCCTCACTGATATTCATCGTGGAAGCACAGTCTTGGATATAAATTTCTCGACGTATGGCATCTGGTATCAAGGCAATGGTATGCACAATTTCACGTATGGTTTCTGCCTTACGAATGGGTTCATTCTTGCCTTCCTCTGCAAGTAGTTTTGCCTTGAATTGAACAAAATCAACTGTACTTTTATCCAAAAACTCCTTGACCTCTGTGGGTTGATTCTTTCTCACAAAACTGTCTGGATCTTCTCCCGCTGGAAATGTGCATATAGAAACATGCATTCCAGCCTCCAAAATCACATCAACTCCTCTGATTGCAGCACGAAGTCCTGCAGCATCTCCATCAAACAACAGTGTGATTTTATTTGTCAGTCGGCGAATCAAACGAACTTGGTCAGGCGTCAACGCAGTACCAGATGAGGACACAACATTTTGAATCCCAGCCTGATGCATCTGAATAACATCAGTATAGCCCTCAACCAAATAACAATTACTTTCCTTAGCAATGTGTTGTTTTGCTTGATAGAGCCCATACAGCACTTTGCTTTTTTGATACACCTCACTCTCGGGAGAGTTCATGTATTTGGCAACTTGCCTGTCTTGTTTTAAAATACGCCCACCAAAACCAGTCACTCTGCCAGACATGCTGTGAATTGGGAACATTATTCGCCCTTTAAATCGATCAAAGGTTTTATCTCCTTTTTCTATCGTTAAACCAGTGGATACCAAAAATTCCTTTTGAAATCCAGCATCTATTGCTGCATTGGTAAGCGCAGTCCATTCGTCAGGTGAGTATCCCAAATGGAAACGCTCGATCGATTCGTCAGTAAATCCCCTTTCTTTAAAATAACTCAATCCAATGTTTTTTCCTTCTTCAGATTCGGTCAGCATTTTTGAAAAATAGGATTGGGCAAACGCTGTTACAGCATACATGCTTTCACGCAATGATGCTGCTTCTTTCTGCTCATTGGTCTGCTGGGTTTCTTCAACCTCAATATTGTATTTTTTGGCAAGAAATTTAATCGCTTCAGGAAATGTAAAGTGCTCATGCTCCATCAAAAAAGAAACAACATTACCCCCCTTTCCACTACTAAAATCTTTCCAAATCTGCTTGGCTGGGGAAACCATAAAACTCGGGGTTTTCTCGTTTGAAAATGGACTGAGACCTTTGAAATTTGAACCCGACTTTTTGAGTTGTACAAAGTCTCCAATCACCTCTTCAAGGCGAGCCGTTTCAAAGACGAGATCTACTGTTGACTTGCTGATCAAAATCCAACGATTATAAGTTTTAAAAATAGAAAAAAGGAATTAAAATTCCCTATCAATGACATAGGAAACTAATTTTTTCAAGCTATCCTTTGATTCAGAAGCTGGGAATGAATCCAAAATCGAGATCGCTTCCTGTTGAAATTCATGCATTTTGCTGATTGAGTACTCCAAACCACCTTTTGATTTGACAAAAGCAATCACTTCTTTGACTATCTTTTTATTCTTGTTGTTTTTTTTCAAATTGCGTTTCAGCCACCTTCGCTCTGAAGGACTGGCGTGCTCTATCGTATAAATCAAAGGCAATGTCATTTTTCGCTCACGAATATCTATCCCTGTTGGTTTTCCAATACGCTGCTGTCCGTAATCAAATAAGTCATCTTTAATCTGAAAAGCCATCCCAATTTTTTCTCCAAAATGTGTCATTTTTTTTATGTCATTTTGAGAAGCATCTACAGAGCATGCTCCCAAAGCACAGCAAGATGCAATCAGCGTGGCTGTTTTTTTTCGAATCACCTCGTAATAAATCTCTTCTGTGATATCGAGACTTCTCGCTTTTTCGATTTGCAATAACTCTCCTTCACTCATTTCACGTACTGCAACAGAGATAATCTCGAGCAAGTCAAAATCTTTGTTGTCGATGCAAAGCAACAATCCCTTCGACAATAGATAGTCCCCAACCAATACTGCAATTTTATTTTTCCAAAGGGCATTGATTGAGAAAAAGCCACGTCGTTTGTCGCTGTCGTCGACAACATCGTCATGAACCAAAGTCGCAGTGTGAATCAATTCGATGACTGAGGCTGCTCGAAAGGTACGCTCGCTGGTTTTTCCCAAGAGTTTGGCAGTGAGAAAAACAAACATAGGGCGCATTTGTTTTCCTTTGCGATTGACGATATAATGCGTGATTCGATTCAATAAAGCAACCTTGGAGGACATTGCATTGGAAAACCTTCCTTCGAAGAGTTCCATTTCCTCGCGTATGGGGCGTTTGAGTTGCTCAATGATTTTCATGTGTTTCTAAATATACAATTTCGATTGATTCTATTAAACACCCATTTCATAAGCAAATTATTGTTGTTTGTTCGCCAATTGACCACATGCAGCATCGATGTCATTTCCTCGAGATTGGCGTACAGTAACAGATATGTTTTGACCCTCCAATGCAGAGATGTATGCTGAAATTGATGCTGGTTTTGCTTGTACAAATTGATTGTCTCCAATAGCATTGTATTCAATCAAGTTTACTTTTGATGGCACCTGTTTGCAATAAGCAACAAGAGCATCAATTTCTTCTTGTTTGTCATTAATCCCTTGCCAAACAACCACTTCAAAAGTGATTTTACTTTTGGTTTGATCATACCAATACTTGAGTGCTTCCAATAGCTCGGATAAAGGAAATTTTTTGGTAAATGGCATCAACCGATTTCGTGTTTCTTCGATGGCAGAGTGAAGTGAAACAGCCAATTTAAACTTTGGGTTTTGATCTGCCATTTCACGAATAATTTTAGTAATTCCAGAGGTAGAGACTGTGATTCGTTTGGGTGACATTCCCAGACCATCGGGTGAAGTTATTTTTTGAATGGCGAGTAAGGTATTTTTATAATTCATCAGTGGCTCTCCCATTCCCATGAACACAATGTTGGTGAGTCCACGATTATAGTACAATCGACTTTGTCGATCGATAACAACAACTTGATCATAAATCTCATCAGGGTTGAGATTTCGCATTCTCTTCAGTTTGGATGTTGCACAAAAATGGCAGTCCAAGCTACACCCAACCTGACTCGACACACATGCTGTTGCACGTGAATCTGTAGGAATTAAAACAGATTCGACCAAAAACCCATCATGCAATCGAATGGCATTTTTGACAGTGCCATCTGCACTTCTTTGGAGATGATCGACCTCAATATGATTGATGACAAAATGTTCTTCTAGAAGTAAACGATGCGATTTTGACAAGTTGGTCATACCCTCAAAATCATGAGACCCTTTGCTCCAAAGCCATTCATAAACCTGATTGCCTTTGAAGGCTGGTACAGCATTTGAGCTGAAAAAACGACGTAACTCTTCCAAGGATAATGCACGAATGTCACGACGTGCTTTATTCATAATTATAAAATAAGCATCGCATCTCCATACGAATAGAAGCGATATTTTTTCTTCACAGCTTCTTGATAAGCCTTTTTGACAAACTCATGCCCTGCAAAAGCAGACACCATCATCAAAAGCGTAGATTTTGGCAAATGTAAATTGGTAATCATACTATCTGCAATGCTAAACTCATGTGGTGGGAAAATAAACTTATGAGTCCAGCCACGATAGGTATTGAGTGTTTTGCTAGAAGACACTGCACTTTCGAGCGCTCGCATAGACGTGGTACCGATTGAGCACACTCGTTTTTTGTTGGCTTTTGCATAGTTGACAATATCGGCAGCTTGCTGGTCGATGATGAGTTCCTCTGAATCCATTTTATGCTTAGACAAATCTTCAACCTCCACTGGATTGAATGTACCCAGGCCTACATGAAGGGTGATATCAGCCATGTCCACTCCCTTAATTTCAAGTCTTTTGAGGACGTGTTTTGAGAAATGAAGCCCAGCAGTTGGTGCTGCAACAGCACCTTCATGCTTTGCATAAATCGTTTGGTATCGTTCCCGATCAAAATCCTCTTCTTCTCTTTTGATATACTTTGGAAGTGGCGTTTGACCCATTTCATGAAGTTTTTCACGAAAAGCGTCGTAGGGACCATCATACAAAAATCGGAGTGTACGACCACGAGAGGTGGTATTATCAATCACTTCAGCAACCAAATCCTCACTATCTCCAAAATAGAGCTTATTTCCAATTCTTATTTTTCGAGCAGGATCAACAAGAACATCCCAAAGTCGATGAGATTGATTCAATTCACGAAGTAGAAAAACTTCTATTTTGGCACCTGTTTTTTCCTTGTTACCAATCAAACGAGCTGGAAATACCTTCGTGTTGTTGCGAACCATAATATCTCCCTCGTCAAAATAATCAACGATATCTTTGAAATACTTGTGTTCAATGGTTTCTGTTTCTCGATGTAAAACCATGAGTTTTGATTCATCGCGATGGTCGGTTGGATATTCTGCCAGCAGTTTTTCTGGCAAATCAAAATTAAAGTGTGAAAGTTTCATTCTGTGTGTTAAGGCGGCAAATATACATTGTCGGCAGGGGGGTTGTCAAGTTATTGGGCATGTTTTTGCACAATCACCCTAATAAAAACCCATTCATCTCTAAATCTTTCCAAAATCCTGGATACGATTTTGTTACCACATCAGCGTCTTGAATCCGAATGGGCACCAACAACGCCAGTGGTGCAAATGCCATCGCCATGCGATGATCGTGATAGGTTTCGATCAAAACATTTGACCGAATTGGATTATTGCGTTTATGAAGGTGTAAACTTCGGTCTGTGATATCGATTGTTGCTCCCAACTTTGTCAATTCGTTTTGCAAGGCAACCAAGCGATCCGTTTCTTTAATTTTTAAGGTATGTAAGCCTGTGATATCACAAGCGATGCCCAACCCATAACAACTCACGACTATCGTCTGAGCGATATCTGGAGCGTTGGAAAGGTCCAATTGTATAGACGTGGAATGCAAGGCTTGCTTTTGCAAATGAAGTGTATTGTTTTCAATCGAAGATTGTACCCCCAGCTTCTCGTATATGTTCATCAACACACGATCCCCTTGCAAACTGTTTTCTTTGTAGGTCGACAAACGAATATCTGCCTCTTTTGCGAGTGCTGCAATGCCAAAATAATAGGATGCAGAACTCCAGTCTGACTCAACAGCATGGGTGGTTGCAGAAATGTCTATTTTTGGAGAAACCTCAATGGTCTGGCCAGAAAAGCTGGCTTCAATACCTATGTCGTGCAATAGAGATTGAGTCATTTTTATGTAGGGAACTGAGGTTATCTTGCCTTCCAAATCAAGACGCAATCCACCTGCCAAGCGTGGCGCAATGAGCATCAATGCTGTGATGTATTGACTACTGATATTTGCTGAGAGACGAACCTCATTGGCAGAAAGTTTTTTCCCTTTGATCAACAAAGGTGGGTATCCCTCATTTTTGAGGTAGGTGATATCGGCTCCGAGCTGTCGCAGCGCATCGACCAATATCCCTATTGGACGTTCTTGCATGCGCTGGGAGCCAGTCAAAGTTTTTTCTTGGTTTTCTATGGTAGAAAAAAAGGCTGTCAAAAAACGCATCGTGGTGCCAGCATGACCAATATCCACCAAGGCGTCATCACTTTCAAGGCCAGACTTCATCGCCAATGTATCGTCAGAATTGGAAAGGTTTGTAAGTTCAATTTGGGGAAAAAGTGCTTGCAAAAGCAACATCCGATTCGACTCACTTTTTGACCCTGTGACTTGAACTTTTCCGACTACAGAGCCAGATTGATGACGAAGTCTGATGTCTTTCATTTATTGATTTTAGGGTTGTTGTGGTGTCGATCGTGATCGCGTTTGGTTTTTAATTCTAATTTTTTGGCAAAGGCTTCTGACAAGTTCACTCCAGTCTGATTGGCAAGGCACAAAACAACAAAGAGCACATCGGCGAGTTCTTCGCCCAAGTCTTTTTCTTTATCACTTTCCTTTTCTGATTGCTCACCATATCGACGTGAAATAATCCTCGCCACTTCCCCAACTTCCTCGGTCAATTGCGCCATATTGGTTAATTCGTCAAAATAGCGAACGCCATGGTTTTTGATCCATTGATCTACTGCTTGTTGTGCGTTATCTATCTTCATTATTCTTTATTTTTTGAATCTATCAAAATCGTGACTGGGCCATCATTGCTAAGCTGCACATCCATCATCGCTCCAAAAACTCCTGTTGAGACTGATCGTCCGAGGGCTTTTTCGCACTGCTCCACAAAGCTTTGATACAAAGGCAAAGCTGTTTCTGGCTTGGCAGCATCGATATATGAGGGTCGGTTGCCTTTTTTTGTCAACGCATGGAGTGTAAACTGACTTACCACCAATAACTCACCCTCTGTATCTAGTAGCGATAAATTCATCACATCGTTTGTATCGTTAAAAATACGAAGTCCGATCGTTTTTTTTACCAACCATGAAACATCTTCCATATCATCATCGTGTGTGATGCCCAAAAAAACCAAAAGCCCTTTGGAAATCGATCCTACGATCTCTCCCTCGACTCGAACACTTGCTTCGCTAACACGTTGAATAACGACTCTCATAAATTCTAAAAATCGGTTCTATACTGTTGATCCTCACCAGCAAGAATTTGGGTATAACTTTTATAACGTGAAGCAGCAATATCTCCTGATGCTACTGCCAATTTCACAGCACATTTTGGCTCGTCTATGTGCAGACAGTCGTTGAATTTGCATTGTCTTTTGCGTTCAAAAAATTCAACAAAATAATCCCCCAGTTCTTGTGGGGAAAATGCAATCATGCCAAATCCCCTGATCCCTGGCGTGTCAATGATTTTTGCGCCAAAATCCAGCTCATGCAATTCGGCATGTGTTGTTGTGTGCTGCCCTTGCTGATGCTGATCCGAAATCGCTTTGGTTTTGATATCCAACATTGGAGCAAGTGTGTTGACAAGGGTTGATTTCCCCACGCCACTGTGACCAGATAGCATACATACTTTGCATGCCATTAGTGTTTTAACTTGATCGACATTGGTTCCTTTCAATGCCGAAATTTCTACACAATGATAGCCAATGTCATCATAAACTGATTTGAGCTGGCGCAGTTCTGTCATCTCTTTGCTTGTGTAGGAGTCTTCTTTGTTGAACAACAACACAACCTCAATTCCAAATGCCTTGGCGGTTGCCAAAAACCGATCGATAAAGGCAGGATAAGTCACAGGGTTGTTGAGTGTAATTAATAAAAATGCAATATCAATATTGGCAGCTAGAATATGTATTTGCTTGGATAGGTTAACCGATTTTCGAACGATATAGTTTTTCCGATCATGGATGTGATGAATCACTCCTTCTTCGGGGTTTTCGTCGATCGAAATGGTCACTCGATCGCCTACTGCAACAGGGTTGGTGCTTGAGATTTGATCTGTTCTAAATTTACCTTTTATGCGACAAGAAATCAGTGTACCTGTATCTGTTTTTACAGTGTACCAACTTCCTGTCGATTTATAAACCGTTCCTTCCACAGCTTACAAGGTAAGACTTTTCAATCTTAGGTATTGATCACCCTCTCTTGATGGTTAATCGATTCTTGGTGAATTGCTTTGAACATACGAAGTACAAACTCTTCACTCAACCCATGTCCTTCGCCTTCCAAAATCATCTTTCCAAGGATTTCATTCCAACGCTTGGATTGCAAAACAGCAACATTATGCTCTTTTTTTAGCGTACCAATATCAACAGAGATATTCATTCGTTTTCCTAGTGTTTCAAGGATCGAGTGGTCGATGACATCGATTTGTGCGCGAAGTGTATCGAGCTTATTCACATAGCTCTCAGCTTCTGCTGTTGTTTTGCGAATGCGAAGATCTTTCATCATTTGAACAAGAGTATCAGGTGTGATTTGCTGTGCCGCATCACTCCAGGCATTGTCAGGGTCTCGATGGGTTTCAATCATCAAACCATCAAAGTTCAAGTCCAAAGCTGTTTGTGATACGTCTTGTAAAATATCACGACGCCCACAGATGTGAGAAGGATCACAAATCAATGGAAGATCGGGAAATCTATTTTGCAGTTCGATCGCCAATTGCCATTCTGGGTTGTTGCGATATTTTGTCTTGGCATAGCTTGAAAATCCACGATGAATCACACCTAATTTTTTGATGTCAGCTGTGTATAAACGCTCTATCCCCCCAAGCCAAAGAGCCAAATCGGGATTGACTGGGTTTTTTACAAGTACAATTTTATCTGTGCCTTGAAGAGCATCGGCAATCTCCTGCACAATAAAGGGGCTAACAGTAGAACGAGCACCGATCCAGAGCACATCAATGTCTGCCTCCAGTGCCAGCTTTACATGATCCTTATTTGCCACTTCGGTGGCTGTCATCATACCCGTTTCTTCTTTGACGCGCTGCAGCCACTTTAATCCAATGGCGCCAACACCTTCAAAGTTTCCAGGCCGTGTTCTTGGTTTCCAAATTCCTGCACGATAAATTGTCGCATCTGTATCCTTAAGTTGATGTGCGATATCCATCACTTGGTCTTCCGTTTCTGCGCTGCAGGGACCAGCAATGACTAGGGGGTGAGGGAGATCAAAGGCATGCAGCCATTCTCCCATGGCTTTATTATTTTCCATTTGTTTTATTTTCAGGTTTTAATATGTGTCTAATCTTGTTTATATTCTTCATTTCTTCCACTAATGTGGTGTAATCATCATTTGCCAATAGGGATTTAAAATGCTCCATATTGGAAATGTATTCGTCTAAGGTTTCAATGACGTTGTGTTTGTTTTGTCTAAAAATTGGCATCCACATTTCGGGCGAACTCTTTGCCAAACGAACTGTTGAGGAGAAACCACTACCAGCCATATCGAATATGTTTTGCTCATCAGCTTCCTTTTCCATAACAGTTTTTCCGAGCATAAATGAGGTGATATGCGATAGGTGTGATACGTAAGCAATGTTTCTGTCATGCTCGCTGGGGTCAATCTCACGTATATGCATTCCCAAATTAGTGAAGATAGCATGTGCACGCTTCAGTAAATCTGGTCTTGTTTTGTGTGTTTCACAAAGCATATTGACCTTGCCTTGGTATAAGTTGCGAATGGCAGCTTCTGGTCCAGAAAATTCAGTTCCTGCAATTGGGTGGCTTGCCAAAAACTGTTCGCGCTTTGGATGCTGAGATACCGATTCGCATATGGCTGTTTTGGTCGAACCCATATCAATGACCAGTGTGTTTGGACCTATTGCATCGAGTACACTGGGCAAAATATCGACAGTGGCTGTGACAGGAATGGCAATGGAAACAAAGTCCATGTCTTTCATCTCATCGATTGTCGCCTGAATATCAATCAAACCTAATTCCTTCGCATTTGCCAATGTTGATGCTCTTCGACTTACGCCATAGATCGTAACACTTGGATGTGCGCTTTTCAGATCCAATGCCAATGATCCATTCATCAAACCAACACCAATTAATCCTACTTTCATTTGTTCAATCGATTTAAAGCTTCAGTGATCTGATTTTTCTCAACGCACAACGAGAAGCGTATGTATCCTTGACCAGCACTTCCGAAAATAGTTCCTGGTGCTAAGAAAATATGTTTCTCGTGCAGTAGTTCGTCGATGAAATCTTCGCTATTTGTGTGTCCTTCTGGCAGTTTTGCCCAAACAAACATTCCACTGTTATTCCTGCTGAAAGTGCAACCCATAGCTTCTGCCAGTTTCCACACTTGTTCTCTTCGTTCTTGGTAAATAGCATTGATATGATCAAACCACGCTTGTGGCTGTTGCAAGGCAGCAATAGCACCTTGCTGGATGCCATAAAACATACCCGAATCCATATTGCTTTTGACTTTAAGCACATGGTTGATATTGTCTTTCGATCCACTCAGCATTCCCATTCGCCAGCCTGCCATGTTAAATGATTTGCTCAGCGAATTGAGCTCCATGATGTTTGATTTATCCTTTTGGTTTTGAAATATGCTTTTTGGGTGATCTGTGAGCACAAAACTATAGGGGTTGTCATTCACCAATAGAATTTCATTTTGAGCAGCCCATGCAATGAGATCACGCAGCAGTTGCGAATCAATCGATGTGCCAGTGGGCATGTGTGGACTATTGATCCACATCAAACGAATCTTGGTACAGTCAAGGCTTTTTAGCTCGTCGAGATTTGGTTGCCAATGATTCTTTTCGTCGAGATTATAAAACACAGGCTCGGCTTCCACCAATCGGGTGACGGAAGTATAGGTTGGATAGCCTGGGTTAGGTACCAGCACTTGATCGCCAGGGTTGAGAAAAGCCATTGAAATATGCATTATCCCTTCTTTAGAGCCTAGCAAAGGCAAAATTTCATTTGTTGGATTAAGCGTTACACCATATTTGTTATGATAAAAATCTGCAATCGCTTCGCGCAATGCAGGGATGCCCTGATAGCTTTGGTATTTGTGTGCAGTGGGGTGCGACATACTGTTATGCAATGCATCAACTACCTCCTGAGGTGGTGGTAGATCGGGACTTCCGATACCCATATTGATCACTGGCTTCCCATCTGCAATCATTGCACGTACCTCTCGCAATTTTTTGGAGAAATAATACTCCCGAACACGATATAATCTTCTTGCTGTCATCATGATTTTGATTGGTATTCACCTAGGATTTTGAATGAGGTTGCCATAATTTCCAAAAGGGACTTGGCTTTGTGATAGTCGTCAGGGTTATCAAAGGTCACATCGACAAAAAAGGCATACTTCCCAGGGGTTTTAATCACTGGTAGGGATTGAATTTTGGTGAGGTTCAATTTGCAATCACTCATCACGTTGAGGGCTGTTGCTAGGCTTCCACGCTTATGATTTAAAACAAATTTCCAAGACGCTTTTGAAATATTTGGAATCATTTGGTCTGCCGATTTTTGAACGATTACAAAACGAGTAACATTGTTTTTAATCGTTTGAATCGACTCGGTTATGACTTGAAGACCATATAAGTCTGCAGCCAGCTGACTGGCAATAGCCCCTTTTCCACTTTGGTTATTATCGCTGATTTCTTTCGCAACAGCTGCAGTGTCTGAACTTTCGACAAGTTTGATATGAGGGTATGCATGAAAAAATTGCTTACACTGCAAAAGCGCCATCGGATGGGAATGCACTTCTTGAATATCTGAAATGCTTTGCCCAGGCATGGCCATCAGATTGTGAGTGATGCTCAGCAAATGTTCCCCTACGATAGACAAGTCGTATTGATCGAGTAAGGCATAGTTGGGTAAAATCGAACCTGCAATAGAGTTTTCAATCGCCATGACAGCTTGTTTGCAATTGTCATTCACAACCGACTGTACGAGTTGGTCGAAAGAATCACATGCC
>Ga0160423_10002188_pt1 | contig 16367 bp, 10 predicted proteins | sample CRUFie14St8metaG_FD_108191 | JGI IMG/M metagenome (GOLD analysis project Ga0160423, IMG submission 108191) | Marine microbial communities from the Costa Rica Dome - CRUD Field 142mm St8 metaG | ecosystem: Environmental > Aquatic > Marine > Oceanic > Photic zone | place: Costa Rica: the Eastern... | reverse complement strand
TCCTGCACTAAACTTTTCTGGAAGTAAAGAAAAAATTTGATCAATATTTACCCATACACATACAAAAAAAATACCTCCTACAATTAACAAGTTAAGTGCAGATTTTGAATAAATACTATTAATCTCATTGAAATCCTGCTTTTTCCATGCTTTGGCTAAAAGTGGTGTTGATATTGCAACTATAGCTTTACTTGGTATTCTAAGCGCATTACCAATAAAAAAAGCAATTGTATAAAACGCTACTTGCTCTAAATCAAGCAATGAACTAATCATCATTATATCCATTCTGGTTACAATAACAACTGATGCTCCACCGATTAAAACAAACAAACCAAATTTCAAGATTTCTTTTAAATTTAATAAAGAGAAAGTATATGATAAAGAAATGCGTTTATTTTTAATTTGAATAATAAATAGAATAATAAATTTCAGAAAAAATCCAAAAAAGTAAATTTTTAAAAAATTATCAAAGCTTAAAAAACCAAACCAATATAAAAACAACATTGACATGCTATATATTTTCAAAAACACTTCATTTATAAAAACAGGTGTAGTTGAATCTAAAAAAGATCTAGATATAGCTGTAAGAACATCAAAAAAACCAATAAAAAAAACTAATATAATAATGTAAAAAAAATTATCTTTAAGTAAATCAGATGCATTAATGATTGAAAATAACTGTTCTTTAAATAAGAAGTACAATAACAGAGCTGCTAAAAAACCTATCAGCGGAGTTATTAAACTAAAGAAATATAATTGACTTTTACTTTTAATTTCAGGAAAAAAACGTAAAAAAACTTTTGGAACACCAACTGTTGTTATAGTTGCAACCAAAATAGAATAAGCAATAATAACTTGTATTAATCCAAAATACTCAGGGTTATCTTCAAATGCATATGGATAAATAAAAACTGTATTAATAGCACCAATTGCCATGCCTAAATAAAAGCTAACAGAGTTCTTTATACTTTGTAATCTGACTACACCCATTTGTTACATTTTATTTAATGTGTCAGCTAAATTTAAGGTTAGTTTTTCTCTAGAAAAATCATTTGAAAATTTATAATTAACTGACTGATTGTTATATGCTTTAATAATTTTTTCTTTTATATGCACAATATTATCTGAATATAGAAGATACTCTCCAATTTTAGTTTTGTTTAATAGTTTTTGAGTATCACTATTTTCAGGACCAAAAACAAAAAATTGTTTTTTACAAGCAATACATTCAAACAACTTAGCTGGATGATTTCCTAAACCACTTTTTGAATTAAATAATAATACTAATAACAAAGAGGTATTAGTGTATGCATCAATTACTTCTTTATGACTTAAATATCCTAAGATTTTGACTTTACTATTAATTGCAGAATAATTACTTATTTCCTTAATAATATTTTTATCAATATTACCAGAAAGATGTATTTCAAGTTTTTTCGAAAAATCTTTATTTTCTAAACAGATTTCATCAAGTGCTTTCCAAAAATTTTTTGGATTCCTTAGATGATTTATTAAACCATAATGACCAATAACAAATTTTTCATTTGGTATTTTTGATGTGTAGTTAGTAAAATCAGAATCATCATAACCATTTGTAATTACCTTAACATTATTTGCTCCTAATTTTTTAAAATCGTTCTTCCATTTTTCACTGACAGTGAGAATTAAATTAGCCTTAAATAGAACGTTTTTTTCTAATAACTTATTTTTATTTTTCGCAAAATAGGATAGGTGGAAATTATCTAATAAATCAAGTTTAGACCATGGATCTCTAAAATCAGCTATCCATTTTAAATTTTTATTTTTTTTCTTTAACCCTAGAGCAATTAAATGCATCGAGTGTGGTGGACCAGTTGAAACTACATACTCAATATTGTTTTCATTAATATATTTTAATAAAAATTTAATTGATTTTTTAACCCAAAAAATTTTAGGATCAGGAACAAAAAAATTACCCCTAATCCAATTAAAGAAATAATTTTTAACAGTAAATGTGTTATTAATTAATCCAGATGTTTGTGAGTTTTTACTTTTACCAAATATTTTATCTTTCAAATAATAAGGTTCCCAAATTTTAGTTTTAACAACTTCAACTTCACTAGGTATTTCTGCTATCAGACTATTATCCATTAAATCAAAATACGGGTTTTCAGGTGTATAAATTACAGGCTTCCAATTAAACTTGGGCAAGTATTTTGCAAACTTTAGCCATCTTTGAACTCCTGAACCACCAGATGGGGGCCAATAATAAGAAATAATTAAAACCTTTTTCATTAGCTTTTAAGCTCTCTGTATGTAACTAAAGATAAAAGTAACAAAATTAAAATAGAAGATGAGAGTGATATCACTTCACCTAGCTTAAAGGTTTGAGGCTCAAATTTAAATTCAATTTTCTTAGTACCTTTAGGAACCATCATAGCTCTAAGAACATAATTAGCTCTAAAATGTGGTGATATTTTGCCGTCAATATATGCATTCCATCCTTTACTATAAAAGATTTCAGAAAAAACAGCAAGTTGATCTGATATTACATTATTTGTATTATAAACTAAATAATTAGGTTTATAATCCTCCATAATTAAATTTATTGTAGCTAAAGAATCATAGTTAAAATCAGAAATATAAGTTTTAAATCTATTATCGATGATAGCAGTTGATTTTGGATCAAAACTATCTAAAAGCTTCATTTCTTCATTAGCATCTTCTACAATTTCAGTACCAACTACAAACCACGCATTTCCAAGAGGATTTACGCCTTGTGTTTTCATTTGAACTGCTTGATTGTTTTGAGTAATAAGCCATCCGCAATTTAACATCGACAAAACACTTGGATTCATTTTACTGAGCTGTGAAGATATTAATTCTTGATACCTTAATAATTTAGCAGCATGATAACCGCCAATAGAATTATGAAAATAAGAAGCCCTAGAACTATTAAACGGACCATTTTGTCTATCACTTAGATCAAGTACTCTAGCTCCATCTTTATTATTGTTTAATATTATCTTATCAGCCTTTGAAGCTACAAATGCATTTCTTTTCTTTTTTACAAAATGAGAATCATTTAAATATCTTTTATCTACCGACCACATATCTGCTAAAATTAAAACACCAATTATTAGAATAACATAATTTTTTTTAACTTTTTGCTTAATAAATAAATATAAAACTGTTGCTGATAAAAGAATATAGAGAAAGGATCTCCAAGCATCTGATTTCATTATGAGTGATCTATCTGCAACTAATGCATTCATAAAACCTGTATTGTCTAACGGATCAGTATCAGATGTAAAATCTACAAATAATGTTGGAAATAATGCGAAAACTAACGATAATCCTCCAGTTAAATAAAAGGCTAACTTTAGTTTTTTAAAGTGATTATCACCTTCCAACATCATTAAAAATCGATGTAAACCAAGTATAGCCAATAAGGCTATACCAAACTCAGCGATAACCATTATCATAGTTACAGCTCTAAACTTATTATAGGCTGGAAAGTAATCAATAAAAAATTCTGAAAAGGAATAAAAATTATATCCCCAAGCAAGAAAAATAGACAAAATTGTACTAGATAGAATCCAATATTTATAGTATGATTTAACAATCAAAATACCTAAAACAAATAAAAAACATATAATGGCTCCAACATAAGTTGGACTTCCAGGGCCGATCTTGTTATTTGATGGATCGTAATCTCCCCAATATGCTAATGTTTTTTGTTGTAATTGATTACGTTTATTATTATCTCTTACTTTTCTTAAAAATTTCAAGGTTGATGACTCATTATTTGTTTTACCTTCATCGTTCTGCAAGACACTTCTACCAATAATACCTCCTTTAAAATTAGGAATCAAAAAGGTCATAGTTTCAGCTATTCCATAGCTATATCTTAGTATATAAGTATAATCTAAACCATCCTTAACTTCTTCTCCGTTTTCAGCAACTAGTTCAGATGTACCTCTTTGTGTTTCAGGACCATACTCTAAAGTAGTAGCAAGCCTTGTATAGTTTGTTGCTCCCCCAAGAAGACCAGCTAGAATTAAAACTGCAGATTTTTTAAAAAAATCAGGTAAAGTCTTTTCTTTAAATTGTTTAACTAATTGTACAACACCAATAAAAAACAATATAATTATTGTGTAATATGTAATCTGATAATGATTTGAATATAATTGTAAGCCAACAAATAAGGAAGTAAATACAGCACCTAACATCAGTTTTTTATTATTAAAAACATATAGTACAGAAGCAACAATTAGAGGTATATAAGCAATGGAATGAGCTTTTGTCATATGTCCTGCTTGTATAATAATTAGAAAATAAGAAGAAAAGGCAAAGCCAACAGCACCAACAATTGATAATCTATAATCTATCTTAAGTGTTAATAGAAGAATGTAAAATCCAATTAGATAAAGAAATAATAAATTCATAGGTCTAGGAAGTCCCAGTTGAAGTGCTTTATCTATATATTGTAATAAGTTACCATTTGATTTTGTGGATATCTGATAGGCTGGCATACCAGAAAACATTCTTTTTGTCCACAAGGCTTCCTCACCTGTTTCATCTCGGTGATCACATACTTCCTTACTCATACCCTTCCATGTGTCTACATCATGGGCAGATAGAACCTTTGCCCCAGGACCAATAACTGGAGAAAAATAAATTGCTGAAATCGCAAGAAATATCAGTAAGGCAATTAAATGTGGTATAAATTTTTTCATAATAAAATAAATATTATTTACTCATCGATTTCTTCAAAATCAATGTAATCTCCTACATCTTTTTTAGATTTTGTGTTTTTATTTTTTTTTGTAGATTTTTCAATTGTAATATCTCCTTCTTTTTTTTGACTATGAGCTTGTTTAGAATAATTAGTAAATGAACTTTGAAAATTACTATTCATTTTATTAACCATTTTTTTTAATATTATTGGTGCTAATAATCTAGTTAAAAATTTTAATCCATAATAAACTAATAAAATAATTAATATAGTTCTAACTATACCCATTATTTACTCAAATATAAGTTTCTTTCCGAGTAGACTTTTGTAAAATAATCATCCTCTAAGTTATCAATAAAATATATAGATTCACCTGTTGATTTCATTTCTGGACCAAGCTCTTTATTTACATTTGGGAATTTTTCAAACGAAAAAACAGGGACTTTTATTGCATATCCATTTTTTTGAGGGTTAAAATCAAAATCAGAAACCTTATTTGCACCTAACATAATTTTAGCTGCATAATTAACATATGGTTCATTATATGCTTTAGCAATAAATGGAACTGTTCTTGATGCTCTTGGATTTGCTTCAATTACATAAACAACTTCATCCTTTATAGCAAATTGAATATTGATAAGACCTTTAGTTTTCAAAGCAATAGCAACTTTTTTTGTTATGTCTATCATTTGCTTTCTAACATTATCACTTAAATCAAAAGTTGGCAAAACAGCATACGAATCTCCAGAATGAATACCACATGGCTCAATATGTTCCATCATTCCAATGATATAAACATTCTCCCCATCACATATAGCATCTGCCTCTGCTTCAATTGCTTTATCTAAATAATGATCTAATAAAACTCTATTTCCAGGGATATCTTTTAATAAATTGACTATGTGGTGTTCCAATTCCTCCTCATTAATTACTATCTTCATTCCTTGTCCCCCTAATACATATGATGGTCGAACTAGAATTGGAAAATTTAACTCTTTGGAAATCTCCAATGCTCGATCTGCAGTCTCAGCAACAGCAAATTTTGGATATGGAATATTATTTTCAGCTAGTAGTTGTGAAAACCTTCCTCTGTCCTCAGCAATATCTAATGCATGATAGGAAGTTCCCATAATCTTTATACCATATCTTTCTAATTTTTCTGCTAACTTTAAAGCAGTTTGACCTCCCAACTGAACAATTACACCTAATGGTTTTTCATGAAGAATTATATCATATATATGTTCCCAAAAAACTGGTTCAAAATATAATTTATCAGCAGTATCAAAATCAGTTGATACTGTCTCTGGATTACAATTTATCATTATTGCCTCATAACCTGCCTCCTTGGCAGCTAAAACACCATGAACACATGAATAATCAAACTCGATACCCTGGCCAATTCTATTTGGCCCAGATCCAAGAACAATAATTTTTTCTCTTTTAGTTACAGTACTTTCATTTTCAGCGTATTTTTTACCATTTACTTCTTTTGGCATTTCGAAAGTTGAATAATAATAAGGAGTTTTGGCAGTAAATTCAGCAGCACAAGTATCAACAAGCTTGTACACTCTTTGAACGTTATTATCTTCTCTATTTTGATATACTTCACTTTCTAAACAATTAACTAAATGTGCAATCTGTCTATCTGCATAACCTTTCATTTTTGCTTGTAATAGCAATGGCGTAGGCAAAGATTTAATATTATAACTTTCAATTTTTCTCTCTAAATTTACTAACTCCTCAATTTGATTTAAAAACCAGTAATCTATTTTGGTTATATTATGAATTTTCTTTAAAGGAATACCTATTCTCATAGCATCATAAACTCTAAATATTCTGTCTCCACTTGCATGCTTTAGGTCATATAGTATTTCATCTTGATCAGTCTTCCCTTTTCCATCTGCTCCAAGTCCATTTCTTCCAATTTCTAAAGACTGACAAGCTTTTTGAAGTGCTTCTTGAAAAGATCTACCAATTGCCATTACTTCTCCAACAGATTTCATTTGTAAACCTAATTCAATATTAGAACCTTTAAATTTATCAAAATTCCATCTAGGTATTTTAACAACAACATAATCTAATGCTGGTTCAAAATATGCAGATGTTGATTGAGTAATTTGATTATCTAATTCATCTAAAGTATAACCTATAGCTAATTTAGATGCAATCTTAGCAATTGGATATCCTGTTGCTTTTGATGCAAGAGCAGATGATCTGGATACTCTAGGATTAATTTCAATAGCTATTATATCTTCTTTTTCATCAGGGCTTACAGCAAACTGCACATTACATCCACCTGCAAAATCACCAATAGATCTCATCATTTTAATAGCCATATCTCTCATTCTTTGATAAGCAGTGTCCGAAAGTGTCATGCAAGGAGCTATTGTAATAGAATCACCAGTATGTATTCCCATTGGATCGAGATTTTCAATACTACAAATTATTATAACATTATCATTATCATCTCTTAACAGTTCAAGCTCATATTCTTTCCAACCAAGTACTGCTTTATCAATTAAGACTTCATGAATTGGAGATGCATGAAGACCTTTAGATAATAAGTCTTCAAATTCTTCCTTAGTATGAACAAATGAAGCACCACTTCCTCCAAGAGTAAATGATGGCCTAATAACAAGTGGAAAGCCTAACTCTTGTGCTATAGCTTTACCCTCAAGAAAAGATGTTGCTATTTTTGCAGGAGCGACAGGAATATCAATTTCATTCATCAGCTTTCTAAATCTTTCTCTGTCTTCAGTAATATGTATTGCATCAATATCAACTCCAATAATATCAACACCATATTTTTCCCAAATACCTTTTTCAGAAACTTCAATACACAAATTTAGAGCAGTTTGACCACCCATAGTAGGAAGAACCGCATCAATTTGTCTTTCATCTAGTATTTCAATTATTGACTGTGGTGTTAGCGGTTTTAAATAAATATGATCCGCAACAACATTATCAGTCATAATAGTTGCAGGATTTGAATTTATTAAGGAAACCTCTATTCCTTCTTCTCTAAGTGACCTAGAGGCTTGCGAACCTGAGTAATCAAACTCACATGCTTGACCAATAACAATAGGACCACTTCCTATAATTAAAATTGATTTTAATGACTTATTTTTTGGCATATAAAATTTTTTTCGAATTTATATTATTTACATTTTTTTTAAGAATTTGCTAATCATTAGATATTAACAAATTTTCAAAACTATTAAACAAAAAAAAGGTGTTGCTCAAGCAACACCTTAATTGTAATTCAAACACTACTTGTGTCCGATTTCATCAGACACTGTAAGCCTCTTTCTTCCTTTAGATCGTCTCCTTGATAGAACCTTTTGTCCATCAGATGTAGACATTCGCTCTCTAAAGCCATGCTTATTCTTTCTTTTAGTGTTTGATGGTTGAAAAGTTCTTTTCGGCATAATTAATTTTTTTAAAAATTCGAATGCAAATATAATATGTTTTTTTATTCTTTGAATATGTTGCTATAATAATTTAAACAAATAAATATTACTGAACTATATAATTGGTATTAAATAGTCTAAACTCTGCTCTCTCGGGTTTAAAAAATACAACATTCCAAAAACCTTTGTAATAGATATCCACGGGTACATGCTTAGAATTTACATAATCCATATTTACAACAACATCCATATCCAATGAAAACAATGTGTGATTGTACTTAAACTTATACTCTCTATAAATTACATTAAAATTTTCTTTATCAAAATAGGATACTATTGATCTTATTAATGCTTTCTTTTTATCCTTTTCTGTTAAATTTTCTTTGACACTAATATTAAACACATAGCATTCTTTGTTTTTATACAATGTATCACTAATTATATAATCGTAGTATTTTTGCATAGAAATATCAAATACTTCTAACTTTTTAGACAAACCTCCTTTTTTTTGCTCTGTTTCTGAAGATCCAACAGAAAAACCAATTGTTTTTGCATCTCGCATATTTTGACTGTCACCTTTATTTTTTTTTCTATTAATCTTAAGTGATACAAGAATTGTATCTTTTGGAAAAAAAACTTCATCAAATGCTTTAGGTGTATAATATCTATATTTACCACTTCTTTTAAAAACTTTCCCTTCAAATACACTTGTGTCCTGTGTTATAAATGCATAGTTTCCATTTGAATAGTGTTTTCCTTGTTTTTTAATAGAAGATTTTACTTTTCCTTTTTTATTAAAAATTAATAACTCACTTGTAAAATCATGTGTATAATATCTTAAGTGTTTAAACCCCATATAGAAAGTTGTATCATTTTTAACATACCTAACAAAGTCTTCAACTGTAAAACCATTATTTTCTTCTGAAATTACTATATCATCTAAAAAAATTACAGGCATTAGAGTATCCCTTGCAAAAGCACTATTTGATATAAATAATATAGCTAATACTGTTCTTAACATTTAACAAATATAAAAAAAGCCGACACTAAGTGTCGGCTTAAATGTAATTACACATAAGCCGGATCCTGTTCTCATATTTGAGTGCCATCATTTATCTAGAATAATAGTTACCTATTATTTCAAGCTACCTACCCCTCAGAAAAAGACGAGCAATCTTTATGTTCTGATATACATGGTATTGCACCGCATAGAGTATACCTGATTTCACTACAGCCGAACTGTACTTGCTTTCTGTTGCACTAGTCCATATCTCACGATAGATGGATGTTATCCATTATGCCGCTCTATGGTGTCCGGACTTTCCTCTTTAACATACATTAAAGCGATAGCATCAGTAATTACATTAACAAAAGTAAAAGAATATATTCAAAAACAATATTATGTATTACTTTTGTTTAAATATGAAATTTCAATTATTAAAAAAGGATAAAAAATCGAAAGCAAGACTTGGAAAAATTCAAACTTGTCATGGAGAAATTAAAACGCCTATTTTTATGCCTGTTGCTACAGCTGGTACAATCAAAGGTGTACACCAACATGATATTGACAAAGACACATTAGCTCAAATTATTTTAGGAAATACATATCATTTGTATTTAAAACCAGGCCTAAATGTTATAAAAGAAGCGGGAGGTTTACATAAATTTGTTGGTTGGAACAAACCAATGCTAACTGATAGTGGTGGCTATCAAGTTTATTCACTATCTGGAAGTAGAAAAATATCTGAAAAAGGAGTTCAATTTCAATCTCATATTGATGGTAGCTATCATTTTTTCACCCCAGAATATGCAATAGATATTCAAAGAATAATAGGTGCAGATATAATCATGGCATTTGATGAATGTACCCCATACCCATGTGAATACAAATATGCTAAAAGATCTATGCATATGACTCATAGATGGTTAAAAAGATGTTTAGATAGGTTTAATATGACTGAAGACAAATATGATCATAAACAAACATTTTTCCCGATTGTACAAGGAAGTACTTACAAAGATTTAAGACGAGAATCTGCAGAAAAAATTTCAGAGTTTGAATGTTTAGGCAATGCAATTGGCGGACTATCCGTTGGTGAACCACATGATATAATGTATGATATAACTGAAACAGTTTGTGCTGTTTTGCCATGGGAAAAACCTAGATATCTTATGGGTGTTGGGACACCTTCTAATTTGTTAGAAAATATAGCTTTGGGCGTGGATATGTTTGATTGTGTAATGCCAAGTAGAAATGCTAGAAATGGAATGTTATTCACATCAGAGGGAACAATAAATATAAAAAATAAAAAATGGGAAAAAGACTACAGTCTACTAGATGCAAATGGCACCTCATATGTTGATAAGCAATATTCTAAAGCTTATTTAAGACATTTATTTTCTGCTAAAGAAATGCTTGGAAAACAAATTGCAACATTGCACAATATTCGATTCTATTTATGGTTAATGGAAACAGCGCAAGAAAAAATAAGTAATGGAACATTTACTGAGTGGAAAAATAAAATGGTAAAAAAATTAGATGAAAGACTATAAGTGAAAAAAATTGATTTATATATTGTTAAAAGATTTTTAAGTACATTTTTTCTTACCATTGGATTAATCTTAATTGTCGTTATTATTTTTGATATTTCAGAAAAAATTGACGATTTTCTCGAAAGTGAGGTTGGTTTAAATAAGATTATTTTTAAATATTACCTGAACTTTATCCCCTACTTTATAAATCTATTTAGCCCCCTATTTATTTTTATATCAGTTACCTTTTTCACTTCAAGGATGGCAAATGATACAGAAATAATAGCAATTTTAACTAGTGGTATTAGTTTTAATAGATTACTAAAACCATTTTTAATTTGTGCACTTTTTTTAGGTTGCGTATCATTTATATTTGGAAACTTTATTATTCCTCCAGCCAATAAAGTACGTATTGACTTTGAAAATCAGTATCTAAGAAAAAAAGCAAAATCAAGAAAGGCAAATATTCATTTACAAATACAAAAGGATAAATATATTTATCTTGAAAACTACAACACTTTTACAAATATTGGATACAATTTTACGCTTGAGGAATTCAAAAATCATCAACTTCAATCCAAACTTAAAGCAAGCTATATTAAATACGATACAATAAAAAATAGCTGGAATATAAATAATTATGAAATTAGAAATTTCACCAAAGATGGTGAAGATATAACTTCAGGAACTAAAAAAGACACAATAATTAATCTTCATCCAAGAGATTTTAACATAAAAAAAAATATAGTTGAAGGGATGAATTTTTTTGAGCTAAACCAATTCATTAAAGAAGAATCATTAAAAGGAACTGAACAAATAGTGTTCCATAAAATTGAAAAACATAAAAGGATGGCATTTCCTTTCTCTACGGTAATACTAACTCTTATTGCTGTAGCAATTGCATCAAGAAAAATTAAAGGAGGGATTGGTATACACTTAGGTCTTGGTATTTTAATTGCCTTTACCTATATATTATTTATGCAGATATCAACTACTTTTGCCACAAATAGCAATTTACCAGCCATGTTAGCAGTATGGATTCCAAATATACTATACGGCATTGTTTGTATTTATCTAATTAAAAAAGCTGTTAAATAGTTATCTTACAAGTTTACGATACTTGATTCTTTTAGGAGAAATATCTCCTAAACGTTTTTTTCTATTTTCTTCATAGTCAGAAAATGATCCTTCAAAAAATACAACTTGTGAATCCCCTTCAAATGCTAAAATATGAGTGCAAACTCTATCTAAAAACCATCTATCATGAGAAATAATCACAGCGCATCCAGCAAAATTTTCTAAACCTTCCTCTAGTGCCCGTAATGTATTAACATCCAAATCATTTGTTGGCTCATCTAAAAGAAGAACATTAGCTTCATTTTGTAATGTCATTGCTAGATGCAATCTATTTCTTTCTCCTCCAGATAAAACACCAACCTTTTTATTTTGATCAGATCCATTAAAATTATATCTAGCTACATAGGCTCTTGAGTTCATTAACTTACCGCCTAGACTTATTTGCTCTTGGCCTCCTGTTATTTGTTCCCAAATAGTTTTGTTAGGATCAATATCAGCATGTTGCTGATCTACATAAGAAATCTTAACAGTTTCTCCTACTTTAAAACTTCCTGCGTCAGCTTGCTCTTGCTCCATAATCATCCTAAATAATGTTGTTTTTCCAGCTCCGTTTGGTCCAATTACACCAACAATACCTGCAGGGGGCAACTTAAAATTTAAATTTTCATATAATAATTTATCTCCGTATGCTTTACTTACACCTTCAGCATCTATTACATTATTTCCTAGTCTAGGTCCTGGCGGAATATAAAGCTCTAGTTTAGCTTCTTTTTCTTTTGCTTTTTCACCAAGCATACTCTCATAATTACTTAGCCTAGATTTGGATTTTGTTCTCTTACCCTTAGGAGTCATTCTTACCCATTCCAATTCTCTTTCTAGTGTTTTTCTTCTTTTACTTTCTGTTTTTTCTTCTTGAGCCAATCTTTTTGTTTTTTGTTCTAACCAAGTTGAATAATTTCCCTTCCATGGTATCCCCTCTCCTCTATCAAGTTCAAGTATCCAGCCAGCAACATTATCTAAAAAATACCTATCATGAGTTATTGCTATTACTGTTCCTTTATATTGTTGTAAATGTTGTTCCAACCATAATACTGACTCAGCATCTAAATGGTTTGTTGGTTCATCAAGAAGTAAAACATCTGGTTCTTGAAGCAACAATCTACATAGAGCTACTCTTCTTCTTTCACCTCCTGATAAAACAGAAATTGAAGTATCTCCTTCAGGACATCTTAAAGCATCCATTGCGATATTTAATTTTGTCTCTATATCCCAAGCCCCAAGTGCTTCAATTTTGTCTTGTAAAATACCTTGTTGCTTCATTAATTCATCCATCTTATCAGCATCTTCGTAGTTCTCAGGTAAACCAAAAGCATCATTAATCGCATTATACTCAGCTAAAACATCCACTGCTTCCTGCATACCTTCTTTTACAATATCCATAACGGTTTTAGACTCATCTAATTTTGGTTCTTGTTCTAGATAACCAACATTATAACCATCTGAAAAAACTACATCTCCTTGATAAGATTTTTCAATTCCAGCAATAATCTTTAAAAGAGTTGACTTTCCTGAACCATTTAGACCCAGTATTCCAATCTTAGCACCATAAAAAAAAGAAAGATAAATATCTTTTAAAACTTGTTTTCCATTATTGTAGGACTTAGAAAGTCCTGACATAGAGAATATTACTTTTTTATCGTCTGACATATTAAATATTAATTAGAGTTTATTTTATCAAAAGCTATTCTTGCAGGATGAGATTTTGGCAAAATAGCTGCATGAGTTTTTTTAATTTTTTTGATAGTTCCATCATCAAGTTTATATTCTATCATTTCATGATCTTTACTATCTACATCTTCAAAAGAGTTTGGTTTTACTTGCTCTTGTATTTTCTCCTCTTGCTGTAAAGGTTCAGAATCTTTTTTTACTTCTTCCTCCTCATTAGAGCAACAAGATTTTTTTTCTTCTGATGGTTGTTCTTGTTGTTTTTCTGTCTGCGCATATAAATTATCGTTTGCAAAAAATTCATTTAATGAATCCCCTTTCTGCAATAAAAGATAAAGCAACCATATAGTACCTATAAGTGGAATAAAAATAATTAATAACATCCATCCACTTTTTCCAACATCATGTAACCTCCTAACAGTTACAGCAAGTGCTGGAATAAAAATAAACAATGAATACAGCATAGAAATTTTAGGGCTAATAATAGATGCTAGACTAGAAAATACAATGTTAAATAATACAAACATCCAATATTCTTTCCTAGATGAGGATGATTCAAAATCTGAGTATTTTTTTAATACAACAATAAAATTATCCATTTAATTATATTTTTGTCAATATTATAAAAATAATTACATTTGACATAAGCATACTAATTAATATTTATGAATAAAAAATCTTGGAAATACAAAATAGCAGAGCAAATTGTTTCAAGCTATGCACAATTCAAAAAATCATCTAAGAATAAAACAGAAAAATGCAAATTATCTTACCACATCTTTGAAAAAGTAATAATAAAAGAATTATTATGGCATGCAACAACAATGATTGAAGGACCTAAAGTAGTGTCAAAAGGACAATTTAAAGGAGAATATATAGACAATACAAATGAAATGATTAATATCAAAATAGTTGGACAAAGATATTGGACCAAGAATGCAATGGAAAAATATAAAGAAAATAATAAAAGAGAAAACGATTATAAAATAAGTGATGGACTAATTCATGAACATGCAGTACCTAGAAACATAATTAAACAGAAAATTATTGATAAATTAGAAAGTACTGATTCATATGATGATAAATGTATTGATAAAGTATATAATATTATTAGAAAGTTTTCTAAATCCGTAGTTGTTACCAAATCTGAAGACAAAAAACTAGATGAAGAAAAACTAAGACAAAAAATGCCAAAAGATTGGGATGATAAAAATTGGGATGCTAGATATAAATATACAAAAATTAAAATTGAACATCTGCTACCGGAACCACAGCAGGTTCATTATAATAAAGACTTTAAAAAGATTCTATTAAGCAAGCTTGAGTCACTAAATTAAAATTAGAAAACTAGTAAATTATTTTATAAATTTTTTGAATAAAAAAAATTAAACAATGGGTGTATTTTGGAATAGTGAAGCTGAAATCTTAACAGTAGATAAAGATAAAGCAGAAGAAATTTTAATGTTTATCAAAAGTGATGAAGTTCTTAAGAACCATACATTAATGGATGTCAATCTATGTGATTGTTCTATTACATTTTCTTCTGGAGGTTATGGTGATTACGGAAATTTATTTGATAAAATTTGTAATAGTTTTAAATTTCCTGTTTTTTGCCACGAAAGAGTTCTTCCTTGTCAAGGGCAAGGTTATGGTTTTTTCTCTGTTTGTGGTCGATGGGAGAATGGTGTTGTTATAGCCTCTAAAGTGAATATATTTTATGACCCAGATGATAAAATACCTGATTTAATGTTTGAATCTGTTCAATATTTGAATATCCCAGTAGATTGGCTTGCAGGAGGAAATAAGATATCTAACAAAAAAAGAGAGTCACTTAATGCTATTCTCCAACGAGCTATTGATAATGGCACACCTATTCAAAGCAGTGAATTAAAAGATGAAGATGGGGATGACACAGGAATTATAGTTTACTATCTTAAGAGTTTTACGGATAATTGCATTCCTATGGATAAAGAATTAGTAAATGAAATCTTTGAGGATGAGTTTATGAATATGTGTACTGCGCCGATTTACAGAAGCAATTCAGATAATTACTTTTTAGATATCAATCTCTATGATGAAAATGATAATGAAATAGATAACCTACCTGAAGATATTGATTACTCAAAAATACGTTTGATTTATTCAGAGAATCCTAAGTTAAACTACAATAATGAAACTTATAAAGGAGCAGGAACTCAAAAAATAGAGCAGAAAATTTTAATAGAATTAAAATCATTTACTCTAACAAATACGGAATCACAATATTTAGAATGGAAATTAAATGAGTATATCGAAATTCTACTTGAATCACCTGCCGCTAAACCATTTTTTGCTAAAAATAATGATGGTATTTATACATTATTTCCAAAATATGGAGTTAGTATTTCTAAAGACACGAAAGATGAGTGGGAAATAAATTTATTAAAATTTCTATCTTCAAATGTTCCAAATAAACATTTTGATTTTGGATATACACAATCACATAAGATAGAAGAGAACACTTGGTATGAGAAAATATATGATATCTTAATAGATAATATCACTCAAGTTGATGGCGATATTGGTATAACTCCTATTGGAAATGTAACTGTAACTACTGATAATGAAATAAATATTACAGCACAAGTACTTCTAACAAGAACAGGTCTAGAATGGTATATTGAAGGATTAGACAAAAAAGGAGAAGAATATATTAAATATGAAAGTGGTATATCTTACCATGGGGAAGCAAAAGGAGAAGAAGGTAATCGACTTCCACACGGAAAAGGAGTAATGACTGTACCTGATGGCCCTGTAATAACAGGAGATTTTAAAGACGGTCTTGCTGATGGATACGCTAAAATGGATTTCTTAGATGGCGAAGTATATGAAGGGGAATTTAAAAAAAATAAAAAACACGGTAAAGG
>Ga0160423_10002187_pt1 | contig 16368 bp, 8 predicted proteins | sample CRUFie14St8metaG_FD_108191 | JGI IMG/M metagenome (GOLD analysis project Ga0160423, IMG submission 108191) | Marine microbial communities from the Costa Rica Dome - CRUD Field 142mm St8 metaG | ecosystem: Environmental > Aquatic > Marine > Oceanic > Photic zone | place: Costa Rica: the Eastern... | reverse complement strand
TAGAATCCTATAATGGCAATTCTGCGATGCTCATAGGAACTTCAAACGGAGCAATAAGATGGGATGGAAATACTGCAACTGCGCTTCCAAGAGGAAGTAGTTGGAATCTGCAGCCAGCCCAATTCTTTGATTTTGCAATAGATCCTGGGATTTCTGGGGGCTCTATTTATGCTGGAACAAACATAGGTGTTTGCCAATATACGGTTGCAACCCTTGGCCTAGTTGATTGTGTCAATGCGCAAGACGGAATGCCAAATTGGGGTGTTTCTGCTGTTGGATTTAATGGCACTACAATTTTCGGAGGCACAAACAACGGAGTTGGATTAATCGACAAATCCTCGCTTTCTGTTTACGACACTTGGGAAGCAGGGACTGTCACCAATTCTGCCATGGTCGAAGTCATAGACGATATTGCCTACATTGGATTGACTGGCGTAGGTGTTGCTAGGTATGATATTCCGAACAACAAGTGGTTGCCAACATGGACTGAAAACAACGTACTCGATGGAGGAAATGGTGACGTCAGCGGCCTAGTAGCAGATTTCAGACCTGGCCAAATTTGGATCGGAGGCTCTGATGGTTTCCAGTTAATCAACGTAACAACAGGCGCCGAAGTGTATGATATTGAGAAAACTAGTAGCCTATGGGACTTTGGAAATGGTGACCCTTACGATTTAGCTATCTACGGCGACACCCTATACTATCACCAACAGTACTCTTCAGATAGCGTCTTTAGAATCGATATTGCAAACTTTACATCAAAATCTACACTTGATGCAGGGGCACAAGTTGGTGAAAATGGTGGCGATGTATACGGCATGGAGATAATTGGCGACGTGCTATATGTCTCTGTGGCAAGTGGACAATGGTGGCAAACGCAAGGTAGTGGTGGAATCGCTCTCTACAACCTAACAACCGACTCTTGGCAGGCAGAATTGTCGCCGAGTGGAGCGATAAACAGAGTCACATCTCACATGTCTTCAAATGGAATTGAGTGGACATCCTGGGGAGAAGAAAAATTAGAGGCGTTTTATGCCAATGGAACCAAACTTGGAGAATGGGATGACTTGGAATTCCCAATTCGAGAGATTGTTGAATTTGATGGGAAAACTCTGTTCGCAACAGAAGACGGTGTTGCAAGATTCGATGAGTCCTCTGAACAGTGGTTATCCGATTGGACGGCAGGAAATGGGCTACCAAACTCTGCAGACGATATCGTTTACGAATTGTGGACTAACGGTACCGACCTAGTAGTGGGTACTGCAAGAAACCAGGGATGGAGTGGTATCGATGGAGAGATTATGCATCTCGATTCCAGTGGTTCGTGGACATCTTGGGATGGAGGATCCAATGGCATCCCCAACGGATATCCGATTGGAATGGAAATGTGTAACGGATTATTCCACGTTTCAATGAATGCAAATAATGGCGGAGTTGCTAGATTTGACCTTACCAACGGAACTATTGAATCCGCTTTCACAACCTCTACCAGGCTGGATGATGGTAATGCAGCGGCTGTTGCATGTGATGATGCGAACAACATCCTCTATGTAGGATATCACGACGATTCAGAGCCGATCTCTCGTTATGATTACAACAACGATCAGTGGCTTTCTAGCCTAACATCCTCATCCCACAATATTCCTACCGACCCGGTTTGGTGGGGAGCGATGACATACGCTGCTGGAAAACTAGTAATCGGCTACGATATTGGAACTCAAGGAGATAATGTAATTGGCGGCGGTCTTGCTATACTATCTGCAAACGGCGCCACAGTTGGAAATGCAGGAATTAGGTCCACAGGTTCACCTGTAACATCGGTGGATTGGCTCGGAACACAATGGTTGATTGGACAAGCTGGAGGGACATCTGGTTATTCGCACGTCGACACAATCGGTCAATTGGGGCAGAATACAATTCGCGCATTACCAAACCTAGTCAGCGGTCAAGTAACTTCGATTTCAGGCAATCAAACCCACGTATGGGTCGCATCTGCTTCTTGGCAAAATACCGGGTCAGGAGTGCTTCAAGGAGTTAAACTGTCCAATGGTTCAGTCGAGTGGCAAAAGGGTTGGACTATTCCAGCAAACGCTGCAGTTACCGATATCGAGCTTGTGGGCACTGACTTGTACCTTGCAAGCAACAACAGAGGACTTCGCCTATTGGATACAACAAACGGAACTCTACAGCCTCTACCAACGGGAATTCATAATTTCCAAGACGGCCTCAAAGTAGTTGGTGATGATTTATTCATAGGGTTGCAAGGCTCAGGTTCTTCTAGTGCCGGAATTCAAATTTTCAATACCACTACCGATACTTACACCGCAGGTAGATTACTTGCAGGTTTGCCTTCTAATAACATCAATTCCTTCCTTACAGTAATTGAAACAACCGGATCGTTTGGCCAAATTACTGCTGAAACGGTTTACGTTGCAACAAATGGCGGTGTTGCAAGATGGAATGCAACTGGCGACAATTGGGAAACTGCATTGACTGGACTTGACGGATTGCCAATATCCTTTGTTGAAGATATTGTAGAAGATAGCAGCGGGAAAATTTGGATGGCTACTCCATTGGGTCTTTCCAGTTATGACCAGACAACCGGAGTAATCTCAACGATAACTCCCGCAGATGGATTGATGGGAACATCAACTTGGGGACTTACGACTGCGACTATCACCACTACAATTAATGGCCAATCTACAACTTCTGAAAATGTATTCGTTTCTCATGATGGGCGAGGCATAGATAGGCCTGGAATCACTCAAATTAGTGCCGCGACAAGTGCTGTATTAGCACAACATCAATTTGACCAATTACCGTCTAATTCAGTTACTGCTGTTGCATCCGACACGTGGGGCGTACACATTGCAACAGATATTGGGCCTCTAACTCAATGGGTAAGAGGAACAAATCAGTTCTATGTTACTGCCAATACCGTATTAATGCAGGAATGGCCTGTATACTCAATGCGTTCTGATGGAAATTATTTGATTGCAGTAGGAGACGATGGAGCTACAGTAATGTCTGTTGGAAACGGATTCACACAGTCATCTATCGATAGTAAATACAGAGAGTTCGATACCAACGGAGGTAGCGTGATATCCAATTCGTTAGTTGTATTAACAACCTCAAATGGATTGCGAATGTGGGATTTGAACAGTGGAGAAGAGTACGAAACTACAACTCTCAGAAGGGCAGATCCCGTATCTCTTGGTTTCCAAATGCAATTCCAAGATGTTACAAATTATACACACCCTGGTATGCAATTTAGCCTGGTTAACCAAAACTCAACTGTTACACTGTCAGATGAAGGGTATGAAGGTACACATGGAGTAAAGATGCAAGCAGTCCCATTGACAATTTCTTCGCCTGTCCAAGGTGCTGCAACATGGGCTAAACTAGTAGATTTGAAATGGAATTCAACTCTGAATCTATCCTCAGATCCAAATTTGCAATCTAGCATTCAATACATCGTCGATAACGGAGTTCTGCTAAACGGCACAAGACACGTAAATATACGAATGCAATCTACAGTCAACAGTAGTATGTGGGTAAGAATGACATATGATTGGACTAGAACTGAAACTCCAATTCAGGGTCTATCTCTTTGGGATAGGCCTGATGATGGAGGTTCTACGTTAATGGCCAACTGGACTTTAGTTCACGATGAAGATTTCTCCAGATACCTAGTCTACCTAAACGAAGGACCTTGGTCATCCCAACCAACTGTAGCTGATTTACAACCTAGAACTGCAGATGCTTCTATTAGTATCCATTCCAGATTACAAACAGAAATCTCAACAATTAACTCTCAACCTCTTCAAGATGGAGTTGAATACTGGGCGGTTGTAGTTGTTGAATACAACGATGGAAGATTTGGAACTCCTTCGACTCCATTTGGGCCAGCTACACCAACAGACGAAGTTCCTTCTCCGCCTGAATGGGCTGAGGCATACACGAGCGATGAATATGTTTCCTCAGATGGCGAGGTTTTCCTTGAATGGGCACAGTGTACTGCTTTAGATTTACAAAATACAAGAGTTTATTCTGCAACTTCTGCTATTACAGATGTCTTCGGGCTAGAGGTTGATTATGAATTGCTACCTCAAGTTGGTAACTCTACGAAAATAAATCTGGAATCCGACAGTGTCTATTGGCTTGGTCTGACATGCTATGATGAAAGTGGCCAAGAAGACTTGGCAAACGCCACAATAATCGGGCCAATTGTTCCTAGCGGAGGCGTTGACGATGGAGTTCCACCACCTAAATTATCGGGGGTCTGGGCAGAGGACGTCCCCAATGACGACGGCGGAAGAGTCCAGATTGGATGGACTGCATCAGAGGAACCTGACTGCGCATTTGTAAGAGTCTACATGAGACCAGTCTTGGATAACGAGATAAATCCACCAACCAACGTCGATGACTTCCAAGATGCAATTATAGTGCCAGATTGTGATACAAACATGACTGTAATTGATTCGCTCGGAGATTTCCCACTAGTAGATGGTCAACCTTACTGGATCGGCGCTGTTGCTTTCGACAAGTGGCAAAATGGTGATACTGGTGATGTAACAATTCTGGAAGTCACACCATATGTGAATAACATAAATGGAGGCTCTGTTCCTGAAAGAATTACAGAATTAAATGCATGGGATCACCCAGACGATGATGGGACTGCGATCGATATTTCTTGGGCTCCTTCTGAAGTTGATGATTTTGATTATTATGTGATTTGGGTTTCAGAATCTGATTTAAGTGACGTAACTGAGATTTGGGAAAAGGGCGGAACTGAACCCGGAATATGTGGCTGTATAGTAATGGACAAACAATGGATTGATACTTCAAAGAGTCCAATCTATCTGACAATCAACACTGCTCTTTACATCCAACCTAGCGTAAGCACAGAATTAGAAGTTATACCAAAACAAATCATACCTGACATCGAATTAAATGTTGCAATAACTGTACATGATATCAAAGGTAATGTCCACCTTGACAATTTGAACAAGGCTGTTGTAACTCCAATTGATAATCAAAAGGATGACGAGGCACCGGAGAAATTAGTCAATATATCACTCTCAGACAGGCCAAATGACAATGGTAAAGCTGTTCTTCTTGAATTCGAGTTATCTGAGGAAAGTGATGTCGCATATTATGAAATCTATGCTGCGGCATTTTCCTTTAACTCTGTAGGCCAAGGTGGTGCAAATGGACCTACTCAGCCGGTAAAGAATGTTGGCAGAGAACCAACATTCCCTATTACAATAGATATGCTTGCATTTGACACAGAAGTTGTTCCAAATTTGCCTGTTACAGTTGCAGTAGTGCCGGTTGATTGGTCAGGTAATGCAATCAGGACTGATTTGGTAACAGCAACAGCAATTTCAGAGGATGACGGAATTGCTGGAGATGGTTCATATCTCCCTGATATTGAAGGAATAGAACTAGAATGGGTAGGCGGAGACATACTCGTTACTTGGGATCATACAACTGATTCATCGGTTCGTATGTATGAAATCTATATCTCAGATAGTGATTTCTCATCTACAACAGAAGCCGATTTAGTTGGAGAGGTCGATGTGTCAAATTCCTTCGTGATTTCAAAATTAGATTACGAATCGCTCACAAATGAATCATCATGGTGGATTGGCATATCTGCTGTCGATGACGTTTTCAATAAAGAAGATATTACTCCAGAACGAATAGACGCAGAAGATCAGAAATCTCTGAAAGATGATGACGAGGGAAGTTCAACCGTCGACCTAGGTGAAGTTCTTTCTACGAACAATATTATGATGATAATCGGTGGTTTGATTGTAGTGATTTTACTAGTCTTCGTTCTAAGAGGCGGCGGAAGAAATGGTAAATCTCGAAGAAACAAAGATTACGAACTTCAAGAAGCAACTTGGGGCATCCAAGCTAGAGATGGTTGGGATGATGTAGGAACATTCGCAGGACAAACAACAGCTCCTGTAGCACCGCCTCCACCGGCGATCAAACCTGTTGTTCAAAATGACATCTTTGCTGCTGCGGACAGAATTCAGCAACCTGTACAGAATCAACAGCCTCCAGCATGGCAACCACCAAACCCACCGCAACAGTCTAGACAGAATCAAATAGACACTTCCTTCTTAGACGACTTGTTGTGATGACTGATGAGTAGCCCGAAGACCGCAGTATTCACTACTGTGAGAGCTAAAAACGGACACCTGTTTCATTTAGATTTGCATATGGAGAGACTAGCAAAGCATGCTGAAATTCTAGGTCTGGAGGTTCCAGATATTGATATTCCTGAAAATTTAGAGGGTTTGGTTAGGATAGAAATTAATTCTACCGGCTACATTATCAATGTAAAGAAATTTTATCAAGAGCCACACATGGAAGCGGAGGGGATTACTTTTCCTGCTCCAAGATGGACACGTAAAGTCAATGGGACAAAACACGGAAATTGGGAGCCTTACCAAAAAATCACATCTGAAGTCTTTGAAAAGGGTGCTGATGTTGGATTGCTAGTTCACGATTACTGTATAATAGATGGTGACAGAGTTACACCTTTGGTTCTGGATAATGATGGCGTTGTATGGATTAGTGACTCAAGTTTGGGCGGGGTCGATTCTGTGACTTTCCAGGCCTGTAAGCCAATTATTGAAAATGCTGGATTTGTTATTTCCGAAGGTCGACTCAACGAAAAATTGGTTGCTCATGCAAAAGAGATTGTGTTATTGGGTTCGGGGATGGGCGCTGCTCGTCTAACTGTGTTAGATGATGTTGACATTGGAGATGGGTCAAATAGTTTACAGAAAATTTGTATTGCTGCATTGGGAGAGGATTGGCCATGATAGACAAACTACTGTCCACTTCTGGTGACAGTATACTGTTGTTATCTGGCGGACCCAGCTCTCATCTTGCTAGGAAGAACCTGTTTGCAAAAGATATGAAAAAAAGAATAGTGATTCGTCAGCCAGATATTACTCCTCAAGTTCATCATTCTCCATTGAATGGTGAGACTATTTTGGAAAATACTGAGGCAGAATTTTTTGTTAATGTAGAGAATTTTGACGGTGAAAAATGGAATCTTGAAGAAGAATTTAGGGAATCGAGACTGGATTTGTTATTACGAGGTTTGAGGAAATATACGCCACAAGGTTCAGTATGGAGCGGAGCGTTATCATATGATTTAGTTCAATGGACCCAGCCAATTAAATTGCAATATCCACCAGCAGAAGGGGAAATTTTAGGCATTCTGTGGTTGGTAGAAAAATGGATAGAAGGAGATTGTGTCATCCCACAAATCGAGCCTAACAAACGTGCAAGTGATGAAATAAGTTCACATAATGATGAGGAGCATGCTCAAATTGTTTCACGAATCAAAGATTCAATCACAGCAGGTGAATTATACCAACTCAATTTTGGAAGAACTTGGGAAGGTAGTTTGAATGAAGAGCCAAAGACGATTTTTCATAGATTGGCGATAAATAATCCCGCTCCGTTTAGCGGTTACATCGAAGCGCCTGATTTGGGTATAGCGTTAGCATCATCATCGCCTGAAATACTTCTTGAAACAGAATCTGGAAGGATTATGACTGCTCCCATTAAAGGTACAAAGCCTAGAGGTGCAGATATCGATCAAGAATCGCTACTTAGACAAGAATTGGTTTATGATAAAAAAGAGCGAGCTGAGCATAGAATGCTTGTTGACCTTGAGAGAAACGATTTGTCCATTGTCTGTGAATCTGGAAGTGTTAAACAGACCAGATTTGATGTTGAAGCATATTCAAATGTGCAACACTTAGTATCGCAAATATCTGGAAATCTAAAGCCTGAAAAAGATGGTTTAGATGCTCTACAGGCTTTATTTCCAGGAGGGAGTATTACTGGATGTCCAAAGACTGTGGTATGTGCAGCAATAGATGAACTGGAAAAGAAATCTAGGTCGTTCTGGACTGGTTCAATGGGTTGGGTAGATGTTCATTCAGGAGATTCGATTTGGAATATTATGATTAGAACACTAGAAGCACGTAAGACTGGAGATGATTGGGAAGGTAAAGTGATGGCAGGAGGAGGTATTACGATTGAAAGTAATCCCAACGCAGAAGTCGCTGAAGCCACTTGGAAAGCGTCTGCTTTGAGGCGAGCATGTGGTTGGCTGAGTTCAGATAATTCCTTGATTACTAAAGGAGACTTGGGGATATACCCTTTGTATCTTGAACACAAAGTCCCAGTTGTTACAAAAAAATTCGACCTTAATGTTGCCTTTATTGACAATTTAGATTCCTTTAGTTACAATATAATACACTATTTGGAATTACTTGGTTGTAAGGTCGATGTCATTGATGGAAGAGGGGGAATTCAAGATTTTGAGCATGATGCTATTGTAATCGGCCCCGGGCCAGGAAGGCCAGAAATTTCACCTTTGAGCATGCATGCTGCTGGATTAGATCTCCCAATCCTGGGAATCTGCCTAGGCCATCAAGCAATAGGGATTTCTTGTGGAATGAACCTTATTGAAAGCCCATACGGACCAGTTCATGGAGTGCCTAGTAAAATAATATCAAATGGCAATGGCCTAATGAAAAGGGGAGTCTGCAAAATGACAAGATACAATTCTCTAATCCTATCAGGCAGTGGTAATTTAGAGATTACTTCAACAGATGAGACTGGTACGTTGCCGATGGAAATTCGAAGCGGAAATAAATTTGGAGTTCAGTTCCATCCTGAGTCGATAGGTTCTGAAAATGGTATCGAAATCTTTTCCCGATTTTTGAGTATGATAGCGCATTCTTGAAGTGGGGTCTCTTTATCGGTTGTAACATGCCGACCTGTCGCCATTGCTACAGTACGTATCCCCGTGAACAATTTATTCATGGAAATGGCCCCAAATCGCAGGTATGCGTAAGATGTGGTGTCGAGATGGGTTTAGTCACAAAAGAAGAAGTAGCATCTTACTATGATGACTCTACTGCAAATGCAAGGTTCTCCGCACTCGCAAGGAGATGGTCTCCCTTAATGTGGCTGAGTATTCTTTGGATTGTTTGGATTATGTATCTAGGAGATGTCGACCCATGGGGTCTTTATTCTCTAATTGTAATAGGAGCATTTACACTAATTGTTCCAGTCTATATGCTGTTTTATTCCTCAAAACATATGGCAGTAATGACTAGGTTAACACCCGACTATGAAAGGCCAAAGGGTCACTGATTTTAGTAAATAAGTGATTATATGACTGACGAATCTCCTAGTGAAGAAATTCTTGACGCAGTTGTTTTTGAGGATTCAAATAAACAGCCTCAAATCCTTGCAATAATCCTTACAATCTTGTTATTGGGTTCAACTGTATTTTATTTCATGCAATCGGATGATAAAAGCACGGGTAAGGGCTTATTTTCAGACGATTATTTTTTCAGTTCAAGTGACGTATTTGTAACAGATTCAAACGGTATGCCTGTCAACGTCAAACCGGTTGAAATGAAATTCTTTGCAAGTGATGTTGGCGAGGCAGCACCTGAACCAAGTGTTGGAATCACTTCTTCTGGTTGTGTATTTTTTATTGCTCTTGAGAAAGTAATGCGTTCCTGCGATGGCGGAATCACTTGGGCTGAAGTCCAAGGACCTGCTTGCTCCCCAACGACAAGCGATCCCTATGGCTGGGTAGACCCTATCACAGACCGAGTATTTGGTGTTCAAATGATTGGTCTAGAAACATCATGGATTTGCTGGAGTGATAATGATGGACAAAGTTGGTTAGGAAATCCTCACGATTCTGGCACTACACCAATTAATGACCACATAAAACTCGCAACCGGGCCTTGGACAAATGAAGGGTATGGGGCACTTGCAAATGGTAATCCTTTAGCATTTGAAACCGCAGTATATTATTGCTACAACAAGCTTGCAGGCATTTTCTGTTTCACTAGTTTTGATGGCGGAGCAACATTTGAAACCGGAGGTCAAATTATCGGACTTGCCACCACTAACGGAGGATTACATGGGGCGATTTCAACCGCACCTGATGGAACCGTATATGTCACGCCAAGAGTAGAAACTCCGACTGTAATCGTTTCTAAAGACAATGGTTTTTCTTGGTTTGAAAGAACCATGGGTGAGGATGTCAGCACGCCATATCCTAGGAAAAATTCCGAAGTAGCCACAGATACTGCATCTAATGCATACCATGTTTGGACTGGAGCAGATGAGGGAATTTATCTTTCAAGAAGTATTGATTCAGGATTGACTTGGGAACAAGATAGCCTTAGAGCAAGTCCGATTCAAGTCATTTCAACAGCATTCCCACAAATTGATGCTGGTGATCCTGGAAAATTTGCAGTTACATATCTTGGTAGTGAAAATGTTTCATTATTAGGAACGCCAGATTTAGATGGAAACCCATGGGATGGTAATGGGCATTACGCCCCCAATGAAGTCCACTATCACCTATATGTCACATTCAGTTTCAACGCTCTTGATGAGGAACCGATTTTCCACACACGCAGAATTTCAACCGACCCAGTTCAAGTAGGAGCTATATGTTTGAATAGCGGAGATTGCAGAAGCGACCAAGGTGGCTCAAATCGTAACCTGCTAGATTTCAATGATTTACACATTGATAGAGAAGGAAGAGTGTATATTGCAATGGCTGATGGTTGTACAGGTGAATGTGCAACATCCGAAGCACCAACACCTGCTGATTCTAGGGATAATAGAGGATTCATGTACATGCTAGAATATGGGCCAAGTCTGTTAGAAGAATTTGGAATTTTGAATTCCCTAAATCCAGATGCTGATTCTGCTCCAACTGATGATTCATATCTGAAAATTAATTCTGAAGTTATCGCAATGAGAGAAGACTTCGAAGACGAACTAATTCTTTGAATGTATTTTGATAACATCGTTATCATTGCACTCATAATCTGCACCGACTACTCTTCTAGTTCTTGCATCTACTGCCTTGATGAAACCATCTCCAAGGTCAGAATGAACCTTGTAGGCTAACGATTTTGCAGTGATCAAATCAGGTACAACAAATGCATCAGGAAGTATCTTGCCATCACCGTCTTTCCATGCGCTCTCATCTGCGACTGGATAAACTACAATATGATTCAAGGCTGAAAATAAAACATCTGAAATTAATTTTGAAACACCTGTATTGCCCAATCTTGCCAATTTATTTTTCATTGTAGAAAGAGCGTTAGATTGTGCCTCATTGAGATTTGATTCATTTAGAATAATGAAATCCCTATCTCCTGAATTATAACTGATAATTCCTGCAGAATCCGCCCTTCTCAATGCTAATTCCATATCCGCCATTGTAGGCTGAACTAGTCCGTCTGAATCGACAACATCCCAAGTTTGTTCATTTGTTGAATCGGCTTTATTTGCAGCAATATGAATAGGGAAAAGTTGTCTTCTTATCTCAACTGCTAACTGCCTGATTTTGTCTTCTTCCCAAACCCAAGGTGTGTCTATATTTCCTAGATTTGTTCTCATCGCATCCAATGTTTGGAGTACTTGCGGCATGGTGGCTCCGAGACCAGTGAACCTTTCCAACAGGAACTTGCTGAATCCTTTTTCGCCCTCGGCTTGCACCTTCTTTGAAGCTCTTGACCAGCCGTCGTTTAATAATCCAAATATCCAAGAATCTAATTCAGAGGTTAGAAAATTGACCTCTGAAATGATTGAGGCTCTGATATCTTCAAGTTGGGATATTGGATTTCCTTCTATGTCAGTTGTTCCTGCTGCATCAATTACCTGAATTAATGCATTACAATTTGCCAAATCAGATAGGAATGCATTCCCTCTTCCTCTTCCTTCTGAGGCTCCTGGCACCAATCCTGCAACGTCAACCAAGAAGGTTGGAACTAGGCGCTTGAACCCAACACAACTTCCTGTTCTAGGCTCACAAATGCTCCCTTTTCTTTCATCAGTATCCTCAACAGGAGGTAGTCGCCCATCTGCTTCTAATTTCTTCCTTAATTCTTTACAAGGACATTCATTAGGAGATTCAATAAATGCAACTCCAACATTAGGCTCAATTGTACAAAATGGATAATTGGCAATATCTACCTTAGCAAGTGTTGCTGCACTAAAGAATGTTGATTTACCTACGTTTGGCTTACCTACCAAACCAATTCGCATTGCATCACGCCTTGGTTATTCTATCAATCAAGTCAGCCTTGGTTCCAGATGTATCTAGACCCATTGAGTCTGCTAAATCTACCAATTCTGCCTTCTTCATCTTCTTTAGATCTGAATTGTTAGAAGTCTTGCCGCCTCCTTCAATTAAGGCCTTAGCTTGCGCAGCCCACTGGTCACGCTTGACTCTTCCAGGGAAGAACTCAATAGCTTCGTTCACTGTATCCTCAAGTTTACTATCCATCTTGGAAATCTGTGCATAGGTAAAAATTCCCAGAGCATTTAACTTCTCTTCGATGAATGGGCCTACTCCCTTAATGGCTTGTAGGTCTTCCTTATCAGAGGACTTTGCGGTACCTAAAACACTAAAATCAATCTTCGAAGCGTTTGCTTTGACTCGCTCTAGTTCTTCTCTCTTCTTGAGTTCGGCTTCAGTAGGGGCGTCTGTAGACTCCTCTTCGGACTCTTCAGGAGTTTCATCTTCTTCAGATTCTTGTGTGGATTCTTCAACTACCTCTTCGGGTTCCTCTTCTTCAGCGACTTCTTCTGATTCTTCCTCATAAGGAATGAATTCGATTCCTAAATCGTTTCTTATGTTCATCAAAGCGATGTCGATTTCTGGAAGGTTGATTTTCCCATCGGAGTTTATATCCATCATACTAACCAACTTCTCGATATCCCAAGGTGGCAGATCTGCGACGTCTGCTACTCTCAAAGCGTTGGCAAACTCGAACATATCAAGTTCACCAGAGTCATCTACATCTGCCCAAGCAAAGAATTGAGCGGTTGTTGTACCACGACCACAAAGCCACTTTGTTAACTCAACTAAATCTTGGTCGTGCTCAACAGGGAATTCGTCAACCTCATCATTGTGTAATCCTGCTGATACTTCTATTACTGTCGAGCCGCCTTCTACTTCTTCATCAGTTCCACCGATTACAAGTGTTGTGTCAACTCCGACTCCTCTACCCAATAATGACCTAATTGTTGTAGTTCCATCCACTAGGTTATACGTTGTGATATCGCTAACATTAGATACAGGGGTTTCTGAATTTGTACCAAATAGTAGCGTCTTAACAACTGTGTTTCCTGCAATTATGTAACCCATTACAACACCATAAAATGCAAATGCACCAACTAGTGCAAATCCACTGATACTTGTGGACGTATCTTCAACTTCTGCCTCAATTAGTGCATTTTCTGACCATCCATACATCAGGAATAGAATTGTAGAGATTAAGCCTCCTGCAATCAAGAGCCATGTTGCCATACCTGCTGGACCAGTTAGCGTTTTCTTGCCAGACAGAGGATATGAATGGAATAACGCACCCAAGCAGAATAATCCTCCTATCACATACATGAATGAATTGTTGATTACATCAGCTACATTTGCCATTGACCCGTCGCCTATCATTACATTCAATCCGGTGAAGTATCCGATTACTGCGAATAAAGGCAGCATAATTGCGCCCGCTGCTACTGCTGTAGCCCCAGGGCTGTCTACGACTGCACTGGCGTTGCCTCTCATTGTTGCAATCATATTGGTAGATGCTGCAAAGACTGGGAATAATCCCATGGTCACTAAAATAGCTCCAACAGACTGTGTTAGATTGCCTGCATGATTCGATTCTGCTAAGAAGAATGGAGGAGCTGTTACGAATAACAAAACCATAGATGCTTTTGTTAGGCTTCCTGACCAGATTGGCTGACCTGTAACGTGAGATAGAATGTGATACCCGACTGCAAACATCAGCGCTAGCGGCGCCCATGTTGACAACATAATCTGAGCGACCCAAACTGTTGAGGTCCAATCTAGTGACTCTCCAAGAGCTGTGCTAATCTTACCAAAGATGACTGTTAACAAACCTAGAACGAGGAACCACGACGGAACGGATATCGGAGAAGTTCCTCTGTCTCCAAGAGTGATTAGAGAATTGACCATTAGACTTAGCGCCAAAAATGCCGAAACTATCCCATAAAGTGCTATTTGAGTTGTCTCAAAAGTAATGAAATCATAGTGGTCTAGAACTGTTAAAATCAAACCAAAGAAGACTTGTCCTGTCCATGCTAGAGCAATAAATGAAGCGTTGGCTTCACTAGCTAGTTTAGCACCACAGGTTCTGGCGTGAGCAACCAAGGCACCACCAACAAGTATCGCAAACATCGCTGTACTCATTGCGACTGTGTTGAAGTAATTTAGAGCACTACCATCGTCGTAGCCCCAACCAATGTTAGATAGAGAATCTAATGCAGATGGATCATATGTATGCCAAGCAGAGAGGAATCCTCCTACTCCAGCAAGAACTAGCCAAAATACACCAGTCTGCATCCAAGTCTTAGCGCCATTACCCTCTTTTTCTTGGAAGAGTTCTGTCACTGGACCTGCTGCCTTTGTTAGTAAGAACATCCCGAATTGCCTTAATGGCTGAGTCATTCCTCCGATTCCTTTCTGTATAACATTCGAAAACACGAGATATGTTACTAGAATTACTGCTCCGGTTGTTATCGCTCCTGACATGATGACACCTCAATCCGAAAGGACGCCCCCGACGAGATTAGCGATTATCATTCCAGTTCCCACTAATATCCCAATAAGGTAATACCAGATTCCTGAGCCTCCAAGATTTTCCATTAGAGGTACAATTTCCCCGATTACAGGCATGTTATCCCATCCGAAAATGTTGCTATACATTGCAAGTAAACCTGCAAGTCCAACAAACATTATCACAATAATCATTCTTGATGAAGATGGTTCAGCAACACCTTCAGAAACGTCTGGCAAAATTGTAGAATTGGCCATTTTCTCACCTTGACCCCATAGGGGTCAATTGCTCCACCGATGATAGAGTCATAAAGATTGACCAGCAATAACTTATGGCGAACGGAGATGATTTAGCGTATTTCCACGACGATTCATACCTGCTCCGAGTGGTATTGGCATGTTTTGATCTATGTTGATTTCGGCTTTCCAGATGCTTTTACAGTCGCAATCTAGACCTTCGAATTCCATTATGTCACCACTTACTGAATATCTTTCAATAGCGGCAACCACTTCTTCATCGCATTTACCACAATTGTGTGAACCTCGAACTTTACCACCAGCTGTTGGGTGTATGATTAAACGACAGACTTGGTCCTCAGAACCATTTCCTGAATTTGAGGGATGGATGTGCGGGTGAACCCTATGTATCAACTCAACAAGAGACCACAACCATGGTGGACGATATTCATTATTTCTAAACAGTCTATCGATTACTGTACCATTTTGAATATTCATCGGGTTTACGCTTATTTCATCACTTTTATCTGCAACATCTAAAATCCACTTAACTCCGTGATTTAGAGCGTCGCCTTCACTCATGAATGGGGGTTTGAACATCAGATATGTCTTGACTCTCAAACCAAAATGGTTCAAATTTTTAACTGCTCTATCCCAACTCTTAGTGCTGAAACCTTTGTTTACATGGAATTTCAGAACCTCGTCGTCGTATGCTTCGAGCCCTATAGCGACTGAAAATTTTGGATTTATCGAAGTCGCCCATTGAAGTTTTTCTTTTGACAGTTGTTCAGTTCTACTCTCCACAACTAATTCTTTACCCATTTCATGGCAATCATGGAGTACTTTTTCTTGAAAATCGATTGGGATTTCTCGATCTTCGAGGAGGCTCCCTGATGTGTAAACTTTCACCATTCCCATCTTGTCCAAATCGTCGAATTTTGACAAGGCGTTTTCCCACTGAGCGTGTAAATCCTGGCTGGTTACGTCGTCTCTTGTGTCGTTAAAGTAGCCGCAGAATGTGCAACCACTTGACCACCACCAATGACAACCTTTGGTTCTAAGAATTACAGTAAGAGCTGTTGTTGGTGTGCCATCGGCTAATGTCTCAGGAGTATAGTAAACTGTAGCAGGAAATCTTGCATCCCAAGAATGCTTCCTTTCTTGTGCCCAAGGAGTATTAGCTGGTGCTTTTATCAAATCGTGGATTTTTAGTGGCTTTTCTGGCGAAAAACCCATCATTGTAAGTTTATTTTTCGCCATAAAATCACCTTCTTTTGTCTATCGATATCTTCACATTAATGAGGTTGTGAAGAAATTGACAATATTAGATTCGTATTCTAATGTGTCTGTAAGCATCAACGTTACGTGTTCATCACTTTCCATTCCATCTCCAACATCGTATCTAATTACCGAATCTTTAAACCAACATTCAATGTTATCTTCATTGCCATTTTGTA
>Ga0160423_10002186_pt1 | contig 16369 bp, 16 predicted proteins | sample CRUFie14St8metaG_FD_108191 | JGI IMG/M metagenome (GOLD analysis project Ga0160423, IMG submission 108191) | Marine microbial communities from the Costa Rica Dome - CRUD Field 142mm St8 metaG | ecosystem: Environmental > Aquatic > Marine > Oceanic > Photic zone | place: Costa Rica: the Eastern... | reverse complement strand
GACGCCCCCCACCCCCCACCCCCCACCCCGCCCTTCTTGGGTATTGCGTCCGCGCCCCACAGTGCTGGGCTCCATCGCGACGAACCCAGATCACGAATTCGGGCCCTGGGATCTCCGCACCCTTATGGTCTCCAGTGACGGGGGGGGAACAGCTTTCGATGAGAGACGTTATCTTGGCACCGTTAGGATTACCGCTCCTGAAGGGTTGCGGAGAGCAAAAGAAAGGCTGGTGTGCGCCAACTTCACCCCGTTTTCGCACCTGTCCGAGTTAGGCACCCTCTGCCCTCCGGGAAGTGCCTGGAGGTGGCCAACCTGCTCGTGCTGAAGACGGTACGACGGCGCGGGAGTAAAAAAAGAAAAAGTGGTCTGAAATTTTATTGCAAAGTATATAATTCGAGAGTAAAGCAAAAGGTTCTCCATCAACAGTCCGTCAGCAGTGCGGAACCGGGAACCCTTTCGCCGTCGATGTCGTAGTGGCAATGTGTGGCGGCTGCGCCGATCACTCCTCCGATTCCTGTCGCGGTCCCAACCCCAAGCTCCCCCGCTCCGAGGGCCTGAGCGTTTTTGTCGCCAGTGGAGAGACCGTAAGCCTCGGTGGCGGCGCCGGCCACGTCGATGGCTGCGCCCACACCGGTGGCGACCTGCGCCGCGGTGTGAGCGAGCCCGCCGCCCTTCTTCTGGAAGATTTTGTCATCCAGCAGCCTCCTGCCCACGCTGCGGATGACATCCGGGGCCAGCGCGTCCGGGAAGGTTCCGTTCTCCTTTTCTTGCTGTTCCTTCTCGTCGGACAGCGCGTTGAGCTCAGACGGCGGGAGTGCTTCCAGCTGGGCGACATCCATGTAGTTCGTGTACACCGTTCCGTTCGAAGTGTCCACGGGCTGTGGCGACATCAGCACCTCCTTCTGCTCGTCCGTGAGGGACGCTCCGCCGGAGGCGGCCATGGCCGCCATCGCGGCGGCCACGAGGGCGATCTTGCAGTAACCGGTCATCTCGAGGCCGGGCGCGGAGGTCGACTTGAATTCTGTCCCTTGCGCTTTCCACAGCCTCACGATTCGGCCATGACGGGCCGCGGCGTCACGACCCTCGCCTTCGGAGTCATTCTCAGTGACCTCAGAGCCCCCGCCGGGAATCCCTCGACCATCGAACCTCGCCGCGTCTCCACCCGCGTCTCCACCCGCGTCTCTAATCCACCATCGTCTCTTGTATGACGCGTGATCTGTCCCGTGATCTCGTAAAAAGCCTGCAGCTGCATGCAGATCACGGAAAGTGATTTTTTTTTTTCTGAAAAAGCGAGAAAAATCAGAAGCTGTCCAAGGGTGAGAAGCCGTTACCACAGCAGTCAGTCGCGCGCGAGGCCCGTCGATCTACAACGACGCACCAGGACCTCACGTTACCTCGACAGAATCAATCCAAACACCGCACCATCACGATGAACTCTAACGAGACTCCGGGCAACCCAAAGTCCGACACGACGAACACGGTGGTCGTGGAGACGTCGTTGAAGCAGATGGAGGCGGTCCACCACGGCAGCCAGAGCGGCGAGGAGGTCGACATCAAGACTCTCTCCTCGGCGAGCTACGTGTCGTGGAGGGGCTACGCCCCGCCCAACCGCGTCACCGGGTGGGTGAACGTCGTCTTCATCATCATGGCCGACCTGATCGGCACGGGCATCGTCAACCTGCCGGAGACCTTCAACCGGATGGGCTGGGCCGTGGGCGTGGTCATCCTCACCGCTTTCGGTTTGCTCACCGCGTACGCGGGACTGCTGCTGTGGCGCCTGCACATGACCTATCATGACGGCGTGACCTACGGCAACATCGCCAAGAGCGTTTCCGGCAAGGCACTCATGTGGTTGGCCTTCGTCATCGTGTACACCCACTTCTTCATGAAGATGGCCAACTACCTGCTGGCGGCGGCCAAGGCCATACAGGTTGCGTTCTGGATGAAGGACGTCTGCCTGTACTACGCCACCCTGACCACCCTCGCGTTTGTCGTGCCCCTGTGCCAGCTCCGCACTCTTCATCAGATCTCCTACGCGGGCGCCTTCAGCGTGCTGATGATTTCGATCACCATCCTGCTTCTGCTGATCCAGGCCTACACCACGTGGGACCAGATCGGCGCGGAGGGCGTCGAGTACAACCCGCTGCCCATGGAGAAGGGAACCAAGGGATTCCTCAGCGCCTTCTCTGCGATGACCTCCCTGGTCTTTGCGTACGGCGGACAGGGCATGTACCTCGAGACCATGTCCGAGATGAGGAACCCCAAGGACTTCCCAAAGGCCCTGTCGGTCTTCATGTCCATCATCATCGCGTTCTACCTTTGGTCCTCGCTCAGCCTCTACTTTAGGTACGGGGACCAGACCTACCAGTACGTTCTGTTCAACATGGGCGACGGGGCGATCAAGACAGTGGCAGCCGTCTGCATGTTCCTGCACGTCCTCGTGTCCTTCTGCCTCAACTCCCAGCTGCTCACCCGCGCCATCCAGGTTAGGTTGTGGCCGGGCAGCGTGAACTCCGAGGACAAGACGGAGTGGCTCAAGTGGCTCGCAATCTCGGGCTGCACCATCTCCCTCGCTTGGCTGATCTCCAACGCGGTGCCGTTCTTCAGCGACCTCGAGGGCCTGATCTCCTCCATCTGCGTCGGCCCAACCACCTTCGGGTTTCCGGCGCTCTTCTACCTCCTGGCCTGCAGGCAGCAGGGCAAGAGGGTCCCCATCCACGAGCTCTTGGCGTGCCTGACCATGTGCTTCATCGCAGTCTTCTTCGTCCTCGTCGGCACCGGCGTGGACGTGTACCAGATTGTGGAAAACTCCAACACCTTTGGCAAGCCCTTCACCTGCATCCTGGGGTCCATCTCCAAGTAGGCATCGCAACAACAAAACAACAAAAACTTTCATGACTTTCTTGTAAATTTCAACTTAGCACCCTTTGATCACACCGCAGTCGTCGTGTCCGAGTTGCTCTGGCTGTTTCCGGCGATCTCCGCGCGATACACCCTCATGGGCGACCCCTTCGAGAGCTCGGCGTCCCCCTTCCTCCAGTGATCCAGCACCTGCCTCGCGCTCCGGCCGGGCAGCCACATCGCCACCTCCCTCCACATCCCCTCTCCGCCCGCGCCCACGCCGGCGGAGCACTTGCGGTGCGCCATGATCAGGGTCCTCTCCTCATCCTCGGTCCACTCCCCCCCGCTTCCCTCGCTCAGCGCCTTCTGGTACCTCACGAGCCTGGAGTCCGGCTTGTACTTGCGGGCCTGGTGCCAGTGGTCTCTCACGGACTCCACGGTGCGGCCGGGAAACCGCTTACCGATGACCTGCCACATGCCTCGGCGGTACCCGCCGAACTTCTTGTGCTCCTCGATCAGCGCGTCCTCCTCCTCCTCCGTCCACCGCTTGTGCCTCACCCGCTTTCCCCTCTTGTTAGGGTCGGTCACCGCCCCGGTGTTCAGGCTCTCCCCGCTCGCGCCCGACGGGCCTCCCTCGCTCGACAGGGCGCTGGGCGTGGACGGGCTGGAGGACGCCCTGCGTCTCTTGGCCGGCCGCGCCTCCGGATCCTCCCCCTCCTCAAACGCCCTCGCCCTCGATCGGATCGCCGCGCGGACCTCGTCCACCTTGGCGCAAAGGTGCCCCTGGGTCACCACGCCACGCCTCACCGCCCCGAGAAGGCCGTGCTCGTCCAAAAGCGATCGAAACTCCCTCGTCGCCCTCAGCAGGCCGTACGAGAAACGCACCTGCGCCATTGTCAACGTCGCGCTCTGACGTCGCGCTTTGACGCTCTTCGCCGCCCGCACCGGTCTTGCTCTTGGCTGTGTCAGCTGTGTCCGACACAGCAGGCGTTACGGTTGTTCCGATCATCATCGATCGCGGACTGATCGTGGTCGGGGGGCGGGCTGTAGATTTCGCGTGTTGGAGCGCCTCTCTCCTTTTTTTCTCGGTCCTTTCGATCGGTGATCATGGGGAGATCGGATTTGCACCCTGGGAGGAAATCGAACTCAACTTTTCCATTTGGGAATTCTGCGTTGTTTTTTCGTTCAGGTTCAAAACCAAGTTCACGATCTTTGGAAAAGCGTGGGCTGCGTGGCTGGCGCAGGGGCATGGAGGTTGATCGATCGACGATCGCGATCGGTTCGGCCAATGAGGCAAAGGGGACAACCTAGCTGGAACCGAAGCATGAGAGGCGGTAGGCCCAGCGCGAGCGCGGGGAAGTCCCCCAGCTTCAAGGTGAGTCGTGCAGCCTTGAAAACTTTTGGCTGTCATCGTTTGGTGTCCGTGGGCTGACACCCTTCCCCTTCCACCTCCGCGCCCAACGACGCAGCTCCTCCTTCTCGTCGTGCTCTCGGTCGCGGGCCTGGTGCTCCTGCTGCGGTCCGCGGTCGCGAGCTCTGGCGGAGCCGCGGGAACGCCCTCGCTGCGAGCGACCGGGCCGTCGTCCTACAAGCGCGTGCTCGACCTCGACCGGGCGAGAGCGTCGTGCGGGGCTGCCGATCCCACGAAGCACGTGGTCTTCCTGACCGGCACGGGGGGGTTCGTGGGGTTCCACACCGCCCGCGAGCTGCGCAGGCAGGGGCACGGGGTCCTCGGCCTGGACAACTTTAACGACTACTACTCCACCAAGCTGAAGCGGGACAGGCAGCACATCCTGGAGAAAGAGGGGGTCTACACCGTTGAGGGCGACATCGCGGACGGCGACTTCGTGGCAGAGGTGTTGAGGGCGTGCCCCTTCACCCATGTTCTCCACCTCGCGGCGCAGGCCGGGGTGAGGTACGCCGCGAAGAACCCTCTGGCTTACGTGCACAGCAACCTGCTGGGTTTCGTCACCTTGCTGGAGGCCGTGAAGGCCATGGACGAGATGCTCCCCGTGGTCTACGCCTCCTCGAGCTCGGTCTACGGCCTGAACGACAAGGTCCCGTTCTCGGAGCAGGACAGGGTCGACAGGCCAGCCTCGCTCTACGCGGCGACCAAAAAGTCGAACGAGATGATCGCGCACACGTACTACAACATCTACGGGATGTCCCTCACCGGGCTGCGGTTCTTCACGGTGTACGGCCCTTACGGCAGGCCGGACATGGCGTACTTCTTCTTCACGCAGCGGATACTGAGCGGCGAGGAGATTCAGGTCTTCAAGGGGCCTAACGGGGAGCAGGTCCAGAGGGACTTCACTTACATTGACGACATCGTGGACGGCGTGATTGGGGCGCTGGAGACTTCGCCCAAGAGCACCAAGGAGGAGGCCGAGTACAGGGTTTTCAACCTTGGGAACACGAACCCGGAGCCCGTGACCGCCCTGGTGCAGAACCTAGAGGATATTTTGGGCAAGAAGGGGAACACCAGGGTGGTGCCCATGCCAGCAACGGGGGACGTGCTGGCTACGCACGCCAACGTGTCGGCGGCCTACGAGGCCTTCGGCTACCAGCCAAAGACCGACCTCAGGACGGGGCTCAAAAAGTTCGTGGACTGGTACGCGGAGTACTACGGGGTGAGCCTTCCAAAATAAATTGCCTGAATTGTTTTCTTCTGTACTTTTTGAGAGGTCTCCCCAGCTGCCTCAGTTTACATTCTCGATGGCGGCGCAGGCCCTCCTCCCGGCCCTTGTCCTCCTCGCCACGGGCGTGGGCTGCGCGACCTTGGCCTCGCCGATCGGCTTCCTCTGCCTCCCCGCCTTCTTTCCCCTCTTCTTCGCCACGGGCTTGTTTTCCTTGGCTTCCTCTGGCTCGGCCGCCAGGTCGCAAAAATCCTCGGCCAAGCTGGGGTGGTGCAATGGTCCGGGCTCCGGCTGGCCCTGCACCATCTCGACCGAGCTCACGAGTTCCTTCTCGCTGTCCTCCAGGAGCTTGGTCAGCGCCAGGGGCGACCCCACCGGCCGTGATGGGGAGAGGTTGGCCTGGTACCTCCTCAGAGTGGCCACGGTGGCCTCCTTCATCCGCCTCAGCCGCACCGTCAGGCCCTCGTTCTCCTGGCGCTGCCTCTCGAGCTGCAGCTCCAGCGTCTCCTTCTCCATCGCGGCATTGGCCTTTAGCTGGGTGGTCTCCTCCTCCAGCAGCGACTTGAAGCTGTCCACGAGGGCGTGCTCGTTCTCCTCATTGGCCCTCTGGATCGCCCCGATTTCAGCCTTGGCCTCGGAGAGCTCGACCTCCGCGGCGCTCAGAGCGCGCCTGAGGTCCTCCGCCTCGGCCTTGCTTGAGTCTGTCGCCCCAGGTGCCGCGCTCTTGGCCGCCCCCACCTCGGCCTCGAGCCTGGCGTGGTAGGATCCCTCCATCTCCCGGAGCAGCTCGCTCATCTCGTCCGCGACCTCCTCCCTGATCCTGGCCTCCATCTCCGCTGCGCGCCTCTCGGATTCGAAGAGCTCCCGCTTCAGGCGCTCCACCTCCTCAATCAGCTCCTCGTTTTCCTCCGCCAGCAACTCGGCGTCGCCCTCGCCACCGGGGGAGACGTACTCCATCTCCTCTCCCGCCGCCACTGCCGCCGCCGCCGCACCGGTGCCGGCCTCCCTCTGCCTCTTTGCCGCCGGCTCGATGTTCACCACCGCCCTCGTCGGCTGGCTGGAGCAGGGCAGCGCCGTGGCCAGCGAGGCGTACTTGAGGACGTGCACGGTCTCCTCGTAGTCCTTGGCGCTGGCGCTGACGTTGACCAGAAGAACGGTGGACCCGGAGCCCAAGAAGGCGTTCTTGAAGGCGTGCGTGATCTTGGCTTGCCTGAAGGGCACGTGCTTCTTCCTCTTGGCCTTGGCGTTGTCGTGGTTCCACCTCAGGGCCTCAAGGCACCTGCCGAGCGTCATGAGCGAGGAGTTGATCGCCACGCTCTCCCTCAGCCGGAGGCCCTCGTTGCCCGTCCTCTGGGCCCTCTCGCTCCCGGCGAGGTCCACAAAAGATACGGAGGACCGCCACTCTCCCGTGCCAGCGTCCGCGATGTTGATCAGCACCACGGCGTGGCTCCTGCTACTCCTCTTGTTCATCCCGGTGGGCGCGTGCTTGCGGTAGGACAGGCCCAAGGCCAGGGCGTCCTTGGCCTGCTCGCTGGTCTCAACGACGCTCCTGCTGAGGCCAGGGATCCAGATCTGGCCGGAGCCGTCCTCCTTGAGTTTCAGGCTCGTAGGCTTGCCCGCGTTTGAGCCCTTAGAGGCGTACCCCAGCATGTCGTACACGCACTCGTTGTAGATCTCGTACATCGAGATGGAGACCTCCTCGTCGCTTGACTTGTTGTGAAATAGAAGCTGAAGGGTCTGGGGGATGATCCCGGGGTCCGCGCTGTTTCCCTCCATGCTGTGCGTCTTCCCCGTCGCCGTGATCCCGTACGCGAAGACGGCAAGGGACTCGCACGCGGGGTACAGGGCGTTGTTCACCCGCTTCGAGAACTGCTTAGAAAAGAGTTCCTTGTTTGTCGTATCCGCCTCGTAGACCTTACTGAAGGCGAAGATGCGGCTCTTCTCGGCGTTCCTGGTGCCCATGTGGCCCTCGGGCGCCGATATCGCGATGCTGTTCGAGCCCGTAGCGTGGATACACTCCGGCAGGGCCTCCTCAGGGGTCGGGCGGATGCGAAGAAAGACCTCCATCTTTCCTGGCACGGTGGAGTGCTCGCGCTTCCTCTTCTCCCCGACGCCGGCGTCGACCTCCTCATTCACTTCGACCTCGTCCTCGCTGAGGCTGTCGAACATCTCTTCGAGTTTCCTGCGGAACGCAAAACAAGTCGCAAGAAGCGTCGTCAGCTTTGGGCTCAGTTTTCCCCCAAGTAAGTCGGACCTTCTCTCTGTCGCATTTATTCTCACCTCGGTTTCAGGATGCTGCTCCGCGATTTTCGCGACGTCATAGTGCCCACCTCGAGATTCCTCTTGAACTGCTCCTCGATGATGACAATCTCCTGTCGGTTGTAGTGTGGGTGGTCGCGGCCTTTCGCTTCGGTCTCAGAACCACCTCAGCGCCATGGATACGCTACCGCGCGCACCGCGTACTCTCTCGTCTGTCAGCCCAGCCCGTTTTAGCCGTTGGGCGATTCATCTTCGATTTTCCCCCCAAAGTTTCCAGAAAAGTTCTGCATCCCCCGGACAAGTTCTGCAGTTTGGAGTCAAAGATGTTTGATGCATTATTTTTGAAGAGAGGAGGGGAGTCGAGCATAGGGGGCCGAGCGGGGGCCGAGGTGTCACGGTCGTGCGCGCGCAGCCATGGGGAAGAAGGGAAAGAAGGGAAAGAAGAAGTCGAAGGCCCAATTGGAGGAGGAGGCCCGCCTGGCGGAGGAGGCCGCGCGGATCGCCGAGGAGGAGCGCCTGAAGAAACTGGAAGAGGAGCGAATCCTCCATGAGCAGCAAGAAGCGGAGAGGAGGGCCAAGGAGGAGGCTTACCTGCAGCAGGAGAGCGAGAGAATCCAGGAGGAGAGGTAAGAGAGGGACCGAGGCCGCTTGAAATGGACGAGGGGCGCGCGCTCTGACACCCGACAATTCCCTTTTGCAGCGACGCGTTCGAGGACTACCACGAGAACTACAACAACGTCGTGAGCAAGTACAACCGGGACTTCGATGAGGACATCGCATGGAAACGCTTCGCGAGCTGCAACCGCCTGCCGGACCCCGGCGACGACAGCCAGATCATGGACTACATCCGGAGCATCGGGGACGAGAAGGTGAACAGCTTTGACAGCATCTTCAAGCTGTGCGAAAAGAACGACGCTATTCTGCAGGAGGTCAGCTTCAAGGAGAACCGGGCACAGGAGAAGCAGGACGAGCAGGAGTACGAGAGGCTGAGGGACTTCGGCGCCTCGCTCAGGCAGCTCACGTCGGACCTCATCGACAGGGCCTACGCCTATGTCCTCCAGTACTCGTCCAAGACGCCCAACGAGAAGAATGAGTTTCAGGTGTGCGAGAAGGGTGGCGGGCTCAAGTGCGGCATGTGGATCAACATCAACAAGAACCCGAGGGTCAAGGTGATCGAGATGCCGGACCTGGACGTCGTGGCCGAGATCCCGAAGAGCGTCGCCCTGGCAACCGTGGCGGTCCGGATTCTGCAGATCCCTCCCTCCATAGCCCCGATGCGGCAAAGCAAGAACAAGTACGAGAACGTGGGGGGGACTGTCTCCTTCGACCTGCTCAGCCTTCCGCCCACCAGCAAGAAGACCAAGAGTTGGACTGTGAGGCAGGTCAACCACCTGTCCACCAGCATCTCTTGCTTGAGCTACCCCATCGCGCCTGCGGGGACGGACCCTGCTCTGGTGAGGCAGAACGCTGGGCCCATCCCCCCTGTGCGGGTGACGTGCATGCTGGACCACGAGATGATCTACAAGGAGACCGAGCCGCTGGTCGGCTGGTGGAACCCCGAGACCGAGTGCTGGGAGCAGGAGGGCATCTCTGAGGTCGCGCTGGAGAGGCAGGAGTCGGGATCTCACAAGCTTTCCTTCCTCACCACTTACCTCACCACCCTTGGGCTGCTACAGAGCCGAACGCTGTCCTTCCCGTACTCTGACTGGTTCATCAGGCCCCTGGGGGGCCGGGGGACCAGCACCGTGATGCTTACACTGAGCACGGCCATGGGCGTGTCCTTTGAGTTCGAGGTGGGCGAGGGCTACGTCAAGCTCTGCTCTCCTCACACGAAGGAGCTGGACAACCTAGTGAACAAGGAAATGTACCTCAGGGACCTCCTCAAAGCTCTCAAGGACCGCGGGCTGAATTTGCTGCCGCGGGACGAGGACGCCGAGTTTGCGGGGATCACGACGAAGGACCGGGACGTCGAGTACGGCGCTTGCGAGGAGATCGCCAGCGTGTGCAGGAGCTTCCTGGTGTCATCCTCCAAGTGGAACCAGGAGGCCGGCGGCGGGGTCTGCCTCGCCCGCGTGTCCGAGATTCTCGACTTTGGCCGAACGATGATCCAGGACGTGAGCAGGATCTTCGACAAGGAGAAGACCGAGCCGCCAAGGAGCGTTTCGGTCGTCTACAAGAACAACAAGGGCGTCACTTTTGTGAACGCGCTGAACAACCACGAGAAGTACGAGGGCCTTGCAGACCCCGTTGCCCACCCCAGCATCTTCGGGGAGATCCACTTCAACATGTTCGCCCTGCTGGAGGGGAGCAAGACGGAGGGAATCGCGGGGACGACGGAGAACTACAACATCATGGCCCAACCCGAGACCCTCAGCTACTGCAGGCAGACCTCGCCCATCCTGTGCAACACGCTCGCGGACCTCCTGTACTCGCTCAGGATCTTCAGCTTCTTCTAACTTAAAAACCTTACTTGTACATACCATCAGCTAACGAAATACGCACGCACGCACGCACGCACGCGGCCGGGAGAGAACCCTCTCGCAGAGAGAGGGGGGGGTCATCGAACGCCGCACAGCATCTCGTCCAGCTCCTTAACCTTCCGCTTTCCCTCGCTGAGGAGATACCTGATCTGAACCTGGTCCGCCTGGGACTCGTTCGCGACGAACTCCCCGCGAACCTGGCGCCTGAGCTCGTCTGTGGCCGCCCACCCGCCACGCGCGCGTCGTTGAGGGCACGTCAGTCCGTGAATCCACCGGCCGATGAGATAAGGAAGGGGGGAAGGCAACCTCGACAACAAAGGTGGGTGGGTGTTCGCGCGCTTACCTCGCAGGTGTGCCGGCGCGACGCGGACCGTCCGAAGGGCCTCCCGATATAGGCTAAGGACCTGGCCACGGAGTATGAACCGCTTCAAGTCCATAATCACTTGGCCTTTGCCTTGACCCTGCTGCGCCTTTGCACACCAGCCACGTTCCAAGTTGTTGAAGATCTCTCTCATGCATGATCCTGCAGCCTGTGGGATGATCCTGATCGGGGACGACTTCGAGGAAGTGCCCCCCGTGAAGGGCAAGTGGGCGAAAAAAAATTTATTATATCGTTCGTTGCAACAATCGTGGTGCTTCGCTATCCCCTCCCCCATAACACACCTCTCTCACAAAAGCGCGCACGCGCACACACACAGAGGTGATGGCCTGCCTTCCTTTCACAGGCTGTCCACAAAATTCTTGACAATCTTCATGCCGTCGTCGGTGATGATGCTCTCCGGGTGAAACTGGACGCCCTGGATGTGCTTCATGTCCTTGTGCTGCACGGCCATGATGGTCTTATCCTCCGTCCAGCCCAGAACCTCCAGCTGGTCCTCTGGAAAGGTCTCCTCCTCGATAACAAGGCTGTGGTACCTGGCCGCGTCAAAAGGGCTGCGTAATTTTGAGTTCGAGGCTGGGTCAGAGAAAGCGCTTGGAGGGAATAGGAAGGAGGCTGAAAAAAAAAGGAAAGGGCGCTCACCTGCTGAGGCCCTTGAGGATTCCGGTGTCGGTGTGGAACACGGGTGAGGTCTTGCCGTGCATCACACCGCACTTTGCTCTAATGATGTTTCCTGCGAGGTGGGCGAAGGGGAGGAGGGCACAAGACGCGTCAGGCGGTGCGCTCGAGCGTGCGTGACGGCGTAGCGGAATCGGCTTACCCCCAAAGACCTGCCCGATGCACTGGTGGCCCATGCAGACTCCGAAGAGAGGGAACTTGGGGCCGAGCTTCTCCACCGTCTCAAGGGATATGCCGGACTCCTCCGGGGTACCTGGACCGGGAGACACCAAGATTCCGCTAGGCTTCGCGTCCTCGATCTGCGCCACCGTCACCTCGTCGTTCTTGAAGACGACGTACTCCGTCTCGAGCGAGCCTAGGTACTGTTTGCACGCGCGCGTTCGGAAGGACACAAAACCGAGTTCAGTTGCGAATCAGGCAAAGGGAGCGAGGCACGGACGGAGTAAAAGTCAGCGTGGGCTCGGAATGGCCGTCGAAGGCCTCTAAGTGCGCTTACCTGGCACAAGTTGTACGTGAAGCTGTCGTAGTTGTCAACGACGACGACCTTGCCCTTTGCCTGCGCGAGTTTCGCCTCCAGCGCAGTCTCAGCGCTACCTCCCTTCGCCCTGCACGCGCCTCCGGTCCTCTTGGACGTCCCGACGCATCCGGCCGGCGGCGGTACCTTCCCCTTCGCGGCAGCGGCCCTCACACCAGGGCCCCTCGATCCAAACTCGCACCGCCTCATGGTTTCCGAGCCAGTCGCTTCTGTTTTGCGAGTCTCGTTCCCCCCACCCCACCCACCCCAGCCTAAAAAATGGCCAAAAATGGCCAAAAAATGGACGGTATTTCGTGAGAGACGTCCTTTTTTCATGGCCTCCGAAATCGATTTTTTGGGGGCCCATGGAAAAAGAATGTCTCTCACGAAATACCGTCCATTTTTTTTTGGAAGCCTGCCCCGGAAAAGTCGTGAGGCTCCCCAAGCCGAAGAGCTCTATCGCGATAGAGAGTGAGCGGCTGGCGGAGAGCGTTGCGGGACGTCGAGGGCGGGACCGAGGGCGGAACCGAGGGCGGGCATGATGATGGGTTCGCGATTCAAGGCGGGCCCGCTGAGCATCGCGGTGCCGGAAGGGGCCTTCAACAAGTGGGTGGACGAGGAAGTGACGCGCGTGCAGAGCAGAAGGCAGGCAGGGCAGCCAGGAACCTCCAGCGGGGGCTCCTTTAACTGGCCCAAACTCAACGCCCTGACGATCAACGATCTGACGAGCAAGGGACGGGAGTGGGTTGACTTCCTGGGTCTCAAGTCCGGGCTGCAGAACTCGTACGGAGTCACCAGAAACACCCTCGACATACGGAAGAGGGTAGACGAGAACGCCGCGCGGTACATTGTGAGTTGCGCTGGTCTGGCAAAACCCCGCGAGACATTTTTTTTTTTTTGACGACGACGACGCTCTCTGTGTCCCTTCCACATCGCGTGCTCCCGCAGGTGAACTACACCAGGAGCACGATGGTTCTGGTTTGCTGCTTGCTGTGAGTTGCCATCCCTTTGAACCCCACCCACCAGCATACTCCCCTCCTGGTCCGCTGACGCGTACTTTTGCCTCTCCCTTTTAAAAGGTGCGAGAGACCCGAGTCCGTGGTAGGCATCGTCGTCGTCCTCGCGATCGTGGAGTGGTTCAGCCAGTTCACGGCGAGGACGAACCTGGACAAGCAAAGCACGCTGTACCAGATCCTGTCCATACTGGTGACGCTGGTGGTCTGGGGCGTCGTGCTGCTGTCCAAGGCAATGGCGTCGGTATCGCGGGCGATGGTGCTTGTCGGCATCGTGACCCTCGCGCACGCCTGCCTGCGGCTGCCGGAGGCGGAAGAGAGGAGAAAGCTGAAAGAGGCCAACAGGAGGCTGCGGCAAATAAAGCGCTGACGTGCGTAGAGGAGAGTGAGTGAGTGAGAGACTGACAGACAGAAAGGGGAGCAATAAATCCACGATTGGGGCGCGCGCTGTGATTGTGTTAGGACCCTTTCCCGATTCCTCGTTAGCTCGCTTGGCCTTCCGCATACTCCAAGAGCTCTGCCTTCGAGTAGTACCCCTCCAGGTCGTACTTCTCTCTCTGTCTTGGCGTCATGACGTGGCAGACGACGTCGCCAAAGTCGATGCACTCCCACTCCGTCCTCCCCGGGCGCTCTGTGTTCACCAGCGTCCTGCCGTGCTTCTCCTCGGCGGCCTTGACGACCCTGTGGAGAGCAGCCTCCAGCTGCGGCCTCGAAAACACAGAGGCCACCACGAAGTACGTGCACCAAGACACGCAGGTTCCGACGTGGAGCAAAACGATGTCCTGGACCTTGACCTCATCCAAAGCCTCCGCCAGTGAAAGCGCAAAGGCCTTGGACTCGGCTTTGGCTTCCTCGTGTCCGTCGTAAAAAACTTCCACGTCCTCCGTTTCCTCCTCCTCAAGCAAAAGCGAACCTCTCTGCCCACCCACGTCGTGCTCGTACTCGGAGGCCAGCGTCTCGAGCTCCTCGTCCGACAGGCCAAGAAGAAGGCTAGTCGAGAGGTCTCCCTCGCTCGCGGCGGCCCCTGGGGCTCTCGCCATCCGGAGGCGCCGCTCGGAGCGACCCGCGGCGGGATTTCTGGCTTTCACGGAGACGCGGGCGAGCCCCCTTTCCTGGCTCGAGCACCCGCAAGCCTGGCTCGCCCTCCTCGAGCAGTGCCTTGCCATCCTCCCCATACCGGTTGCCATGTTCTCTCTCTCTCTCTCTCCGCCCTCGTGTCGCGCCCCCCCCCCTGCCCGACCTCGTCAAGACTGGCCGCAGTTCTTCCGCTTTTTGCGTTTCTCATCCACAATTCGGCCACGTCCTTTTTCGGCGAAAGAAGTACACAGTGTCGCCCTGGAAGGAGGGCAGAGCGGAGGCTGTGCTCGTGGTGCAGCCGGGTGGTCGGGGCAAGGTTTGGTACGGCGACGGCGAAGGGGGCACCATGGGAGAGCGTAAGGTGATCAACAAGTACTACCCTCCGGACTTCGACCCGTCGAAGCTCCGCAGGGAGCGCAGGCCAAAGGACGCCTCGAAACAGATAAAAGTACGCATGATGCTTCCGTTTAGCTTGCGGTGTGGTACGTGTGGAAACTATATATACCAGGGCACCAAGTTCAACTCCAGGAAGGAGGACGTGGAGGGCGAGACGTACCTGGGGCTCAGGATTTACAGGTTCTACTTTCGGTGCCCGCGGTGCGCGTCGGAGATAACGATGAAGACGGACCCCAAGAATAGCGACTATGTGTGTGAGCTGGGGGCGACGAGGAACTTCGAGCCGCACCGGGAGCAGGCGAGGCAGGAGGAGGACGCGAAGCGGAAACGTGAAGAAGAGGAGGACGGGGACGCCATGAAGGCCTTGGAGAACAGGGCGCTGGACAGCAAGCGGGAGATGGAGGAGCTCCACGCGCTGGACGAGATCAAGTCTGCGAACAGCCGCAACGCGAAGCTCGGGACGCGGGACGTCATCGCGGCGCTCAGGGGCGCGACGGGGGAGGCCGCGGAGGCCGCAAGGCGGGACGAGGAGGACGAGGAGGAGGTCCGCAGGCTAAGGGACCTGCGGTCCAAGAGCGTCAGAAGGATTGATGAGGAAGAGGAGAGGGCCCACCGCGACCGGCTCCTGGCCGTGGGATCGGGCTTCGCGGAAGGGGCCGCCTCGGCGAGCGCCCCGGCGGCCAGGAAGAGGACCCTGGGGGTCAGCTTCGCTGTGAAGCCCAAGGCAGCCGCCGTTGTGGTCGCGAAGAAGGCGAGGAGGGAGGAACCTCAGGAGGAGGAGGAGGTGGAGGAGGAGGGAGCGGGGACGCTGGCCGGCCTTATGGGCGCCTACGCCTCCAGCGACGAGGACAGCGGCTAAAACCTTCGTTCATGCAAAAAGATTACGACGCGTTGCTTTACCCTGAAACACCCTCAATCATTCTTGTAAAGCAGGTCGTCGTGGATGTCGCCCTGCGTGAAGTCGTAAAGCTTGGCCATGGACTTGCTGAAGGTCTTCTCAAAATCCTCAAAATCATCGAGCCTGAACGAATCATGCGTGTCCGACCTCCTCACACGATGCTCCCTCACGAGCTCGGAGTCGAAGCCCCACTGCACGCGGTCCACCAGCTCCCGCACCTCCGTTTTCAGCCTCTCCCTCTCCTTGACGATCTCCTTTGTCTGGTCTTTGGTGAACAGCGCGAAGGCGAGCGTCCGCGTCACCCTGAGGTACTCCACGAGCTCGGGGATTCGCTTGTACACCAAGAACTGGGCGAAGGGTGCGAAGAAGAAGTAGGCCATCGCGGGTGCCTCGCCCAGGGACCAACGCAGCAGGAAGCAGTCGAGGAGGTGGCCGACCAAAAGCATGGGGATGGCGATCAGCAGCTTGTAGGTTCCCATCACGTCCCTTCCCTTGATCTTGACGGTGGAGGCCGCCACGGCCTCGGCGGACTTCCTGGTGGAGTACTTGGAGGCCACCACGTACACGGGAAAGAGGGCGAGGAAGATGGGAAGGAAGACCACCAGTAGCAGGAACACGTACAGGCACCTCAGGACGAGGAGGATGAGGAGATTTGCCTTGGAGTGGGACTTCACAAGAAGCGCCGTCTTGATGTTCCCCTTGTCCCTCAACCCCAGCCCGCTCAGCTTCCTGGAGTAGTTTCTGATCCTGTCCAGCAGCGGGTCGACGGCAGGGTCCTCCCTGACGCGGTGGTAGTCCGAGGCAAAGGCCTGCGCCAGGAGGACCTGGTCCACGCTGGACATTTCCAGGAGGCTCTTCGTCGGACAGTAAAGGTCCCTGACGACCCAGAACGTTTTCAGGGTGGCGAAATCCGGAGCCTGCACCGTCACCCGCCTCAGCGCGGCCTCAATTACCCGCAGCAGGTCCCCCACTGCGCGCTTCTTCAGGTCCCCACCGGACTTGAACATCCTCAGAATGGCTCCGTTCCCCTTGATGGCGATTGGGTCGCCGTACTTCACCAGAACCCTGGAGTTGAACTGGGGGGGGGGGGGGGCTGTTTGAATTCCGATGAAAGGGCAGAAGAGCGACGACGCATCCACGCGATATTTTTTGTCCTTTTCTTCATTTGAGGGGGGAGGGGGTCCGACACCTCCTTAGT
>Ga0160423_10002184_pt1 | contig 16375 bp, 10 predicted proteins | sample CRUFie14St8metaG_FD_108191 | JGI IMG/M metagenome (GOLD analysis project Ga0160423, IMG submission 108191) | Marine microbial communities from the Costa Rica Dome - CRUD Field 142mm St8 metaG | ecosystem: Environmental > Aquatic > Marine > Oceanic > Photic zone | place: Costa Rica: the Eastern... | reverse complement strand
TACAGCAGTTACAGCAGTAACCGATGCAGCGACTAGGACTTCTTGCGATGGTAAAGTGATACTAGGTAAGGGTGGAAAGTGTATTTTTGGGGGTGGGTTTTCTTCTGTCCGCACCTCCTCTGTGCCTTCGGGTCTTCGTAAATCTTGCGGAGGTACGACCAAAGGTTGATATGAGGGAACATCTGCTGTCGGTAAAGGTATGGATATAGTTTCTATCTTTGTAATTGTTGGTATCTTAATCTCCATTAAAATGGTTTACCATTTGGTGGGACAGTAGGTGCAATGTAGTTTATATTTAAAACATATCTCATTTGTGTATCCGTCTGTAAAACAGCTTGATGTTCTAAATTACCATCAAAAATAATTATTCTATTTGCTTTTGATTTAACAGGAGCCCCATCTTTTTTAAATTGAGTATATCCATTACAGTCATTAAAGTATATAATAGCTGTCTTATAATCAAAAAAATCTTTTTGTGTATTAGATGATGTAGTAGCTGCACAATCTGTATGGTATCCACTTTCGTAGTTTGTATCTCTTTTTATTCCTAAGTTAAATTTAATTCTAATAGGATAGTACATACTCAACTTCATAAAAATAGGTTTCAAATATGGTTCTAATTCATAAGCTTGAGGACTCACTACTCCACTTGTTCCATGCCAAACTAAGTGACTAAGACCCCAATCTTCTGTTGGTTCCCAATCCCAATTTTTTCTACGAACAATGCCTAACCTATAGTGCCACGAAAAACCACCACCTGTAATTAGGTCACGTAAACTGTTAAAAAGATCTGGTTCTAAAAAATCATCATATAAAAGTCTAAAACCTTTTTTATGTCTTTTTACTTCCGATTCAATAACCTGTATTTGATTTTTTCTTGGTGAGCTCATTTAATTGTTTGGGTGTAATTATAAAAAATATCCCTGTACTCTCTCCTTTATCTATTTGTCTTTGAATACGATGATTACCGTCAATGACTAAATATTCATTAGATTTTTTATAGAGAATACAAGGAAAACGTGGGTCGCAAAGATAATAACGTAAGAAAGACTGTGGTGTTTGTAATTTAATTTGCGAAAAAGGGATTATAGACAATGAATTTGCTTTACAAAGTTTTAACCACGTTTGTAAAGGGTATCTATATTCTTTATTGTGTAATTTTAAAACACAACATCTGTCAGCTACCATTTCTCTCTAGGACAGTGCATAAATAAAACTTTAGTTTTTGCTTCTAAAAAACAGCCACAGGCAGCACATTTTAATCCAAGATAAGAATCTCTTTTGTGTTCACAGTCTCTGCATATGTCTAATCTTCTATCCCAGAAAGGTTTTTTCTTCATAAATCTTCTGCTTTGTAAACAGTATCATCTTTTGGATACTTAGCTTTTACAGCTTTAATAGCTTCATCCATAGCTTTACTTTGTGTGTCATCACCTTGTCTAGCCCAATGCAGAGCATCTAATTGATCGCCTACTTGCGGATAGTTAGCTGCTCTAGCTTGTTTGTAAGTATAAGTGATTTCTTCAGATGTAACCTCTTCGATAGTATCAGCTTCATATCCAACTTTTAATGGGACATCAGATACTTTATCAAATGTCTCTTTAGTTGCATATTCACGGATTCTACCTTTGATGTCTGCTTCAGTATCTTTTTTTAAAATGGGAATAAATGCCCATGCTTTGTCTTCATACTCAACGGTTATTCCGTCAGTCTCAACTTTGGTTACTTTGTATTTCATAATTTATTGTCCAGCTACAGTGCCAGAATTGTTTAATGTTACGTAAGATCGGTTGTATATATAGTATCCAGCTGCACCTCCAGAACTTCCGGCAGTTCCAGCACTTCCAGAACTTCCGCCAGAACCGCCAGCACCAGCTGCTCCGTTTTGCCAGTTACCGTTTCCTCCAGAACCACCTTGGTTTCCAGTAGCTCCAGTATTTCCAGTATCTCCAGTATTTCCAGTAGCCCCAGCATTACCAAATGCACCGCCAGCACCTCCTGTACCTCCTGTACCTCCTGTACCTCCAGTACCGCCTTGTCCACCAGTTCCACCAGCTCCAGCATTATTACTTCCGCCAGAACCGCCAGAACCTGAAGTTCCTGAAGAACCGCCAGAACCTGAAGTTCCACTAGATCCACTACCAGCAGATTGGTTATATCCTTGTCCTACACCACCGTCTCCGCCAGTTCCACCACCACCGCCAGAACCACCGTTTCCTCCTCCACCTCCAGAACCTCCAGAGTTTTGAAAGAGTCTTCTTTGACAAGCATAACTATAATATAAACAGCCACCGTCATCGCAGTTTCTTTCTGCGTAGTCAAAACAAGCAGTTGTGTAACCATTTACAAGACTACAACCCCAACCTTTATAATAAGCACAAATAGTCCAAGCATTGTGAGTAGTACAAGAGCTATTAGGATAACCACTATGTAAATATGGATAACTTGCATTGTTGAAGGCACCACAAGGATGCGGGTGGTTCCAATAAGCAGCAGAACCTGAAGTTCCAGACCAATACCAGCCACCACCGCCAGTACCGCCAGTACCTCCAGCACCTCCTGTACCTCCTGTACCGCCGTTACCACCTTTACCTCCGCCACCGCCACCAGCTTTGATGGATGCACCAGACGCATTATTTATAGTAACTCCAGAGGATTGAGAACAGTAGATAGCATGTCCACCAGCTCCACCGTTTGAACTTCCTCCGTAACCTTCTATACTTCCGTTGTTATCTATTACTAAAGTACCACCCATACCAGAAGGTATAGTTATAGCATGAGTTGTTGTACCACCAATAGTAACTCCAGCATTAATAGTTACACGTTTTGGAACAGAACTTGCCCAGTTTGAACCAAATACAGTTGCATAGTTTTGATGTGTTGCATGACTATCGTGAACATGCTGTATTTCATTTACAGCAGAATAAAAATTGGTCAGACCACATTGACCTGATTCAGGTACGTTTGTGTTGTTAGCTGGTACTAAACCAGCATTACGATAGTACTCACTCAAAGCGTGAGGAGGACTACCTCCAAACTCAGCTACTAAATCGGCAATAGAAATCTGTCCACTATCAGGGCAGGGCATTACTTACCTCCTTTTAATTCTTCTACTTCTGCTTTTAATTCTTTAATTGCTTCAATCAATATAGAAGTTAAAGCATTATAGTTTACTGATAGGTAGCTATCTCCTCCTTTAACAGGAGTTACTTCTTTTATAGCTTCTGGTAATACCTCTTGTACTTCCTGAGCTATAACACCAGCACTCTTTTCTCCTGTTTTCTTCCAGTCAAAGGATACACCATTCAGTGCTTGTACTTTGTCTAGAGCGTTAGGTATAACTTCAATATTTTCTTTTAGTCTTCTATCAGATGCTGTAGTTGATGATTGAGCTATAACGTCACCATCTGCATGGAAGTCACCGTCAGCTTCAAATCTAAACTCGTTGTTACCATTTATATAGACATCCAGATGGGTATTGTCTGTAAAATTAATATAGTCATTAGAGTCTCTACCTATAATTCCTGTTGTTTTTATGTCTTGACCGTTAAGTGCAGATGCTATCTCAGCACCTGTCTGATCGGCAGTCGCTCCAGATTCAATACCATCTAATTTTGTACCATCAGCAGCTACGTCTCTACCGTCAACTGTTCCTGTTACTGTTATATTTCCTGTTACGTCAATACCAGCACCACAGTCAACATTCAATGGAAGATCTACATGACCATCAGGATTAATTCTAAAACTATTTCTAACATTAGTGCTATCATGTATAACAAATGAGCCGCCATCAACTTGTATTAAATAATCTGGATTATGTATGCCTCCACTTGGAGCAGCATTGTCAACGAAATTTAGTCTTGGCTGCTGATCTTGAATAGTTATATCATTACTGCTTATTGTTCCAGTTGTAGTTATATTTTGTGACCCAAAGTCAGGTGATATCTTAGTTCCAGCTATTGCAGCGTTAGAAACTACGTTGTCATTTGTAACTGTTACGTCTGTTGGTAAGGCTCCAGCAGCAATTTTAGATGTTGCTATAGAGTCGTTAGCTAGCCTACCAGCAATAGCTGAAGAAGATACGTTAGCCATATCTTCTGCTGCTACTGGATGACCACCAGCTGTTGAGCCGTCATGCACGACAAGAGTTTCTTTGTCTGTATCTACAGTAACTTCACCCTCGGCTCCGGTAAAGCTACCATGTTGCGTAGTTGTACCACGTCTTAGTTTTAATAATTTTGCCATTTATAAAGTTCCGAAGTCGAGTTGTAAGTTAGCACCATCTATAGTACCTATGTTTGACATGTTGTTGTTTTGTCCGTCTAACGCTCCACCTAGTTGTGGAGAAGTGTCATCAACTAGATTAGCTATACCTGAGTTAGATGTAATTCCTAACCATGCGTTACCGTTGTAATTTTTTAATACATTGTTAGTAGTATCAAACCAAAGATCACCATTACTTGGAGAACTAGGTGCGTTAGCAGATATTTGATACTCGTTAGCGTATCTATTTACGTCAGATATAGATGCACCAACTGTATTTACATTACTGATAGAACCAGCAGTTGTATTTATATTTGTACTATTATTAGCTACTGATACAACGTTTGCACTGATGTCTGAAACAGTCTTAATTGGATCATCTTTAACAGTTATAAGATTACCCATAGCATTACCATGCACAGAACAGTAATATCTAAAATTACCTGTAGGCTGTGTTTCTGGTATTACAATTTGCACCTTTGCACCAGCTTGACCAGCTGTGCCTGTAACTGTTACATTTGTAGTATAAGCACCTGAGTCTGTTTTAAATACTAAAGGATGGTTAGCATTGCTACTATCGCTTTGGTCAAAAGTATATGTCCAACCCTTATACAATGTAAGAGCCTTAGCAGGGTTTGATGTATCACCATCTATGACATATTTATTACCGCCAGAGTTTACAACTGTAACAGTAAATGTTATTTCATCTTCTAGTGCATCTGCAACTATGTCAAGTGACCCGTTAGAGCTACCTGTAGATGCAGCATCTGTAATAAGACCTAGATCCTCACTATATGTTATAGCACCTGATACAATAGCTACGTCATCAAGAACTGACTGAGATGGTGTAATAATAGAAAACGCACTACCAGTATAAACTTGTAAGTTGTCGTTAGAACTATCAAACCATAAGTCACCTTCTTGTAAAGATGTACCATCAGCTCTTTGTGTAGGAGCACTGCTACTAATAATATAAATATCAGAAAAGTTATTTATATCTGCTACGTTTGCTGCTGCTGTAGATATAGCACTAGCTATGCCTGCAACTGTTGTAACCTCTGTAGCCTTTGGTACAAGTCTGTGAAAGGTGTAAGTATGCAAAGTACTGGTTGATTCTACTAAAAAACCAAACCCTGTAGGTATAGCAGAAGATACACCAGTTATAGTAATGTTAGCATTGTTAGCTAAGTTACCGTTAGATATTGTAACGGTTGTACCACTGGGCGTTAGTGTAGTAGATGCAGCCTGTATACTAAGTATAGCTGCTTGTCCTGTAGAACCTTGTGGGTTTGTATTAGGAAAGTGTTGCTCACTTGTTATAGCTGTAAATCCACCAACGTCATCAATAAGGTCAACAATACGAGCGTTAATAGCACCTGTAGTGGCTACAAAAGCATCAGAGCTAGACCACGTATCACCACTAGCTATAGTTTCGCTAGAGTCTTGTCTAAAATATCTTGCGTCGGATTCTGTTTCTGTAAAGTATCTGCTGTCTGTAGATGTAGTATTGATCTCAGACAAAGTTAGTTTGTCAGATTGTAGTAGTGTTTTGATTTCACTAGCAGTCTGGTCAGCTGTAGCTGCCGTTTCTATATTATTAAGTTTTGTGTGGTCAGCATCAGTAAATACATTACTGTCTGTTGCTGCCTCTACTGCTGCTCTAATTTCGGCATTAGTTTGATCTGCTGTGGCTCCGGCTTCTATGCCATCAAGTTTTGTACCATCTGTTGATACATCTCTGCCATCTACAGTACCAGTCGTTGCTATATTTTGTGAACCAAAATCAGGTGCAATCTTTGTACCAGCAATAGCAGCGGATGCGTTTATATCTGCATTAACTATTGTACCATCTACAATGTTTGCACTTGCTACAGTTATGTCTGTAGGCAAAGCACCACTGCCTAGTTTAGCCATTGTTACATTATCATCAGCTATCTTAGCTGTGGTAACATTAGCGTCTTTAATTTTAGCAGTTGTAACTGCTGAGTCTTTTATCTCACCTGTTTGTATTGTTTGATTCTGCTCTTCTTGTATACCAAACAGTATTTGCTTTTGGTTATTATTTAAGTCAGCTGCCTTAACTGACGCGCCTGCTGTATATGTAGCCTTTGCAGTATCTACATTTGTTTCACGAAAGATGCGAATATCTGCTGGGCTAGCTGGTATATTACCTGATGTAAAAACTACATTACCACCGCCTGTAGTAGTATAGCCTGTAATATTGTAGTGAGTGCCAGATGATTTGAGGACATTGTCTACTTCTACTTTTATATCAGATTCTTGTATAGAAGGGAAAGAAAACGACTTAGTAGCGTTCCCATCCCCAGTATAATCTACGAATGTTGTTGCCATTTATTTAGGTATGTTGAGGATGTTTGCGGTATCCGTACGTTTTTCAATACGTGCAATTTCTTTTTCACGTTGCTCTAATATAACTCTTCGTACATTTGGTTGACTGCTAATTTTAGCCCAAGCCTGCCTACGTGCATTGTAGAATATACGTTCTATAATTCTATTATGGTAGTAGTCTTTTACATCAAAATCACCACGCCTGCCAGATTTTATATCTGCACGCATCTGTTCTAATGATGCTAGTATCTTAGGATCGTCAGCCAGTTTGTCAAGTTTTAGTTCTAGATTCTGCTCACCTATAGCTTGTTGAAACAAAGATCTAATTACTGCATTATCTGTAAGCTTTGTGCCGTCAGGTGCATAGTATGTAGATGCACGTAGATCGTAGCCACTGTTAAATAGTAACTGTCTACCCTTACTTTGTTCTAAGTTAAGTGTTACAGGACTTACAGCATTATATGCTCTTGTTAAGAAGTCCCAATCTTTGAGTGGTTTACCGTTAAGTATATCATACTTTTTAGGTAGCTGTTGTGTACCAGCTATCTGTTCAGTAAGTAAGTTTCTATTACGTATAGACTGTATCACACCTGAGTTTATCTCACGCATGTATGGTGTAAATAATCTACCAAGTTCGTTACGTAGACCAGCAAGAGGTACAGTGTTGTTAGCGAGAGACGCTACAATACGTGGGCCTTGTCCGGGTCTAGCACCAAATAGGTCTACAAATGACTGTATGCCTGCTAGGTATGATTTACTTGTAATCGCCTGTGCTATAACAAGAGATATCTTGCCTAACTGGTTTTCTGTCCACTCTTCACCCATCAACTCACTTGCATCACCTACGTCAGCTATAGTAGACATAATAAGGTTAAATGGTTCAAAGTTATCATAGCCAACACGTACAGCACCTAGCTTTATAGTTCTTGGCTCCCACTTACCATCTATCCAGACCTGTCTTTTTTGTCTGTCAACTGGGCCGTTACCATTAAGATCACCACGCATCCAAGCATTAACAGCCATCATAACTACACCAGAGCCTATTGCCAATCGGCCTGTTTGTAAAGCTCTAGCATTAGCAAGTTCTTCTGGTGTAAAGATACCATACTTGTTTACACTAGCTAGATCAGCTGGGTTTGCAAATGCTATGTCGTTGAACTCTTTGACTAGGAAGTTAAAACCGGGTGTATACTTACCTGTAAGAGCAAGACCGTTTACACCTGTTCTAGCAAACAAAAAGAATGGTTTGGCTAGAGGTGCAGCACTAAATACATCGTTTAGACCTTTTGCAAAGCCTGTAAGATCTTGTGTTAGTGTTACTTCTTTACGTCCAAACTTTGTAGCTTCGTCAATAATATTACCGTCTTTGTCAAACACCTGTGAATAGAAGTCGTCTTCATATGCTTTCATCAAGTCTTTGTTTATTTCTGGTAGTTTGATGCCGTCAACACTTTGCATTTCTAAAACTCTACGCATTGCTTTCTCACGCATCTTAGCACGACCAAGAATGTAACCAAACGCATCGTCAGTTGCAGCCATGATCTTTGTAGAGTATGTAAACAAATTATTGTTGTTCATCTGTCTAGCTACGTTAGCCATGCGAAATGCAGCTACTTCACCAGCGTCAGCTCTACCACTATCTTCTGCCCAACGACGTAGTATCTCCCAGTTATCATCTGCCTGTGTATACTCTGAAAAACGTGTCTTGATTGTACGTATATCACCTTTCCAGTATGAGTTTAGTTTTTCTCTGAACAAAGTAAACGACTCAGGTATAGCTTCTATCATACCATTAACGGCAGCTAGGCTACTTCTAACTGTAGCAGAGTCACCTTCAAATGGGTAGCGTAACACTGCTCCTAATGCTGAAGCTAGTGGTCGTAAGAATGTTGCAGTAGATGTACCCATGATTGCTCGAACTGGTGTTTTAGGGCCTGATAGAATACTATGACTCATCACACCTTCTAGTTCACGAATCAGTGCACCTGTTCTAGCTGGGCCGTCTGGTGCTAATGAACCACCTTTGAGTATTGTACGTGCCCATCTGTCAAAGTCTTCAAGAGTATTGACATCTTTCATCATAGAAAAAGCTTCAAACAACGCATTGAGTAGGTTGTCATCAGGATCATCTTTTGCTATCTTCAGTACAGACATTATAGAGTCTTTTGCATCTTGCATTTCTGCTGTTACAACTTCGTCTACTATCTGTGATTTTGGCTGTTTACCAGCTTGTAGCTGTCTAAATGCGTCAGATTTTAAGAATCTAGCTTTTTTAGTTTGGTACAAAGCTGTTAACATCGTATCTACAACTTGCTTGGCTGGGCCGTCTACATCGTCTAGACCAACTAGATCTGCTATCTCACGTCCAGCTGTGCCTAGATCTCGTAATTGCTTGAGCAAAGAACCAACAACTAAGTCACCTATAACAACATTCTTAGATGTCCATATCTCTATACCATCAACAACGTCAGGTTGAGCTTCTAATAACTCTTTTAGATACTGTTGTGGTGACATTTCTATGGCATTTCTACCCTGTGTTATACGTTGATGACCTTCTATTGCTTCTTTCCATCTGGATGCTAGCTTTGGTATACTACCTTTTACAGCATCAAGCTCTGCTTTAAACTTTGCATCGCTCATTAGTCCACGCATAATACGTTCTACTTGTGCTTCATCTGTAGCACCCTCCATAGCAATACGTTCACGTTCGTATGGAGTTGTTACAGAGCCAGTAGATCCTTCTTCTGAACCCCACTCTTTACGAGTACGAGATAGCTGTTCACGAGCTTTCTGTGGTGATACCTCGGTTATGTGTGCTCCTTGATGTGGTTGAGATATAGGTGCATTTTTATCTGCTCTAAACTCTACTTCACCACGTCTTAGCTGTGCTAGTCCGTTTTGTACTGTTGCCTGTTTTAGGTTTTTGTTTCTATCTTGTATTTGTTTTACAGCTTTTTTACCACCTCTACCCAGTGTGTAAGCAAAACCGTCAAAGAATAGACCTATGCCCATGCCTTCAACAATGTTCTTCATCTTCATCACAACTGGATGGTCTGTATCTTTTGTAGATATAGGTGTGTCCATCCAACCATAGCGGTCACGTAAAGCACCTAAAGCGTTCTGTTCGTCTGACTCTTTTGATATAAGATCAGATACAGCTCCAACAGCCATACCTCTTACAACATTACCTTTAGCTAATGCTATAAGACCGGCTGGTATAGAAACTACACCTGTAGCTGCTACAGCTTTTGCAGTTAGTATTGTACCAGCTGCTAGAGATCCAAAGTGTACTAGACCTCTAAGCTGTTTACCCCACCATGTTCTTGTTTCGATTGGATTATCATAACCACCAAAAGGTGTAAAGTCTGGTTTGTATGCACCAGTCTCTTCCCTTTGTTTTTGCATCTCCCCACTGAAAGCATCAACTGTACGTTCTGGAAACGTAGCAATAGATGATGCAGTGTCTTGTAGACCGCCGGATAAAATAGACTGGCCCTCTTTGATGAGTGCCTTAGCACCCCATGTATCGGAGTTGCGTGGATCAGCCTGTGTGTCAACGGCTTGTTGTTCAGCCTGAGCTTGCTCTGACTTTGCCTGTTCTTCGGCTATTATCCGATTTCGATAGTCGTCTGATATGTCGTCAGCTACTTGACCTAGCTCATCGACCATATCATCGTCTATCATATACTTTCCTGAGTCCATTAAATTGTTATTCCTCCAAAGTCGTTCTCAACATAATCTTCAATTAATTTATTAAAGAACTCTTCTTTCGTTGGTTGTTGTAAATTTTTTATAATTATTTCATTAAGGTCGCCTTGTAAATTTTGAAACTGATTATTAGGCATATCTCTAAGATTTGGAAAAAACTGTAATACTTGTGTTCTTTCTGTATCAGATAGGTTAGTAAGTCTACGCCAGTCTTTATCAGCGTCAACTAATGCACCCATAATACTGTTACTCTTGTTGGCTTGTATTCTCATCAAACCAAAAACCATAGCGTTTTGAGTTTTGTCATCCATTCTAGCATCTACTCTTATACCTCCAGCTTCGACAACCTCTATCAGCTCTTCAGAGCTAAACTTATATAACCCAAAATCAGAATAACCTTCTTTAGCAAGTCTATAAGCATCAGCTACAGTTAGTTCAGTTAAATTTCTATTATCAAAAAACTTTTTAAGTCCACGAGTATCGCTTGGTTTAGAGTATAAGTTTGCGTTTTCTCTTTGCTGTAAAGATTTAAGCATCTTAGTTTCTATAGTTGTATCGTCATCATCATTTAGTAATTGTAAATTCTTAGTCTGATTTTTACGTAGATACAAGAAACGCTGCTCTTCTTCTGTGAGATCAAAGAAAGTTTCTGGGTTCTTCATGTTGCTAGTGTCACCCGGGAACATAGCTTTATATCTTGCAATAGCATATTCATGCGGCATTACATTTGTGCCATGAGTCACACTTCTAAAGTATTGTGGAAAAGGTAGTGAAAATCCACTTTCATAGTAATCATACAACTGATCTAATGCACGTTTCTCATCAAGAGATACAAACTCTTTTTGATTCATAGTAGCATCAATACCATTACTTTTTAAGAAAGTCCGATCTTTACGTATATCTACCTCTAGAGTTGGTCTAGTAGTATCAACTTTACCAGCAAACTTACCATTCAACATTTCTGCTAAAAGCCCAGATGGGGCTCTAAATCCCTGTCCGTTTGGATCGTATTCTTCCCGAACAGCCTCTTCTAATGTTAGGTTTTTATCGCCGTTCATACGCTTTGCAACTCTTTTCTGTAATTCAAACAAAGCAGCTTTTACTTCTATATTTTTTTGTAAGCTAGTAAGTTTTGCGTTTGGATCATTACCAGCTGCTCTTAGTCCATTTGTATAATCATCTTCAAGATTTATACCAGTAGAAAGTATTTCGTTTCTTTTTCCAACAAAACTAGAATAAGACTCTGTACCTACACCAGAGGTTTCATCGTTTAAAAGATGAGAAGGTAAAGGTGCATCAGTTGCAAGACCTTTAGATTTTAGTTCTCTACGAAATTTAGCTTCTTCTTCAGCAAGAGCCATAGTAAACTCTTGATCTGACAAACCTTGTTGACGAAGTTGTCTTACTCTTTCTTGTGAATTTGTTACAAGAGTTTTATATACCTTACTATCAGCCAGAGCCATTTCACTCTGTACACGTGTAAGAAAACCCATGTTACCGTCTATCTCACCCGGGCTGCCTATGCCAGAATTAGCATAACCTTTAGCCACTTTGTTGGTAGATTTGTTAGTAAACTCAGCTTCATTCATAAAGTGACTAACACCACCAGACTCTAATTTATATCTTAGCTCGTACATACGCTCTATAATATAATCTAAAGCCTGTTTATCACCTTTAGGCCCTGTAAAGCCTTTTTTAAGTGCAACAAGTTGAATTAAACCTGTGTCTATATTATCATAGACTCCATCGTAGTCACCGTCTGCATTTTTAGAGTTAACAGTTTCTATGATAGCATTATCGACAAATTTGTTATTTTGATTTATGTAGTTCTGGTCACTTATACGTTCCCATGTAGATAATATTTTTTCTTTTTCTTTTACAAGAGATGGATATAAACGCTTGATAAAATGTCTACGAAGTTGTCTGCTTTGTACATTTAAGCCTTTGGCATCTGCATCTATCAGATACTTAGTAACAATATTTTCTATAGTATCATCTATAGCATCACTAGCATCTAGTCTGGTTGGTAAGTTAAGAACATTCTTAGCTTGTATTCTACTCTTAAGACCACTAGCTGCGAAGTCATCGTAGCGTTGTATAAACTCATCTGTTTCTAAACCTTCAAGAGTAGGTGCAAACTTTAATTTTAGAAAGTCGTAGACTTCTTCGTTATCGCCTGCTATCTCTCTTAATGCAGCTTCCTGTTCAGCTTCGTTCATATCAAGTCTTTTTTCTTGAAACTCTAGAAACTGATCTTGTTTGTCTTCGTACAAACCTTTAGCAAACTTAAGTGACTCACGTGCTTCTCTATTTCTTTCACGTGCTTCAGCATATCGCTGAACATTACTTACAAGTGTACCAAGGCTGCTAAGATTGTCAAAAAAGTTTTTTGATTTTAACTCTTCAATATCTGCAAGTTCGTTGTAGAATCTTTCTAAGTCTTTTGCACTTTCGTCATTCGCTTTGTTGACGGCCTCTTCCATGTTAGCTTCGGTAGAGGCGTAGTTACTAATCGGTAGGTCAGGAATCCTGTCCCTTTCTGTACCGACTAGATTGGAAAATGATGATGTCATTACTTAAATCCTGAGTAAATACCAGCAATCTGGCTAGCAATCTGTAAAGCACCACCAAGTCTATTGGTTGGAGGTAACATAACTGGTGCACCATATTCTGGTCTGATACCAAGAGCTTCTCGTGCTGATGCTTGTTTAGCTTGGAATACACGTTTGATACCCTCTTGTGAGTATGCCATGTTTCGTCCGAATACATTCTGTACTGTAGCTTCCACATCTGCATTTTTCTGTAGTAATTCAAGGTATCTCAGTTTACCAAATCGTCTACTACGACCGCCTTCATCTGACTGCATCTTAGTAAAGTAGGCTTTGGCAGCATCTTCAACTGTTCTTCTACCTTTTCCTTGGGTAGCCAAAGCTTGAGCATAGGCATCACTCTGATCTTTTGAGAGTCCTATAATATTTTGTTGTTGTGTTCTTTCTAAAGTAACTTCTCTGTTGAAAAACTTTAGAGCATCGGACTTATATCGGGCATCTTTAGCAGCAGCTTGTGCTCTAGCTTGTGCCCTTGCCCCTGCATTAGCGTCTACGCACACGGCAAAATTCAATAAATGTTAGATTGTTTGGCCCATGGTTTAACTTACGTAAAAACCTAAAGCCTAGAAACTTGAGCAGTTTTAAATGTGCTGTGTTTCTAATGTCAACTATATTCCAGAGGAGTGGCTCAGTACGGCTATCGACATACCGTTTGGCCTCTCTTGCAAATGTAATTGGATATCGGTGTATTTCTGGAGTGCAAAGCATCCATATATCACCTTCTTCTCCTACCCCGGCCATGCCAGCAGTCTTGCCGTCAGGCACTGTAAAATACACGTAGGAGGGGTTGTGAGCCATAATAGAGGGTAAGAGGGCTGATGGTATCCCATGGCCTTCTTCGACCTCTCTACGGTCATCTGAGCGGAGATTAGAGGCAACCTCGGCGGCAGCCTCCAATGTAAGTGGGTGTATGTAATTAGACACGTTTATAATACTTGGGTGAATAGTCACCTTCCCAAGATACAGCACGTAATGTAGCTGGAGCTGGGTGTGATGATCGTAGTGTTACATCTACGTTTGTGTTCTTTTCATATACAGGAACAGTCTTGATAAACTCTTCAAGATATGGTGCATCTGAAGCATTATACTCATCAAGTTCTGTAGACTCGTACACCTCTGTATAATCATTTTTACCTACACGTTCGAGTGTAGTTTCATATAGACCTATCTTACCAAAGTGAAACTTAATTCTATGTAATACCAGTGATGAGTTTACATCAGCTCTAGAGTTGTTACCCTGTTGTTGTGTAGGATAGAATGTAGGAAACTTAACTTCGTAAGGGTATATATAACCAATAGTAAGTGTGACACCAGACCAGTTACCCGGTAAAGTAAAGCTTGTACCACTTACTGTAGGTTTTGCATATCTACCAACTCGTGCTGAGTTAGTATTTGTGTCAATCACAACTAAATCGTGGTTAGGTGTGGTAACTGTATTTAACCAACCCACACCACTGAAGGTTGTGGTATTTGTAGTTGAGTTAAAGCTGCCACCGCTAACAGTAGTATGATTATCCACATGAAGTAAGAAGTCGACATTGTCTTGTACAATAGAAGGGTCTGTTTCAGTCTGCACCAGTTTTACACTTTGTAAATAGTAATCACTATCCAAGAAGAAGTACTCATCATTAATAATAAAATGATATACCAATGGATTGTTAAGCTTCCATTTAAACCATGCAGCCTGTTGTCTTTGCTCAGATACTTGGAAATATTTATAACCAAAGACATTATCTGAGCCTGTCTTACCTAACAATATTATAGAGTTTTCTCTAGAGTTTGTCAATAAGTCTATGTCTTTTGGTAATAGTGTTGGTACAACTTTACTAACTTCTACTATGCTAGGTTCTCCTTCACGTTGTACGTTTGCCATTTCATTGAATCGGCTAAACTTACCAGAGTTATCAACATATGCAAGTGTCGTACCTAGAGATATCGGGGGTATAGTTTCGTTGTAGTTAAATGTAGATATACTACGTAACTTAGCAGTATCAGGGTTAAAAACTGTATCATCTGATGCAAGTAAGAATTGTTGGTTTGTACTAAATACTACCAAACCTGTATTCATTTCTATGCCATCAAACAGTTCTGAAGGAAACATGGATGCAGCTGATATATCTACAGGATCACTAGCAGATACAGTCAGAGCTGTTTCGTTAAAGAAGTCAGGTGTACCAAGGGTTCCCGGTCGTGATGTTATAACATTCTCACCTGATAGCAGTGCTAATCTATTACGAAAGAATAATACTTTATTGATACGTGCACCTACGAAAGAAGGCATTGGGTTAGTTGTATCGTCACCAACTCTTCTATCTTGATATGTAAACTGCTTGACAGTAAATGTAGTTGTAGCTGTACGCTGGATAACTAACGGCATGTTTGTAAGTGTCTTAGCTATGCCTGCCTTAGCACACTCAGACCAAGAGCCTACACCATCTCTATTGTTCTCACCATCAAAACGAAGATAGTAGTCATCTTCATCTGACATTCTAGAGTTAGAAATCTTTACAATATACCCATGTTTGCATTGGTTTGGTAAGTTTTGTACATCATTTACAGAAGATTGAAAGCATCGCATCAAGTCTTCTTCGACAATCTCTACACTAAATGGGTTAGAGCTAGAAAGATATATACCTGTACCTATGTGTTTACCTGTAACACCAGATGGTAAGTCATCTATAATACCACCAATAATAGTATCAGCAGTAACAGCTGTATCAGCATCAAAAGGGGTAGGTGATGGTCGTACCAGACCGTCGCCGTTAGAAGATATTGTAGCATTTACTTGTGTACTTTCTATTTCAGTTACGGTTACATCTACATATGCTTGACTACCAGTAATATTTGGTGAACTTCCAGTTATATTAGCTGCTTCGTCAGCGGATTCTGGTATAACCCGAACTACGTCACCAACAGCCCAACCTTCACCACCATGTAGTAATACAGCTTCTAAATTGTAACTACATCTGTAGTCATCACCACCCGGCCCAGAAGAGTCAGCATTATAGTTAGGGCTAACACCTTGTTGACCTAGTGCTGTAATTCTAAATGTTAAGTTATCTTTACCTGATGTAAGTGTAGTACCACCGCTATTCTTTACATGAGTTATATTTTCTGATGCACCATAACTGCTTTTAGCTGTAACAGCAAAAACTTCAGTTCCTATACCGGGGCAGTGACCTGAGCCATCACTCTCGTCATAGCTGTTATCTGTAATCTTTATTTTGGTAGCACGTGTCAATGTAGTAACAGTTGTGCCGTTGTTTATATTGACTCCATACTGTCTACCATTCTCTGTACGTAACAGTTCTATGAACCCGAAGTGAGCATCTGGTGTAGCATCTGTAGTTCCCGTTGTCCCAACGAGAGTGTTAGCATTAGTAGTATCACGGTTGGTAACAAAAGTCGTATCATTGATTGTTAAGAACTGTAAGTTTTCTGGTGTG
>Ga0160423_10002183_pt1 | contig 16382 bp, 17 predicted proteins | sample CRUFie14St8metaG_FD_108191 | JGI IMG/M metagenome (GOLD analysis project Ga0160423, IMG submission 108191) | Marine microbial communities from the Costa Rica Dome - CRUD Field 142mm St8 metaG | ecosystem: Environmental > Aquatic > Marine > Oceanic > Photic zone | place: Costa Rica: the Eastern... | reverse complement strand
TCTGCATTACCCTCAATCCGTGCAATACGGGCCAATACAGCGAGGCACCCACCCTCACTGTCCTCATCGCGCCAACGCTCTAGCGCCTTTTTCATTTTCAGCAGCTGTTTATCGGGTAAGCCACTCATCGCCTCCATCGTCACCGGTTCGTAATGCTGTTGCAGGCGTTCCCGGAGCACCTTCTGCAACGCATCCGCTTGCGCGTCCTGTCGCAGGATATCCAGCAACGCTGGCCACAGCGGTTGCTCAGGTGCTTTTAGCAACTCCGGGGCACGTTTCCAGACGGACACCGCTGTGGATGCGTCGTCGGCCGCGTTAAGCAGCGCGATCCAGGTTGTCCTCTCCCAGACGTTGATCTGCTCATCGGGTGCTATCCTGGCCTGCCGGACATCGGCCAGCAATTCCGTCAGTGGCTGCCAATCCTGCTGCAGATAGGCCACCTCAGCCCGCAACGCCTTGGCTCGGGGGGTTCTGCGTTCTGGGGCAGACAGCTGCTCTAATGATCGCTCCGCCTCGCCGGTCGCACCGGCCCTGAGATGACATTCGGCCCTAGCCAAGGCGATCAGCGAGACCGGTGCCAACCCCTCCGTTTCGGCTTGTTCCAGTAGCGCCAGCGCACGCGCTAATTCACCCCGGCGTAACGCTGCAAGCGCCGCATAAAGCGGGTGCAAAAGTGTTTTTTCGTCGGGCGAGCCGCCGTTCCTCAGTGCTTTCTCTGCCACATCCCAATGGCCTTCGAAGAAGGCAGCAAAGCCCTTGTCCGCCCTGCGCTGCGCACCGCGAGCTGATCGCAGCCCCAACCAGCGGCGCAGCGCGCGCGGCACTCTCAGCGTGGCGGCCAGCGCGCTGAGAATTAACAACAGCAGCACGAGAGCGAGCATCAGCGCACTGAGCGCAAGCCACACCGATGCCTCCACCTGCCAGTCGCCCCAGGTCACTAACAGATAGCCCGGGTCCTGCGATATGGCATTGACGAGCACGGCACCCAGCACCAGACCAAATACCAGATACAGACTGAACCGCGCCACGGTCAGGGCGCCATCCCGTTGCCCAACCGCTCCACTTCGCCCTCGAGCAGGCTGCGGGTTTCGATGAGCTCAGGTAGTTCCGGCGCAATCATCTCACCTCCCAGTGCGTCGAGGGTCTGCACAATACTGGTTACGCGTTCCTCATCCTGCTCAGCGAACAGTGCGACGAAACCTGACGCACGCTGCAGTGATCGATCGAACAAAGGCTGATTTGCTGACAGCATGGCAATTTGCGCCTGCTCAATCAGCATGCGGATATTTTGTCTGGCCAGCGCCGCCCACTCAGGGGTCATCAGCTGCGCGATCTCGTCGCTGCGCCGCCTGACAATGAGGTGGTCTGAGAGCTTTGCCATCGCGGCATGCCAACCGCTGGCTGCCTGCGCCCACCATCCTGCGTCGGGAGGCACGGCCACCCCGGCAGCGGCAGCCGGCGCTTCAAATTCAAGCTGCAGTTTGTCTACCTGATCGATAAGACCGGATAGCGTTGCATAGAGCCCCACCTGATCAACTCGGGGCACTGCTGCCAGCGCCGCGCGGTCCCGGGCGATCGCCAGGCGTACCCCCTCAAACGTCGGCTCGCCGGTATCGCGCAGCAGGGCATCGGCCTGCTCCAGTAGCGCGAGCGCGGCATCTACATCACGTGCGACCAATAGCCGCTGCCCGGCCAAGCGGGTAAGAAATACAGCTTCCTGCCCCAACCAGGCGCGCCGATCGACCGCCAACAGGCGGTCCATCTGATCTTCTACTCGCCCAATCCGTCCGCTTAACTGACGGACGGATTCAGCACGCTCCGCATTTTGCCGGGCGTGAAGAGCAGAAAGCTCCCGCTGCCAATCGGCCTCAACCGACGCCAGACTGGCCTCGATGCGCTGATCAGCGGCGGCCCTCGCTAACGCAGCCACGTCAGGCACCGGCTCAGTGGGCGCTGCCTCGGCGTCAGCAAGCTGCCGCTCCAGATCCTCGAATCGCTGCCACTGCGCCTGCACCCAGGGCCAGCCCAGCCAATAGCCGGAAGCCGTCAATCCGGCCAGCGTCAACAGCGTGAACAACGACAGGCCGATCGCCCACCGGCGTCCTCGCGACCCATTTACCGCCTTGGGCAGCGCCTCGAGCTTTACTGTTGGCGCAGTCGGAGTCTCAGCGGGCTCAACCGGTTCCGTCATTTGCTGGTTCCTGACTGTGAATGCTGCTTCAGCGCGCGCATGAAGGCATCGTCGCTGGCGTCCTCTGCACGGACCACCTGCGCCCAGCCTACTTCAGTGGCGAGGCGGGCGACGCGGTCCGAGGGGACGATAATGGGTGATTGGAACAAATCCACCTGCCCCCCACCAGCCAACAATTCCGCCAATCGCGACACCATCTCGCCACTGCTCGCCTGAAAAATCAGCTCGGCGCTGATTTCAGTCAATCCCGACACGTCGACATCTGGCCAGCATCGGCGATAACACGCCCACTCTGTGACACGGGCCCCACGGCGGGTAAGTTCCGATGCCAGCAGTTCGCGGCCGCCCTCGCCTTTTACAATGACAACGTCACGCGTATCGGGCGCAGAGAGTGTGGACATCGCCAACAACCCCTCCGAGTCAGGCTGAGCTGGTACCTGTGACTGAATGCCTTCCGCTGCGAGGGTATCGCGTGTTTTGTTCCCTACCGCTATTACTACGAGGTCTGAGGAGCGCACCAACGCGGGACCCAATTGCGGCAACCCGAATCGCACGGCATTGGCACTGATGAAAATGCACAGGGCGTCATCGCTCAGAGAAGGCGCAGGCGCCTGCTCCGCAATCGGTATCGCTTCGATCGTCATGATGGGAGTAGCCCGGGTTTGAAAGCCCTCGCTCTGCAGGGCTTGAGATAGCCGCTCGCTGTCCGCCTGCGGCCGGGTCAGGACAACTGTCGTCATCCCCTCGCCGCGCGAATCAGATCCTCCGCTCCCTGTGAGAGCAGCATCTCTGAAACGCTCTGACCCAGCTGTTCAGGGTCAGCGCCACGCGCCTCCGCCTCGAGGAGGCTGGTGCCATCGGTCGCGCCCACCCGTGCCCGCAACCACAAGCCATTACTGCTAAACTCAGCGAAGGCTGCAACCGGTACGTCGCAGCCACCATCGAGTCGGCGGACTACCGCTCGCTCGGCGAGCACGCGCGTGGCCGTATCCTCGTGATGAAGCGGCGCCAGCAGGTCGCGAACCCGCTGGTCCATCTCGCGAAATTCAATCCCCACCGCGCCTTGACCTGCTGCCGGCAGCGACAGATCCGGGTCGATGGCCGCACCGATGCGGTCCTCAAAACCCAGACGAATCAAGCCGGCACAGGCGAGAATAATGGCGTCAAATTCGCCGCCGTCGAGTTTCGCAAGACGAGTATTGACGTTGCCCCGCAAAAAGCCGATCTCTAGGTCGGGGCGGTGCCGGCTCAATTGGCAGCTGCGGCGCAAACTCGATGTGCCGAGGCGTGCACCCTGAGCAAGCTGGTCGAAGTCAGCACAGCCAACCAGTGCATCGCGGGGGTCCTCGCGCTCACAGATCACGCCTAACATCAGGCCATCAGGCATGAACATCGGTACGTCTTTCATCGAATGAACAGCGATATCGGCGCGCTCATCCAGCAAAGCGGCTTCCAGCTCCTTCACAAACAGACCTTTGCCACCGACTTTGAATAGCGGCTTGTCGAGAAGCTGATCGCCACGCGACGTCATACCAAGTAGCGACACCTTAATACCCGGGTGCGCTTCCTCAAGGCGTGATTTCACATGTTCCGCCTGCCACAAGGCGAGCGGACTCTCCCGTGTAGCGATCACGATTTTTTCAGACACGATATTCCCCCTGTTTATGGCCGCAGTTTAGCATGAGGCGACATTTCACCGCTCTCAAACCAGGCGGTGGCAAGATGTCCAAGGTAGAATCGCTGGGCGGTAATTCGGAACGATGGCAGATCATGAGCGATCGAGAGACAGAAAACAGTCAGGAGCTATGGGGCGGTCGTTTTAGTGAGCCCACGGACGCCTTTGTCCAGAGGTTTACCGCGTCGGAGGCCTTTGACCGTCAACTCGCTGTCTACGACATCGCAGGGTCCAGGGCCCATGCAGAGATGCTCATGTCCACGGGCGTCCTCACCGCAGACGAGAATGCCGCGATTCAGCAGGGTCTTACCGATGTCATGACCGAGATAGAGCAGGGGTCTTTTGAGTGGTCCGTAGCACGCGAAGATGTACATATGAACATCGAAGCGCGACTGACCGAACTGATTGGCGACGTAGGTAAAAAGCTGCACACGGGCCGATCGCGCAACGATCAGGTCGCCACCGACCTGCGTCTATACCTGCGCGCCGCGCTCGATGCCATCAGCGCCGAGCTGACCCGCCTGCAAACCGGCATCGTGACGCTGGCGGCGCAGCACGCCAGCGCCGTCATGCCGGGGTTCACTCATCTGCAGGTGGCCCAGCCAGTGACGTTTGGCCACCACCTTTTGGCCTGGAACGAAATGCTGGAACGAGACTTCGGTCGTCTGGCGGACTGTCGGAAGCGATTGAATGTCTCGCCCCTAGGCGCCGCTGCACTGGCGGGGACCACCTTCGCGATCGACCGCGACGCGACCGCCGAGATGCTAGGCTTTGATGCGCCCACACGAAACTCTCTCGACAGCGTTGCCGACCGCGACTTTGCAATCGAGTTCTGCGCCACCGCCGCGCTGCTGATGAGCCACCTCTCGCGGATCTCTGAGGAACTGGTGCTGTGGACCTCAGCGCAATTTGGGTTCATCACTCTGCCCGATCGATTTTGCACCGGCTCATCGATCATGCCTCAAAAGAAAAACCCCGACGTACCCGAATTGGTGCGCGGGAAGTCAGGCCGCGCCACCGGCAATCTGGTAGCACTGCTCACGCTGATGAAGTCGCAACCATTGGCATACAACAAGGACAATCAAGAAGACAAAGAAGCCCTGTTCGATACCGTGGTGACCCTCAGTGACTGTCTGCGGGCCTTTGCCGACATGATTCCGGCGATAGAGGCGAACGAAGCGACGATGCGACAGGCCGCACTTGCAGGCTTCTCCACCGCAACCGATCTGGCGGACTATCTGGTGCGCGCTGGGGTGGCGTTCCGCGACGCCCATGAAATCGTGGGCAAGGCCGTCGCTCATTGCGTGACCGCAGGCTGTGAGCTCGCGGAGCTGTCGCTGGAAACCTTGCAGTCCTTTCATGGGGACATCAAAGAGGATGTTTTTGTCGTGCTGACGCTCGATGGCTCCGTCGCGGCGCGCGATCACTTTGGTGGTACCGCGCCCAATCAGGTAGAAGCAGCAGTAAAAGCAGCGCAGGTCCTGCTCGCGGCGCGGTAGCGAGATGCTGCGCGCTAAGGCACGTAGCGCGCGTTCAGCAAGAAAGTAATATCGGGCGCAGACTCGACCACCACGTCTTCGCTAAACCCCGCTTCGATCATCCAGTGCGCTCTCGGCCGCCACCGCACCGCCATACTCAGCATGCCCGCGGGCTCACCCAGCGCCTCGAGCGCCCCGTCCAGCAACGCACTGTGCCCATCGTATTGTATGAGCGCTGACCACCGAGGCGTAAAGCGCCACTCCGCCGCCAGTCCTGCAAACCACAGCAAGCGCTTTTGCTGTGGCCCCAGCAAGTCGCTGTCCCCTGCCCGAGTACCACCCACCTGACCGTGCCACCACACGGGCCAACCGCCCAACTGCTGGCCACTGAAGCGCAGCAGGGCGTATACGTCCGTGGCGCCACTGCCAAGCCACTCAGCGGATTGACCGCTGGCTGTTTTCACTCCCGCGCTGATGCCCAGTTGCCCGCCATCGATCGCCAGTAGCGGCCGGCTCACCGCGATATGGATATCACCCAGACCCGACGCAGAGCGGATGAGGCGACGGTCGTGCTCAGGCTGAGTCAGCTGATAGTGCAGCGCATCGATCGGATAGCTGTCGCGATTGCCATCGGGCAGACCAAAAAAACGGTGCCAGCTTGAGATTAGATTATCGGTAAACCCCCCGGAGTGATGCCGCCAAGGGACGGTCACCTCCACATCCCACCGCTGTGGCAGGCCGTAACGGAGCGACAAAGTCAGCGCATCAGTCTGGCCGTCCAGAAGCAGTGACTCATCTCCCCTGCTCTCCACGCTGAAATGGTTGGAAAGCGTGGCAGAAGCCGCCCAGCTGAGACCGAGGGGGGTATCGACACTGCGCTGCGACGGGATGGCACGCAGGGACGCCAGCGGAGACAAGTTGGTGATCTGCAGCGGCTCAGACTGGCCGTATGTCAGTGACGATACCAGTGCTGTACAAATCGCCAACGCGATAGCGACGAGCGGTCTAGTGGTCATCCCAGATCAGCGTCAGTCCGGTATGCGTTGTAAGCTCTTCGACCAAAAAGCGATGGAAGGATTCGCCGCTTTTAGTATCCCGCCAGGTGTGCGTGTCGTCATGCCAGGTGTAGTGAAAGCCTCCGCCCGGAGTCGCCAGCCAGAGTTGCTCCGTGGGCGGTTGCCGGCTGAAAACAAAGACCACACCGTTACTGAAAGTGGCGTTGATCACGCCCTCGGCGCCACGGATATCGACGTCATCTGGCAATGATTCAAGGGCGACTTCGACCGCCTCGAACGTCTCCTCGATCTGCTCGTAATAGTCACTGCTTGCCATAGCCGGCGCTTCTCCCTGAATTTGTGATGCTTGCCGAACACAATGCCATAGGCCGCCGAATCATGGGCGCGCCACACTGCGCTGTTATACTGCGCCTTTTGTCGAGGTCAAACTGTGAGGACTTTTCTCATTGTCCTGCTTTGCGCTTGGCTGGCCAACTGTGGTCAGCAGGGGCCTCTGCGCCCAGCTGAGCCCGATGACGCATCGGCGACAGCTGACTGATGTCTGTATTTCAGCACCAGCAAGGCTCGCTCCACTGCGAGGGCGTCCCGCTTGAAGCCATCGCCGACGCGCATGGTACACCGACCTACGTTTACTCGCGGCAGGCCATCGAGTCTGCGTTCCTCGCCTACCAAACAGCGCTATCGGATCGCCCACATCTGATTTGCTATGCGGTGAAAGCCAATTCCAATCTGGCCGTACTCCATGTGCTGGCCGGATTGGGCGCCGGGTTCGACGTGGTGTCAATCGGTGAGCTGGAGCGCGTCATCCTCGCAGGGGGTGCCGCAAACAAGGTCGTTTTCTCTGGCGTCGGCAAAACGAGGCAGGAGATGCTGTCAGCGCTGGAGCACGGAATCCGGTGTTTTAACGTGGAATCGGAATCCGAGTTGCTCACGCTAGCAAACATTGCGGCGGAGTGCGGCAAGACGGCGCCGGTATCCCTGCGGGTCAATCCCGATGTCGATGCGGGCACCCACCCCTACATTTCGACGGGCCTGAGAGAGAACAAATTCGGTGTTGACGTCACAACCGCCAGACACCTTTATCAGGCCGCTCATGACCATCCGGCACTGGACCCGGTCGGCATTGACTGCCATATCGGCAGTCAGATTCTCGACATCGCACCCTTTTTGGAATCCCTGGATTGTCTTCTGGCATTGGTCGATGACCTCGCGGTAGAAGGCATCTCGCTGCGGCACCTCGATATCGGCGGCGGTTTGGGGGTTAGGTATCAGGATAGTGCGCCGGCGATTGAGGATTACATGGGCTTACTGGCAGCGCGCTTGGGATCCCGAGATGTGGAGTTGGTGCTCGAGCCAGGACGCTCCATCGTCGCCCTCGCGGGAGCCCTCTTGACCAAAGTGCTGTATCTGAAACCCAGCGACGCAAAAAATTTCGCTGTGGTCGATGCGGCGATGAACGACTTGTTGCGGCCCTCGCTTTACGACGCATGGCAGGATATTCAAGCCGTGACCCCACGCGAGGGGGAGTTGCAACACTGGGACATCGTTGGCCCCATATGTGAGACCGGTGACTTTCTCGGCAAAGACCGAAACCTGGCGCTGTTTGAAGGCGACCTGCTGGCGGTCATGGGGGCGGGCGCCTACGGTTTCGCGATGGCGTCCAACTACAACACGCGCCCCCGGGCGGCCGAGGTGATGGTCTCGGGTGAATCCCTGCATCTGGTCGGTCAGCGGGAGTCGTTAAGCGACCTCTGGCAGCGGGAGCGCATCCCGGAGGCTCCCACGTCGTGAAGCTGGCCTTTAGCAAGATGCAGGGCGCTGGCAACGACTTCGTGGTGATCGACGGTGTCACACAGGCGGTCGATCTCAGCACCGCGCAGTTAAAACGTATTGCCGACCGCCGGCGCGGCATTGGCTGCGACCAAATCCTATTGCTCACACCGCCCGATGACCCCGACGCCGATTTTCGCTACACCATCTATAACTCCGACGGTTCCCGCGCTGGCCAATGCGGAAATGGTGCACGGTGTGTAGGCCGTTTTCTGCGCGAAAAGCGACTGACACGACAGCGCGAACTGCGGCTACTTACCGATGGCGAAACACTCGCCCTCAGTTTATCGGAGGACGGCCGCGTGTTCGCCGGACTACCGGCACCCCGATTTGACCCCGCTTTAATTCCCTTTTCTGCGCCCGAACTGGCTTCCCAATATCCGCTGGAGGTACAGGGGCAAAACCTGTCAATTGGCGCGCTATCGATGGGTAACCCCCACGCTATTCTGATGATTGACGACTGCGACGCGGCACCCGTTGATACATTAGGGCCATTGATCGAGTCCCATGACCGTTTTCCCGACCGGGTCAACGTGGGATTTATGCAGATCGTGTCGCGCACAGCACTGAAACTGCGGGTTTACGAACGCGGTGCCGGGGAAACCGAGGCCTGCGGATCCGGAGCCTGCGCCGCAGTGGTCTACGGTATTGGCCTCGGCTTGCTGGACGCCGCCGTCACAGTACAACTGCCCGGCGGTAAACTCTCGGTCAGCTGGAACGGTGCCGACACGCCTGTCTGGCTGGGAGGACCCACCGCATCCGTATTTGACGGTACCATCTCTTTGAAAGACTGATTCGGGGAGCGCCACAAAACCGCAGTCAATGTGACAACGCACCCACCAGCGGCGCAGTCGAGTCACAATCACAACAACGGAGCCAGAGCGAGAATTATGCCCGACACACTGGACCCCAAAGACGTAGAGGCTTTCCTCAGAGCGCATCCCAATTTCTTGCAGGATCGACCCGGCTTGCTGGCGGTCCTTAACCTGCCACACGGGGGAGAAGGTGCGGTCTCTTTGGTAGAGAGACAGGTCAGCGTGCTGCGGGAACGCAATATTGCCTCGCGGCAGAAGCTGGCTGAGCTGTCCGATATCAGCAGAGAAAACGATCGGCTGCTCGACGCCACCCGCAATACTATTCTCGCCCTCCTCGCCGGCGAAAACCGCGCCGATCTCACCAGGATCTGGCGCGATCAGGTCACCGGGACTTTCCAAGCGGAGATGGGCGCGTTGGTTTGGCTGGATGGGTCGTTCGACGAAGACGGCGAAGCGCTGTTGATCAGCAAGTTGATCCGCCAAGGTGGCGGCTTTTCCGGCGTGCTGCGCCCAGAGGAGATGGAGACCGTTTTTGGCACTGCCGCAACCGAGGGATCTGCAGCGCTGGTAGCGATCCGCTCAGGTGAAGATGACATCGGTGTGTTGGGGGTCGGGTCGCATGATAAGCAACGCTATCAGGCAGAGGACGGCACCCTGTTCCTCGAATATTTGGCCGAAGTCATCGGGCAACTGCAGGCCAGCGAGTGAACACAGGGCACCTCTGCCGCTTCAACCGAGAACGATCGACATCGTTCAGTCACGCCTCATGAGTTTGGCCATCCGTCTCATTACTTTTGATCTCGATGACACCCTATGGGACGTGAGGTCCGCGCTGGAAGCCGCTGAAGCAGCACAGTGGTCCTATCTCAACGCCCGGTTTCCTTCGCTCGCACTGGCGGGCACCCCCCGGGAACAGATCGCAGACCTTCGCCGTCAACTCATTGAGGAACAGCCGGAGCTGATGCACCACATCAGCCTGTTTCGGCAGACCTTTATTGAGCGACTCCTGCAATACCACGACGTACCCGACAGCGAGGCGGAATTGGCGGCGCGTGAGGCCTTCGCGGCCTTTCTCTCCCAGCGCCATCAAGTCGTTCTGTATGCCAATGTCCAATCGGTGCTGAACACGCTGGGGCGTCGGTTCCAACTCGGCGCGCTGACCAACGGCAATGCCGATGTGCGAAAAACCGAGATTGGTTCGTACTTTGATTATGCGTGGCGTGCCGAGGAGTTCGGTATCAGCAAACCGGATCCGGCGCTATTCCATAAGGCGTTCGAGGAAGCAGGAGTATCAGCCGATCAAGTCATCCACGTTGGCGACTGCCACGACAACGACGTCTCGGGCGCCGTCTCGGCGGGTGCAAAAGCGATTTGGTTCAGTCCTGAGGGAAGCGTCAGTGATATCGCTTCCGGGGTGGTGCAGGAACTGTCGGAGTTGCCCGCCGCTATCAAGCGGCTAATGGGCCAAAAAGGATTGGGCTAACCCGGTCAGATCGCCTCGACGCCGGTCTCGCCAGTTCGGATACGCACCACCTGCTCAAGGGGTGCGACGAAGATCTTGCCATCGCCAATCTTGCCAGTGCTGGCCGATGCAATAATGGCCTCCACAATCGCCTCAACTTGCTCCTCGGAAGCCGCTATTTCCAGCTTAAGTTTAGGCAGGAAGTCCACAACGTATTCAGCGCCGCGGTACAACTCGGTGTGGCCGCGCTGTCGACCGAAACCCTTGACCTCAGTCACCGTCACACCCTGCACACCAATATCGGAAAGCGCGGCCCGCACGTCATCCATCTTGAAAGGTTTGATAATGGCTGTAACCAGCTTCATGAGAGCACCCCTTTGTTCTGAGCTCCCATTATCCGACTGAATGGATTTTTGGCAATGCCTGATAGTGACAGAATCCACAGTGACCGCCTGTCACAATTCACTCGCTTACCCTAGTCGCCCGGCCGCTAGCCAGTCGGATACCAACACGCGTCCAAAAAAAAGGGCCCCGAGGGGCCCAAACTGCCATGAGAGGACAGGGTAATTACTTCGCTCCGGCAAATTCCGGATAGGCTTCCATACCGCATTCGCTGACATCGACTCCCTCGTACTCTTCCTCTTCGGAGACCCGCAGTCCGAGGACCATCTTGATCGCGAAGAAGGTGATAAACGAGGCGACGAAGACCCAGCCAAAAATGGTCAGGGCACCGATGATCTGGCCGGAGAAGCTCGAACCATCGTTGGTAACTGGTACCAGCAACAGACCCAAAAGACCCACGACGCCGTGCACAGAAATAGCACCAACCGGGTCATCTATCTTCAACTTATCAAGGGTTGTGATCGAGAAGACCACAAGTACACCACCCAGCGCACCGAAAATAGTGGCTTGCAGAGCAGAAGGTGTGTCGGGCCCTGCAGTGATCGCAACAAGGCCCGCAAGACATCCGTTGAGCGCCATTGTCAAGTCAGCCTTGCCAAACAGCAGCTTGGCCACGATCAGCGCGCCGATGCATCCACCGGCCGCGGCGAGATTAGTGTTCATGAAGACCACCGCTACCGCATTGGCTGAGTCGACTGACGCGGTTGCCAATACCGAACCGCCGTTAAAGCCAAACCATCCCAACCAGAGGATGAACGTGCCCAGTGTTGCGAGAGGCAGATTCGCACCGGGTATGGCGTTCACTTCACCATTCGGACCGTACTTGCCCTTGCGAGCACCGACAAGGATGACGCCCGCCAAAGCTGCCGCTGCACCGGCCATGTGCACGATGCCGCTACCTGCGAAGTCAAGGAAGCCTAGATCGCCCAGCGTGTACATGCCAAATACCGGGTTACCGCCCCAGGTCCAGCTACCTTCCATGGGATAGATAAAGCCGGTCATGACAACCGCAAAAGCGAGGAATGCAAAAAGCTTCATTCGCTCAGCGACGGCACCAGAAACGATGGACATCGCCGTGGCGACAAACACCACCTGGAAGAAGAAGTCCGCCGAGGGCGCGTAGGTCGCGTTTTCCTCACCGCCTTCAACGGCACCCGATCCTGTGATCGTGCTGAGGAAAATATCGCCGCCGTACATGATGCTGTAACCCACCACCATGTACATGATGCAAGCCACCGCGAACAGCGTGACGTTTTTGGTCAGAATCTCGACCGTGTTTTTTGACCGGACCAATCCTGCCTCGAGCATGGCGAATCCAGCGGCCATCCACATGACCAGTGCACCACAAACGAGGAAGTAGAAAGTGTCCAGTGCGTACTGCAACTGAAAAATATCGTATTCCATGAGAATGTTCTCCAAGGCTCAGAATTACAGCGCTTCTTCGCCGGTCTCGCCGGTTCGGATGCGGGTGACATGCTCGAGGGACGAAACAAAGATCTTGCCGTCCCCGATCTTGCCGGTTTGTGCGGCCTTAGAAATGGCCTCTATGGTCTGATCGACCATTCCATCTGCGATGGCAATGTCGATTTTGACCTTGGGTAGGAAATCCACGACGTATTCCGCGCCTCGATACAGCTCGGTATGCCCCTTCTGGCGACCGAAGCCCTTGACCTCGCTCACCGTAATTCCCTGAACGCCAATCGTGGACAGCGCTTCGCGCACATCGTCCAGCTTGAATGGCTTAATCACTGCAGTAACCAATTTCATGGCAACCTCCGATAAGAGCCGCCCGCGCGGGCGGCGATTGCATTACAGGCTCTTGGCCATTCCAAAAATCAGTGCTGCATCGCACCAGTCGTAGCCGTAGCACTCATTCTCATCGAGATCGGTATCTTCATAGGTCAGGCTCCAGTCGATGCCCTGCCAGGACTTGCTCAAACCCACCAACCAGTGGACGTGCTTGTCGGTCTCCACGTAGCTCGCCACGTCATAGTCCACCTGACCGACCAAGAAGCTCAGGCCCCAGTCGCCCGGCAAAGTCATGTCATAACCGGCCTTCGTGTATACGATCTCGCCTGTCTCAAACCAGTACTCGTCAGAAAACGCAACGCCCGCTGAGAACCCACCGAAGCTGACATTGACGTAGACTTCTTCGTAGTCACCCAAAATGCCCTCATCTTGGGGGTAGTCGTAATAGATGTAGCCCACGTCGATGCCGAAACCGCCGTCGAAGGTATATCCGTAGCCACCGTAGTAGTCGAGTTCGAGCCCGCCATTGGCGCCGCCACAGGTATCAATCGCGCAGTCGAAATCGACCGCTGCGCCCCACGTGCCGAGGTAGAAACCAGAATCGAACGCGATATCAAATCCGCCCTGAACCGACGGCTTGCTGTCAGACTGGGAAATACCGCGAAATTTGTAATCAGTAACCAGTGCCACGTTGCCGCTGACTTCTGCAGACTGTGCCACGGGGGCGATAAAACTTGTGCTGCCTGCAATGGCGAGCGCGGGAAGTGTGTATTTCAAAACCTTCATTCGGTGTCTCCTGCATAGCGAAGTGTTGTGTTTCGATATCAAATTGGGTTGGACCCGGACGGAGCCGGCTACAACCTGCCCCCACACACGCAATAGCGACGAGCAGGCCAAGTCTGAAAAAATTATTTTTTTTCAGTAATTTATCTGTAATGAGCTCGTGACATCGATCATCAGACAGGGTGTTAGACACCCGCAATCCGCACCAAACGAGTGCGCACCGCGCACCACTTTTGGCGGGTTAAGGTTTGTCAGGTCACTTTCGAGTGCGCTACATTGACGCGCGCGCCACCCTCGGCGGTTCGGAGCAATTCATGGCAGACGATCACTCAACAAAGCGCAGCGGCAGCTCGCTCTTCGAGCGGCTGACACGTATGGATGATCCTGTGTTTGAGCAGATTGACCGCAACGCCAAGAGTCTTTTGCAGTCTGCGTTGACTCGTCTCGATGTGGTCAGTCGGGAAGAGTTTGACGCGCAGGCTGCGGTGCTCAAGCGCACCCGCGAACGGCTAGAGGCGCTGGAAGCGCAAATTAACGCCCTCGATGATGCCCTGTCGGGAAGCGAGCGGTGAGGGAATCAAAAAAACAAGGTATATTACCTCCCTCAACTCATCCCAACATCACGCCACTGAACATGGCAACCCGCGAGGCCATAAGATAAGCACCAGCGAGGGGGTGAGTGGAGGGCTTCTCACCGCAATCTGACAACACTGTGACAAGGCTCTGCTAACAAAATGCTGGAGACGATCAAAGATGATCCATGCACCTCTCGTTTACTTACACTCGCTGACATGGCGGGTGAGGAGCGGTTGCCGATGCCACACATCAACACCGCGCTATCTTTTCGAGAGGCACCAACAGGGGTTGCTGCAACGTGACTTTAGCGGCTGCCGTCTACCATAAAATCGACAGCGAGCCGGATCTCGTCATCGGAGCAGTCCGCGCAACCGCCGCGCGCAATCATGCCCGTACCCGCGACACCGTTGATACCGCTGTCGTACAGCGCGTCCATGCCCTTGCTAATGCGGCCAACCCAGGCGACCTGATCACCTACCTTGGGTGCTCCCGCGATACCGGCTGAATGGCATGCCATGCACGCCGAGTTGTAGACGTCCTCGCCAGAGCGGCCGGCGCTGGCAACCATGGCATCACTGCCACCGCCACAGGTTTCTCCCTGTACGCAGACGTCTGAGAAGGGCTGAATCCGTGCCTCGATGTCTGCCCGCTGCTGGTCAGTCAGATCAAGTGCGACTGCCGCTAACGGCGCCAACATAAGGATAATGAACAAACGCATTGTGCTAACTCCTCTCAACGGGGGGCGGAGTATAGCGTTTGCGAAAACGATCGAAAACAGATCAATACGAGCTATGCTCATCGCTATACTGCCTTACCGCCAAAGAGACGACCCGTAGAAGACCTGTGATGAAGCTTTATACATTTGATGCCGCCCCCAATCCCGCTCGGCTGGGCATGTTCATGCAATACAAAAGCATTGCGCTCGATACGGTCCAGATCGACCTCGGGGCCGAGGAACAGCTCAGCGAGGCCTACCGGGCGATTGTCCCGGAAGCCACGGTACCCGCGCTCGTGCTCGATGACGGCACGGTGCTGTGCTCGGTGATTGCCATTGCCCACTATCTGGAATCTCAGTACCCCGACAAACCACTGCTCGGTCGAACACCGGAAGAGCGGGCCCGTGTGCTGAACTGGAACCACCGGCTTTACAGCGACATTTTTGCTGCGGCTGCCGATGCGTTTCGCAACGGACACCCCAACTACGTCGATCGCGCGCTACCAGGACCGGTCAACGTCGCGCAGCTGCCCGAGCTGGTTGAGCGTGGACGCGCTCGCCTCACCGCCGGCCTGGAAATCATCGACGAGACTTTAGCGAACACCACTTACCTTGCTGGCGACGCTTTCTCCTTTGCCGATATCGATCTGTTGGCGGCCATTGATTTCGCAAAATGGGGCGCCCGGCTGACCCCCGATGAATCCCTGACCCATCTACATCGATGGCGCGGCGAGGCCAAAGCGGCCTTGGCGGAGTGACGCAGCGGTCAGGGTGGTGGCTTTGCCTGCTCGTACTCTTAGGATGCGGTGACTCCGACACCGGCCCCGCTCAACTTGATGAGTACCTCAAGCGACTGTCGACTGTCACGGGCGTCGAGCTAACCGCCGGCGCGCCCTATGAATCCGACCGGTTCGATCTCCCCGAGGCGCAGACCCCCGAATTGCCCACCGCCAGTCAAATCGATCTGATCGATTTCCTGTCGCTGTCTGGATGCGAGCTACAGGTGAATCTGGGACACCGCAATACGCAATTGGGGCGCACAGCCTCTCCCTCTCAACGCCTGTTGCTGGACCTTGAGTTCATGGACCTAGCGCCCGAGTGCATCACCTTACTCAGGAAGCGCGGTGACAATGAGTTGGCGAGAACGCTGGCGGCAGTCAGCGTGGAGCGCAAGGCGAAACTCCCCGACTCGATTGCCCGAGCGCTTCTCCTCGGGCCTGAGTGGCGGCTGTTTTGGGAGCGACCTGCGACCTTGGGCAACTATCCAGACGAGACAAGCAGTGCGATGACCGAATCTCTCAGCCGGCTTGCAGATTTGACGCGGGGCTGGCTGGAGGGCAACTGGCAGGCCAGTAACCGTGAGGTCGAACTGCTGCTGAGCGATCTCCGCGCCGGTGACGGCGGCGCCCTGCTCGCAGCGCATTCACTGGTATCCCGGGAACTGGAACGCGCCAATACACTGCTCGCCAGAACCCAGACCGCAGCGCCGTTGTGCCCCTTTGGCAACCCCACAGATCGCTCCAAAGCATTGGAGCAAGTGGTAGCGCGGTTTTTTGTGGGGATCCTGCAGCCTTGGTTGGTGCAGTTGCGACAAAGGACTGAACTACTGTTAGGGCCAGTCACAGATCTGGAAACGCCCCTTTCGGCCGCGTTGAGCCCCCGATATCGGGCGTGGGTGACCGAACGAGAT
>Ga0160423_10002182_pt1 | contig 16382 bp, 13 predicted proteins | sample CRUFie14St8metaG_FD_108191 | JGI IMG/M metagenome (GOLD analysis project Ga0160423, IMG submission 108191) | Marine microbial communities from the Costa Rica Dome - CRUD Field 142mm St8 metaG | ecosystem: Environmental > Aquatic > Marine > Oceanic > Photic zone | place: Costa Rica: the Eastern... | reverse complement strand
GGCTTTAACCTCTTTGTTTACCCAGCGCAAGGTGAAGAATAAATTAGCTATGACAGGTGAAATTACCCTGAGAGGTAAGGTATTGCCAGTAGGAGGTATTAAAGAAAAGATACTTGCTGCTAAGCGAGCTGGTATCAAGGAAATTATTCTTTGTGAGTATAACCAAAAAGATATTGAAGAAATCAACGAGCGTTATGTAAAGGGTTTAACATTTCATTATGTAAATGAAATGCAAGAGGTATTGGATGCAGCCCTTTTAAGTCAAAAAGTTAAAAATGCTAAAAAGTTGTAATAATCAATATATTTACTCGTTCTGAAAAACAATTAACACAATTATACAATGAAAAAAATATTAGTAGCAGCATTTGCAATCATTGGAATGAATGGTTTTGCTCAGGATGCTTTGGTAAAAGTTAGCCCGTTTCACTTTTTTGACGGAACACTCTATGCTTCCTACGAAAAAGTTTTAGAAAATAATCGTTCTATTCAATTGGATGGAGGTTTGCGTCTTGCGGATAACGGAAACGATTACGGATGGATGGGTGAATTGCAATTACGTAAGTATTTATTCAGTCCAAAATTTGCTGGAAAATCTGTTTTAAGTGGATTTTATGCAGGGTTATATGCAAATGGAAAGTATTTTAAAGAATACAATGAATGGAGAGAATGGAATACAGTAGTAGAACCTTACTGGGAGTATGTTTATAATAAAGATGGTACAGAAAACTGGGAAGAGTCTGTTTGGCATCAAGGAGAATATGAAGAAATAAACGTTAAAGAAAGATATGATATCAAACAAGGAGAAGGAGGTGTCATATTTGGATTCCAAACTATTATAAACAAATCATTATCTTTTGATTTATTTCTAGGTGGAGGTGTTAGAGGTGCTCAAATAGACGGTAAGAAATTAGACCGTTTTCATGGAGGTGATAGAGGTTATACAGGAGTAGTTCCAAAAGTAGGGTTCTCAGTGGGTATTGCTTTTTAATAGCTACATTCCACAAAAATATAAGCGCAGCCAGTCTGCGCTTTTTTTGTAATAAGTAGCTCGTGAAATCGTTAAAACATTTGTTACTTTGCCTTATGCGAAAATACCTCTTGTTTCTTGCATTATTACCTACTTTACTGTTGGCACAAACAGGAGGGAGTGCTACTTATCAGGTCTTACAATTCCCTGTTTCTTCTCGTATGGTAGTCTTGAATAATCCGATTGCTATTTGGGGTTCCGATCTCAACCTTGGCATTTACAATCCTGCTTTGCTAAACCCAAGGATGGAGCACGGTTTAGCGCTTAACTTTGTAGATTACTTTTCAGATATCAACATGGTTTCTGCTGCTTATGCTTTTCCTTTCAAGCAGGTAGGAACGATTGGTGTGTCCATACAATCTTTAAGCTTAGGAAAGTTTACATATACCAATGAACAAGCAGAAGAGTTGGGTTTTTTTAGAGCAAACGAACAATTGCTAACAGCTGGTCTTGGAAAGAAAATCCATGATAAGTGGAGTATTGGTGGTTCGGTGAAGTTTCTGTTTTCTGATTTAGAAAGCTACCAATCTTTTGGAATAGCAACTGATTTAGGAGCTACTTATTTTAATACCGAAAGTCAATTTTCAGCTTCTGTTTTGGCGCAAAACATAGGTAGGCAAATCACTTCTTATAATGGCGTAAACGAAGCATTGCCTTTTGAGTTGAAACTAGGATTATCTAAAAAGTTAGAGCATTTGCCTTTTCGTTTTTCTATTGGATATAATCATTTAGAAACTTGGGATTTAAGCTACAATTCCAATCCAATGGTTACGAACGATCCTATAACAGGAGAGGAGGTTGTAAACATGGTAAGTTTCGGGCAGAAACTGTTTCATCACTTTACAACTTCAGGAGAATTAAGTATTGGTGAATATTTGCAATTGCGCATGGGTTATGACGCACAGCGCAGGCATGAGCTTACTGTTAATTCCTTTTTAGGTATGGTGGGCTTTTCTTGGGGTATAGGCATTAAAATATCTCATTTTTACATCAATTACGGAAGAGCAACTTATCACTTAGCAGGTTCGCCTAATTATTTTTCGGTAAGTACTAACCTTTCTAAATTTTATAAACGCCAATGAAAAAGATAAACATAGCAATAGACGGTTATTCTTCTTGTGGAAAAAGCACAATTTCTAAGCAGTTAGCTCAACACTTTTCTTATGTATACATTGATACAGGAGCCATGTACCGAGCAGTGTGTTTGTACTGTTTACAAAAGAAAATAATGCTAGATGGTGTAATAGATGAAGAAAGATTGTTGAGGAAGCTGAATCAAATAGAAGTTTCTTTTCAGTACAACAACCATAAAAATGCATCCGAAACATATCTTAATGGTGTGAATGTGGAGCAGGATATTAGAGGTTTGTGGGTGTCGGAGAATGTAAGTAAGGTTAGCAAGATAAAAGCTGTTCGAGAAAAAATGGTATCCATCCAACAATCCATAGGTCAGCATAAAGGAGTGGTGATGGATGGTAGAGATATAGGAACGGTTGTTTTTCCAGATGCTGAATTGAAATTTTTTGTCACAGCCTCTTTAGAGGAAAGAGCACGCAGGAGGCATTTAGAACTAGAAGGTATTTCTTTAGAGAATGTTATTAAGAATTTAGACGATAGAGATTTTGATGATAGTACACGCGCTGAAAATCCTTTGAAACAAGCAGAGGATGCAATAGTGATTGATAACACCAAACTATCGATGGACGAGCAGTTTAAACTTATCCTACACTATTGCGAGCAAGCTATGCAGTAAACTCTTCTAAAACGCTTTTAATCGAGCGTGTTCCTTTAAAATAGGAGAGTAATTTTTGAAGTACTTTATCTACAATAGCATCTGGGCAAGAAGCACCACTAGTCAAGATGATTTTTAGTTTATCTTTTTCAGGTAAAAAGTTATGTGTTTGTAGTATCTCTTTAGTTCCGTAATGGAAGTGCTGTATAAGATTTTGCGACAATATTTCTTCTTCTGTTTTAATGAAGTAGGTAGGTAGTTTTTCTTCGCAAAGCTCTACTAAATGGGAGGTATTGGAACTGTTGTAGCCACCAACCACAATAGCTAAATCGGCTTCTTCTTCTAGTAGACCGTAAGTTGCTTTTTGGTTCTCATTGGTAGCGTAGCAAAGTGTATCTCTGGTATCTGCAAAGTGGGCTTTGTAGTTCTCCTCTCCATAACGCTTTACGATAGTCGATTTCAAGAATTCTGAGATTTCCTCCGTTTCGCTTGCTAACATGGTCGTTTGGTTTACTACACCAATTTTTACCAAATCCTTTTCAAGATCAAAGCCTTCGGAATGTTTATCTTGAAACACCTCATAAAACTCTTCTTTTTTTCTAGTTCCTCTGATAAATTCAGCTAGCACTTTCGCCTCTTCCATATCTCGAATAACTATGGAGGCAGCATTTTGGTTGGAATGTGAAAAAGTAGCTCTTGTTTCTTCATGCCTATACTTACCGTGTATGATGATAGTAAAGTCTTTTTTTCCGATGTTTTCGGCTTTTTTCCAAACACGAGTTACAAAAGGACAAGTTGTATCGTATGTTTGTAATGAAACTCCTTTTTTTTCTAGTAATTCTTGTATTTTAATGGTTGTTCCAAAAGCAGGAGTCACTACTATATCATCACTGCTGATTTTCTCCCATTCAATCAGTTGATTCCCTTGTGTATCCATAATGAATTTTAATCCCTTTGCTTCTAAATCATCATTTACAGTAGGGTTGTGTATCATCTGACTTAAGAGGTAAATGTTTTTGTTTGGGTTTTCTTCAATAGCCCTGTAAGAAATCTCAATAGCATTTTCTACACCATAGCAAAAACCAAAGTGCCTAGCTAGGTGAAATTGTACTGGCCCAAAATCGACAATCGTAGGAGAAAAATCCTTCTTTTTAGGATCTAATTTTTTACGATTCTTCTTAATCGTTCCAATGATAGGCGATCGGTAGAAATTGGGTATTTCGAATTTTTTCATTGAGTGAAGATATATGCAAGCAAAAATAGGTAAATTTGAATTGCTTTATGAATGATATTAAGGATTACAGAACGGACTATGGTAAGCAAGAGTTAAACCGTAAGGATTTACCTGAAAATCCTATTCAACTGTTTAATGTTTGGCTACAAGAAGCGATGGATGCCATAGATAAAGATGCGAATGCTTTTACTTTAACTACAGTAGATGCGAATTCTTTTCCAAACACTCGAGTTTTATTGTTGAAAAAAATTAGTGATAATGGTTTTGTGTTCTTTACGAACTATAACAGTCATAAAGGGACTGAGATGGAAGTAAATCCAAAAGTAGCGCTCAACTTTTTTTGGCCATCTTTAGAAAGGCAAGTACGCGTGCAAGGGGTGGTGGAAAAAGTAACGGAAGCAGTATCGGACGCTTATTTCCAAAGTAGACCGTATAAAAGCCGAGTAGGCGCCTGGGCTTCTGAGCAAAGTAGTAGTTTAGAATCTAGAGCATGCTTGGAAGAAAGATACTTACATTTTTCTAAAAAATATCCAGAATATGTACCGCGACCTCCATACTGGGGCGGTTATTTGGTAAAACCTCAAAAAATAGAATTTTGGCAAGGGCGCAGTAGTCGTTTGCACGACCGTTTCTCTTTTGTTTTTTCAGAAGGCAAATGGACTGCTAATAGATTATCTCCTTAACTTTTATTTCTTAAAAAATTTTTTTCTACAATTTCGGAGCGGTCTATGGTGTAGCGTAACCAGTTTAGTAGGGTTTGGTGTTTAGCTGCTTCGCTTAGTTGCCAATCAATGTTTTCTTGGCGTAATTGGTGACTGAGATGCTGCAAACAAACGGCTGCTGCTACAGAGAGATTAAAACTTTCGGTAAATCCGTACATGGGTATTCTTAAGTATTCATCTGCTTCTTGAAATGCAATATCCGTTAATCCTTCCATTTCTGTGCCAAACATTAGGGCTGTTTTCCCTTTTGTTAGATCAAAATCCTGTAAGTTACAATCGTTTTTGTATGGGCTAGTGGCCACTATTCGGTATCCTTCCTTTTTTAGTTTTTGGATGCACTGCAAAGTATTGTTTTCTTCTTCATTATAGTGCTGTATATTCAGCCATCGTGAAGAGCCCATAGCTACTTCTCTATCAGGAGTAAAGTTGTTATAGTTTTCTATTACATGCACATCTTGTATGCCAAAGCAATCGGCCGAGCGTAATACCGCACTGGCGTTGAGGGGTTGATAAATATTTTCTAAAACAATAGTGATGTATTGGGTGCGTTCTGCCAATACTTCCTGAAAACGATTCCAACGATTATTCGTCACTAATGATCTTAGATGTGTTATCAATTCTTTCACCGAACAGTTAGTGTTTCATTCATTTGAAATCCACGCATGAAATCGGAAATGCTCATACGTTTCTTGCCAGCTAATTGTATTTCTTCTAGATGGATAAAGCCACCTTGAACAGCTACTTTCAAATAGCTTTTCTCATTTGTTGAAATGCTACCTATTTTATCTTCATGCGCACTTTCTTCTTTGCTACTTTTGAATATTTTTAATTTTTTACCATTACTTAAGGTTGTCCATGCAGTAGGGTAGGGTGATAGGCCACGGATGTGGTTGTGTATGCTGTGGATGTCTTTTTTCCAGTTTATTTCGCAAGTATCTTTAAAGATTTTAGGAGCTTGTGTTGTTGTTCCTACTTGTTGAATATTGGGAGCTGTTCCATCGGTAATCGCGTCAATAGTTTTGCAAACTAAATGACTGCCAATTTTCATCAGTTTATCATGCAAAATACCTGCGTTATCCTCTGCTTCAATCTTTGTTTTTTCTTGAAAAATGATGTTTCCTGTATCTATCTGATGCTCTATGAAAAAGGTGGTTACACCACTTACTGTATCTCCATTCATAACGGCCCAATTGATAGGTGCTGCACCTCTGTATTGTGGCAGGAGTGAGGCGTGTAGGTTAAATGTGCCATATTTGGGCATATTCCATACTGCTTCAGGTAACATTCGGAAAGCCACAACCACTTGCACATCAGTTTCTAAAGTTTTTAGTTCCGCTAGAAAAGATTCATCTTTTAAATTAGTTGGTTGTAAAACGGGAATGTTTTGCGAAACAGCATACTTTTTTACGGAAGAGGAGCGCAGTCTTTGTCCACGACCAGCTGGCTTATCAGGAACGGTTATAACACCTACTACATTATAATTATTTTCTACCAAAGCTTGTAAAGAAGCTGTTGCAAAATCAGGGGTACCCATGAAAACAATGCGTAAATTATTCATCTAGAAAATCTTTATGTCAAAGCTAAAGAAATTAATGCACCCAAATTAGTTTTTCATCTTCTGTAAATTCAATCTGTCCGTTTTCATGTAAAAACTGAATAGTATGAATTATTTTATCTTCTCTAAAATCTACTATTTTTAAAATGATATCATCGGTTCTCAAGGGGGTTTCAGTAATTAGATTCTCAATAGTGCTTGCTATTTTTTCAAAATCTGAATCGCTCATATTTAACTTATTTCGTTCTAAGCATACATCGCATATACCACATCGCAATTTATTTTCTTGACCAAAATAATCAAGCAGGAAAGAAGAACGGCAATGATACTGATTTCGAACATAAGCAACCATAGCTGCTGCTTTAGCTTCCTCAATAGCTTTTCGTTTTACCAATATTTCTTTTGATATAGGAAGCATTTTGCTTTCTATACGCGCCATACTGAAGAATATTTTAGGTGTACTGTTTTGAGGTAAATATTCTAGAATATTCATGTTGTGTAATTTCTGAAGGTAATATTTCACCTCTTGTGTGCTATGTCCAGACCGCTTAGCAAGTATGCTTTCTTGAATTTTAGTGAAGCTGTCAAAAACAGATCCGTAAGAGCGTAAAATAGTCTTAACCAAACGATCGTAAATTGGGTTTCCTATTTGAAACTGATAAAGATCTCCGTGTTTTACTTTTAAGTGTATGCGAGAGGGTTGTTGTACAGAATCTATTAATTTAATGTATCCTTCTCGCTCTAGGATTTTAAGAGTGTTATATGCATTAAGATGGTGTAATTTATACTTGTCACAGAATTCTTGAAAATGAAATTCAAAACCCTCACCTTGACCAGAGCCAACAGCAATTTGTAAATGATTAGTTAAATGTTGGTATACATTCCTGATTTCTTCTAATGCAGGATAATGTTTTTCAATGTGTTCTTTGAGTTGACTAATATCAAACGAATTAGTGAGTAAAATGGCATATGCTATTTTTTCGTCTCTTCCAGCACGCCCTGCTTCTTGAAAATATGCTTCTAGAGAAGAAGGTAAATGCATGTGTACAACCAAGCGTACATTAGGTTTATCTATGCCCATCCCAAAAGCATTGGTGGCTACCATTACTCGAACATGATTTTGTTGCCATTGCTTTTGTTTAGTATCTCTATCAGCAATATCTAGTCCGCCATGATAAAAGTGTGCTGATATATTATGTTCTTGCAAAAGCTGATAAATTCGTTTGGTTTCTTTTCGTGACTTGCAATAAACTATACAAGAACCTTTAACTCTTTGAAGTACGCGTAAAAACTTCTCATCTTTATCTTCTTGCTCTAAAACCACATAAGAGAGTTTTGATCTTATTAAGCTTTTACTACATACATTTGACTCTTTAAACAGAAGTTGATTTTGTATGTCCACCACCACATCTGGAGTTGCAGTAGCAGTTAATGCTAGTAAAGAAGCGTCTATGAATGATCTGATTTCAGCTATTTTCAGATAGGCAGGTCTAAAATCGTAACCCCATTCTGAAATACAGTGTGCCTCATCAACAGCGATAAGATTGATATTCATTTTTTTCAGTCGCTCTTGCACCATTTCATTTTGTAAACGTTCAGGAGATAGGTAAAGGAATTTGAAGCTTCCATAAATGCAATTGTCAAGTGCAATATCTACTTCTGATAGCGTCATGCCAGAAGTTAAGGCTATGGCCTTTATTCCTTTTGCTTGTAATGAAGCAACCTGGTCTTTTATCAAAGCAATCAGGGGAGATACAACCAAACAAATACCGTCTTGCATCATGGCTGGAACTTGGTAGCAAATGGATTTTCCTCCTCCGGTAGGTAGTAGTGCTAAAGTGTCTCTTCCTGACAATACTTCATTTATGATTTCTTCCTGTGAAGAACGGAAGGAGTTAAAACCCCAATATTTAGCGAGTATTTGCAGTGGACTGAGCATACCCACGAATATAAGAATTAGATGTTAGAAAGAATAAATCTTACTCTTTCTTCTACAGTAATCAATGGTATTTCAACTAACTCATAACCAAAAAACAGATAGATTTCTCGTAAAGATTTCTCAATAGCAATTGCTTCTTCAAAACTTTCAAGTCGCTCGGAATCTTGATGATATATTTCCTCCCATGCTGGAGCTATAAAAACTTTTGATTCGTAGCGGTGTATTCTTAAGTCTGTTAGCATATACTTTGGAATGGGTATGTCTTGTAACTTCATATAGGCTAATCCATCTAACATGCTTCTATCGTAAAAATGCAGTTTTGTAGCAGCTAAATACTGTGTTTTTCTCTCTTGAAAGACAACGGATTCAAAATCGAATTTTTTAGCCGAAGTTTGTATTTTTTGTTCTTGAATAATTTCTCTAGAAATTTCTTCAAAGCAGAGATATCCTAATTGTTGAAAACACTCAATAATGCTACTCTTTCCAGTAGCAGGTCCACCAGTAATAACGAAGCGCTGAATCATTTAACTACACTCAATAGTGCTTTGAAAATTTTCACAATTAAAGCAGAGAATACTAAGGAGCCAAAAAGGATAATGTATGTTAATGGATTCATTTTTGAGCTACAATTATTAAACGATTCGAATGTAAAACATCAAAATCATTGAGTTCGTAATCACCCCACAAATCTATAATATTCAATCCTGCTTTTTGTAGATAATGGCTAAAATCGCTCAAGCCTAATGCTTGTACTTTTTCTTGGTAGTGGTAGCTATCCCCGGCATCTATAAAATGAATATCTTTTAAAATATATCCATTTTCTACTTTTCGCTTAATGTGAAAGTAGATGCCCTCAACGGCTTTAACTTCTTCTTTTACTAGATTTAAAACAACTTTTTTAGCGTTCATAAAGTCAATAATGAGTTTGCCTCCTTTTTTCAGATTTTTTGCCATTGCATTGATTGCTCTTTGATTGTCATTATCTGTTTCGAAATAACCAAAACTTGTGAATAAGTTTAAAGCATAATCAAAATGATTCTCTAGATATGTTTCGCGCATATCGTGCTGCTTAAAGTGTAAGGATTTACTAGCATTTTTACTTGCTTCTTTGATACTTTCTGAAGATAAATCAATACCATGAATACTGAAGCCATTTTGGTGTATAAATTTGGAATGTCTCCCTTTTCCACAAGCCACATCTAAAAATATTGCTTCTTCTAATGGTTTTAGTTGTTGAAGTAAATGTTGAATGAAATGTTCGGCCTCCGACTGATTTCTATCTTTATACAAAAGATGGTAGTAAGGTGTGTTAAACCATGTAGCGAACCAATTTTTCATAATGCAAAGATAAATCTTCTAGAAGAGATAAAAATGTAATTTTGTAGTTGAATAAAAATCAACCATGCAGAATTTTAAAATGATAGCAAAAACCCAATTGGGTTTAGAGGAAGTCTTAGCAGAAGAACTTAGGGAATTAGGCGCTCAAGAAGTGGTAGTCTTAAACAGAGCAATAAGTTTTGTGGGCGACCTTGGTTTCATGTATAAAGCGAACCTATGTTTAAGAACAGCTATTCGTATTCTACAGCCTATTCATCAGATAATAGCTAGAAAAGATGTGCAGTTGTATGAAGAAGCAAAAAAGTTTGAATGGGATCGGTATATTGATGTAAACAATACCATTGCTGTAAACGCTGCTGTAAATTCAGATTTTTTCAATCATAGCCACTATGTAGCTTTAAAAGTAAAAGATGCTATTGTTGATTATTTCAGAGATAAAAAAAGAGGTAAACGTCCTAACGTAAATATAAAAAATCCAGATGTGCGTATCAATGTGCATATTTCTAATGATAAATGTAACATCTCTTTAGATAGCTCAGGAGATTCTCTGCATAAAAGAGGGTATAGGCATGTTACTAATAATGCGCCTATTAATGAAGTGTTGGCTGCAGGTTTGATTCTTTTAAGTGATTGGGACAGAGAGAGCGACTTTTTGGATCCCATGTGCGGTTCGGGAACCTTAGCTATTGAAGCTGCTATGATTGCTTGTAATATACCACCAGCTCTGCATAAAAAAAGTTTTGGTTTTATGAATTGGAGAAACTTTGATGAGCAGTTATGGAATACAATAAAGGATTCAGCTCTAAATAAAGTGAAAGATTTTCCAGGAAAAATTATTGCGTGTGATAGAGCATTTGCCTCTATTCGAAAAGCAGAATCTAATATCAAAGATGCTTTATTAGATGATATTATTGAGGTTCATAGAATGAACTTTGTTAAAAAACCGTACTTATTTGAAAATAAGGGAGTGGTACTGTTTAATCCTCCTTACGGTGAACGCTTGGAGGCGGATGTAAATGAGTTATATGGACAGATAGGCGACACCTTTAAAAAGAATTATGCTGGCTGTTCTGCATGGCTTATTACTTCGGATATGGAAGCGGTAAAGCATATTGGTTTAAAACATACAAGAAGAATAAAACTCTTTAATGGTCAGCTAGAATGTCGTTTTTTAAAATATGAAATGTACGAGGGTAGTAAGAAACAGAAGAAGTAATAAAAAAGCGCGCTTTTTTATTACTTCTTCTAGTTTTAGAAACCTTGTAGTTCTTGAGCTTTCTTCAGTGAGATTTGTGTTCCGTTATAGAATGCAATAATATATGTGTTTTCGAAACCTGCTTTTTCAATATTAGAATGATTTATCATAGCTCTTTGTAAACTGGTATAATTTCCTACAGTGTATCGAATTAATCCATCACCCATTTCAGTAGTATTGATACCATCTAGACTCCTGATTGGTTCTAGCATTTCTTCATCTACATTATCACCAAATATACCGATTTGAATTTGGAAGGTTATATCTCCGTAAACAGCTGCTTCACTTTCTTCTTTTCCATAATCCATATATTCGTCAGTGTTTACAGGCAATCCGTCTTTTAGAGCAATTATTTTAGCTTGTTCATAACCAGCTAGATATCCATTTCTATGTTCAGCGGCTTCCTCATAACTTGAGAATTCACCAGAATAAATAATGAAAACGTCATCTTTAGCAACCCATACCTGGTCATCAACATCATATCCAGAAGTATCAATTTCTTCCTCAATACCTAATTGAACTCTGAAAATGATATTTTCTAAAGGTGGAAGTTCAGCTTTTAAAATGGAAGTTCTTTTGTTTTCTTCTCGATCCATTTCGTCTTCACTAACCACTCTTAAGTCCCCCCTGTTATCTTCCATTACTATGGCGCCTAAATAACCTTTATTAGCTAGTTGTTGCTTGTACTGTCTAGCATCTAATACATCAGCAAATTCTCCAGTAAAGTAAATTGTCGTTTGTCCTTCAAGTGTGCTTTTTAAGTCAGGAGTGCTTAATAGCTTATTGATTTCTTCAGCTTTCATACCTTTGTCATGCATGGCAATTTGTACTTTGTATACAATATCCGCATTTAAATCAATTTGAGTGCCAGCAATTACTCCGTCTAGGTTTTTTTGTTGTTGTTCTTCAATCTGTAATACAATTTTTGGCTTGTAAATATTCATAAGGATTGTATCCCCTTTTTTATTGACAACTTTCTTAGTTAATTTGACAAACTTTTCGCTAGGGTAAGCTTCTTGGAAATAAGCATCTGCATCAGATCTTGTTGCTGAATTAAAGTAAGAAAGGTATAGTCTTTCTCCCACTGCATTAGTAAGCTGAACACCTTGAGCGTTTACAATGGATCCTTTTGGAGTTTCAGGCTCTGTATCTTTGTAATCAGCAACACCATCTAAATCAGTATCCACTGGACAACCAAATTCATCTACAGAAATACCTTTAGGAGTTTTAGGGCATAAATCGTCAATATCAATAACGCCATCACGATCACTGTCTTCTTTGTCTAATACCTCGAAGTTTACATTTACTAGGTAGTCATCATGATATTTTGGTTCATAACGCTCTTCACAAGTATAGCAGAATATATCATAAATAAAAGAAGCGCTTGTTACAGTGTATGCATCATGATTTCCATTTACAATGTTATCGATGTAATCGGTTCCTGTTAGATGCATAACTGTCGACACATTGAAATTCATCCTGTCACTTACTTCTATATTTAAACCTAAACCAACAGGAAGTGAAAAGCTATTTTGACTATATCGTTCACCATTAGCAACAATATATTCATCTAATAAGTCAATTTCATATGCTTCGTTGGTAGCGTCATTAGATCCTTTAGAATCGAATTTCAAATATGTTAATCCAGCTGTAGCAAATGGATTTATTTTTGTGTTTTTGAAAATGGTTTTGAAGTTATATGCGAATCTAAGCCCAATTGTATTCACAGTACTCATAAAGTTCTCTGGTAGATTTTCATGATTTGTTCCTTCAACTCTTACAATCCCTTCTTCAAGAATTAAAGCAGCATCGAAAAAGTCATTAAGATTAGCTGAAAGACCGAATTGCATTCCTGTTCTTCCAATCAATCCATTGTTTCTAGTGTCAGAAATATCTCCTTCGAAGTTGAACTGACCTAAACCAAATAACACCTTTGGCTGTAGTTTGTTGCCGTGTTTATATGGTCTGTCAAAATTAGTGGAGTCCTGGTATTCGTAGTTATTGTATTGTGGTCCAGGGATTTGAGCGTAAGTGACGGTGCTTGAAATAAAAGCTAAAAGCATCGTAACAGCATATTTTTTCATCGAAAAACAAATTGTGTTTATACGATGGTAAAGCTAATAATTTTTCGGGAATGATTAGAAATTAGGTTTGAGTAAATATTTGCTGTAAAAATCGTCAATGTGAGCCACTGCATCTTTGGCAGTATCTACTACAACAAATAAATCTAGATCTTCAGGGCTAATATTCTTTTCTTTTTCAAGCATTACCTTTTTAATCCAGACAATGAGGCCACTCCAAAAATCACTTCCAACTAAGACGATAGGGAACCTTCCAATTTTTTGAGTTTGTATGAGTGTTAATGCTTCAAAAAGCTCATCAAGCGTCCCAACACCACCCGGCATTACAACAAATCCTTGAGCATATTTCATAAACATAACTTTTCGAACAAAGAAGTAATCGAAGTCAATAAGTTTGTCTGCATCAATATATGGATTGATACTCTGTTCAAAAGGGAGTTCTATGTTGAGTCCTACCGACTTTCCGTTTCCTCTTTGCGCCCCTTTATTTCCGGCCTCCATAATGCCAGGTCCGCCACCAGTAATAACACCGTACCCTTTTTGTGTAAGTTGATAAGCAATCTCATCAGCCAAAAGGTAGTATTGTTTGTCGGCTGTTGTTCTTGCGGAACCAAAGATTGATACACAAGGTCCAATCTTGGCCATTTTTCCGAATCCTTCTACAAATTCGGACATCACCTTAAATATTTGCCATGAATCGGCAATCTTTATTTCGCTCCAACTTTTCTTCTTAAAGGCTTTTTGAATCTTTTTTTCGGTCTTTTTGTTCATAGATTGTGGTTGTAAGGGTTGTTTGTAGCTCGTCTTTTAAAAACGCTGCTGTATAACTTTCCTTACATTTTACGATCGATTCCGGAGTTCCGTTACAAAGTAATTTTCCACCATTAGTACCACCTTCAGGGCCTATATCTATAATATGATCAGCAACTTTAACAACATCTAAGTTATGTTCTATCACTAGTACAGTGTTGCCTTTATCTACCAGTCTATTAAGGACTTCTAGTAGTACTTTTACATCCTCAAAATGAAGCCCGGTAGTAGGTTCGTCTAGTATATAGAAAGTTTGTCCAGTGCTCTTTTTAGAGAGCTCAGAAGCTAGCTTTACTCTTTGTGCCTCACCTCCAGATAAAGTTGTAGATTGTTGACCAAGTGTAATGTATCCTAATCCAACTTCCTGTAATGTTTTAATTTTTCTAGCAATACCAGGGATGTGTTGGAAAAAATCAACAGCTTGATTGATGGTCATGTCAAGTATATTAGAAATAGATTTCCCTTTGTAACGAACTTCTAGAGTTTCTCTATTATACCTTTTGCCTTTACAACTTTCGCAAGGAACATGTACGTCAGGTAAAAAGTTCATCTCAATCATGCGTAAACCAGCTCCTTGACAAGTTTCGCACCGCCCTCCTGAAACATTGAAAGAGAATCTTCCCGGCTTGTATCCTCTCGTTTTGGATTCTGGAAGATTGGCAAATAGGTTTCTGATATCAGAAAAAACTCCTGTATATGTGGCAGGGTTAGAGCGGGGTGTTCTTCCGATAGGAGATTGATCTACCTCAATTACTTTGTCAATATACTCTAAGCCATGAATAGAAGTGTAGTCTAGAGGTTTTTTAACTCCTCTAAAAAAATATTTGTTAAGAATAGGGTAGAGTGTTTCGTTGATAAGTGTGCTTTTACCACTACCTGAAACGCCCGTTACACAGATTAGTTTTTCTAGAGGAAAATAAACATCAATGTTTTTAAGATTATTCCCGCAAGCACCCTTTAATTGAATGTTTTTACCACTTCCTTTTCTGCGTTTTTTAGGAACCTCTATTTGTTTGATATTATTGATGTAATCGGTAGTAGGAGAAGGTGACTGAATAAACTCTTGCGGTGTTCCTTTTGCAATAATCTGTCCTCCGTGAAGTCCTGCTCCAGGACCGAGATCTAACACATAATCAGACTCTAGAATCATATCTTTGTCGTGCTCCACCACAATAACAGAATTGCCGACATCTCGCAATTCTTTTAAAGACTGAATAAGTTTTTGATTATCTCTTTGATGTAAACCAATACTAGGCTCATCTAAAATATATAACACATCAGTAAGTTGAGAGCCAATTTGAGTAGCTAAACGAATACGTTGGCTTTCTCCTCCAGATAGCGTTTTAGAAGAGCGATTTAGATTTAAATAATTGAGTCCTACATCTAGTAAGAATTGCACACGCTTATTTATTTCTTTTAGAATCTCTTTAGCTATAATTCTTTGATTAACAGATAGTTTTCCTTCTATTTGTTGAAGCCATTTCTTCAAGCTTACAATGTCCATTTGTGCCACCTCAGAGATGTTTTTATCATCTATCTTGAAATGCTGTGCTTCTTTGTTTAATCGACTTCCGTCACATGCTCTGCAATCGACTTTGTTCATGTATTCTTCAGCCCATCTTTTTAGTTTTGGAGAGTTGGAGTTTTTATGATGTTCTTCTAAAAAGTTTACAATCCCTTCAAAATTTATGTTATAAACCTTATTAAGACCAAGATTTTTCATCTCCATTTGAAAACTATCTTTGATTCCATAAAGAATAGCGTCAACTCCTTTTGTGGAAATATTTTTAATAGGAGTGGTAAGGTTAAAATTGAATTTTTTACCAATTGTTTCTAGTTGTTCTAGTATCCATTCGCTTTTACGCTCAGCAATAGGAGCAATAGCACCTTTATTAATGCTTAAATTTTTGTTGGGTAAAATTTTATTAATATCTATTTCGGAAACTCTTCCTAACCCATTACAATGTGAACATGCTCCTTTTGGAGAGTTGAAAGAAAAACTGTTAGGTTCTGGAGAGGCATAAGCAATTCCTGTAGTAGGGCACATAAGTTTGCGACTGAAATAACGCAAATCTTTAGTTTGATTTTCCATAGTCATCATTAAGCCTTTGCCATGCTTTAAAGTGGTTTGTATGGATTGTCTAATCCGGCTTTCGTTTTCTTTTTTTACTAGTAAACGATCCACAACAATTTCAATATCATGTGTTTTAAATCTGTCAACTTTCATGCCAGGCTCTATCTCTAGCATTTCACCATCTACTCGAACACGTACAAATCCTTGTTTGCTAATCTGCTCAAAAAGTTCTCGGTAATGCCCCTTACGAGAGCGAATGATAGGCGCTAATATTAGTAGCTTTTTACCACTCATTTCATGCAGTATAATTTGTACAATTTCCTCATCTGAATAGGAAATCATTTGTTCTCCTGTGTTAGAGGAATAAGCGCTAGATGCTCTAGCATATAACAGCCGTAAGAAGTCGTAAATTTCGGTAATAGTACCTACAGTAGATCTTGGGTTTTTACTAGTAGTTTTTTGCTCGATAGAAATAAAAGGACTTAGGCCTGTTATTTTATCTACTTTTGGACGTTCTAATCTGCCAAGAAATTGGCGTGCATAAGCCGAAAAGGTTTCAATGTATCTTCTTTGTCCTTCGGCATAAATGGTGTCGAAAGCTAATGAGGATTTTCC
>Ga0160423_10002181_pt1 | contig 16384 bp, 16 predicted proteins | sample CRUFie14St8metaG_FD_108191 | JGI IMG/M metagenome (GOLD analysis project Ga0160423, IMG submission 108191) | Marine microbial communities from the Costa Rica Dome - CRUD Field 142mm St8 metaG | ecosystem: Environmental > Aquatic > Marine > Oceanic > Photic zone | place: Costa Rica: the Eastern... | reverse complement strand
ACGGATCCCAGCTACTACTACTACCGCGCGGCCTCCGCCATCAGCAGATGCTGCTCCTCAAAGTCGGCGGGAGAGATCACGCCCGCGTCCAGAGAGGCTTGGAGGTCCCTCAGGCTCCTGGGCTCCGCGTGGGCCTTTGCCTGAGCCCTCTCCCCCCTCAGCAAGCTCTCCAGGTCCTGCTTCCTGCACTGGAGCGAGGGCAAGATCCTCGCGTTCGGCTTGGAGACGTCCCAGTTCCTCCGCACCGCCGCGCCTCCCGCCGGCGCGTCTTCCCCCTCGGCCTCGGCCTCAGAGTCGGACTCCATCTCCTCCCCGTCGTCCTCCGACCCGAACATCTGGTTGATCTTGCTCTGCAGCTTCATCAGGCTCTTCATCAGCAGGGCCTGGATGTCGAGAACGCCCGCCGACCCTTGGGAGGCGCCGGCGGGGGGCTGCCCCGCCGCTGCCGACGACCCCCCGGAAGGCTCGGCCACCGCCTCCTCGAAGGGAAGGTAGTGCCTGGCGTATCTCGGGGCATCCCAGATGGGGTGGAGGGGCCTGAAGGCGACGCGCGTTGAGCAACCGAAAGGAGGAAAGGAGTCAGCAGTGCACTTGGAGATGGAGGGAGAGCAAAGGCGTCGCACCTGCAGTAGCCCTCCAGCACGTCGCCGCACCCGGACTCTCGCCCCCTGCAGTCCGAGTTCAGAGGCCTCGTGTCCAGCTTGCCTGGCTTTCCAAAAGCAGACAGCGAGTTGGTGAGCGGGAAGATGTGGCCCTCCGTGCTGAAGACGTAGTCGTACGGCAGGTGGCGCACCACCCGGTGCTCCCGCCAAAGGCCCCTGGCCCCTGCGTCAAAGAGCAAGTAAAGGTACTTGAGCGTCTCCGCCAGGAAGAAGGATTCCATGTGATCTCGCCTCTTGCCGGTGTCCACGTCAGCGAGCGAGGCGTACCCGCACTTGGCCCTGCCGCCACCGAGAAAAAAAAAGGGGTGGGGAATTCAGCCACGTCAGAGGAGAAAGAAGAAAAAGTAAAAGCGAGTGGGTCTCACCTGCACCTGGACTGGATCGCAGCCAGCATCTCCCTGCCCACACCAAGGTACGCGGGGTCCCTCGTCGCCAGATAAAGGTAGTAGGTCGACTCGACGAGCTCTGGCCTCAGGGCGTAGGCCCTCTGGCCGTGCTGGGGCTCGACCTGGGACAGGGAGTAGCCCTCCGGAGTGGCCCCATGCCTCTTCCAAACAGAGAACATGGCGCCATGCGTCTCGATGGCCTTGGACAGGTCGTGGGAGGACGAGTCCGACCGGTTCTCGCACCCGTAGCTGTCGTGGATGAGGTTGGCGCTCGGGACGCCGAAGCCAATCTCCTGCCTGGAAATCTCGCTCAGCTTCCTCACGATCGTCTGGTACGTCAGCATCTCCTCAAACTGCCTCTTGGAGTTCATCTTCCCGGTGGAGAAGTGCTTGTGGTCCCCGGAGCACGAGGCGGTGAGGGTCTGCAGCCCGGGCCAGAAGGCCTGCAGGGCGTTGAAGATCGGCCAGACCAGAACGCCGTTCTCCATGTTGACCTCAACGTACCAAGGGCCGACCCTAATGTTCTCCTCCACGGAGTGGTAGGCCTGGCGAAACATTTCCGCAAAGTCGTCCAGGCCGAGCAGCACGCTCCCCTTCAGCAGGTACTCGTAGTACGAGTCCACGCTGGCGCCGATGCCGGAGTCCAGGTGGGTCCAGGCGCCCGAAGAAATGTTGATGTGAGCGCCAACCAGGCCGGTGATGGGAGACCTGCGCTCCCAGATCGCCCTCATGGAGGACTTGGCGAGGTCCTCGAAGAGCGGGTCGCCGGTCAGCCGCGACAGGACGCCGAACTCGACCGCGAGGGTCCCCGCCCCGGCCGTGCTCGCCAGCTCCGTCTCGTTGGCCGCGACGCCGTGCCTCAAGTTGACCGCCCCAAAGGGCAGCCCCGTCCTGGTCCTCGGCTTCCGGCGCCTCGGATCCTCGAAGGCGGCCGCCAGGCGCTTGCCGAGGTCCAGGGCGACCCTTAAGAGCCCGCCCTCGTACGACCGGAGGGTTTCCAGGCCGGCCACGTCCTCACACTGCGCGCCCAAGGCCTCGTCCTCCTCCGCGCCCTCGCAGATCTCCTTCTCGTGCTCCTTGAAGCCCTCGCTCAGCATGTGCGCCGACAGCAGACCCCCCAGCACCCTGATGTTCGTCTCGAACACAGAAACGGTCTCGTCCGACTCGGAGAACTTCAAGTTCTCAGCCACCCACTTCGTTTATTTTAGGGCGGGGAGAGGGTGAAGCGAGCGAAGTAACTCCGTTAGCGGGCGACGCCATGGCGGCGGCGACTACGACTCTCTCTCTCTTTCTCACCTTGGCAGATTTTCCAAACTCGGTCCAGTTCCCCAAAACGGCGAGTGTGTCCAGCGAGTCCACCAGCGTGAGCGCGTAGGACCCGAGGGTGTCCTTGCCCTCGCAGCTCAGCGGCAGGAGCTCGTCCTTGGGGAAGGCATTGCGCATATAAGAGTCGTACGTGTGTACGAAAGCGTCTCGGACTTCCTCTCGCAATGCATGAGACTCGGCCATGCTCACGACCTGTAGGTCGGGCGTCGCGTCGGCAAAACGAGGGACGAGGGACAAGACAGCGGCCGCGATGGTGAGGGCACAGGCCACCGGGAGTCCCATGGCGGCCACCCGCGCCAGGCGTTGTCCCTTTCGACGACCACCTGACGGCCGAGCCATGTGTGGTCGATGTCAGATCGATCGAGCTCTACCCCCGCCCGCCCCTCTATCTGACACAGAGAATCGAAAAACCAAAAACTCTGAAAATTGACAGCAATGGTGGCAATGGCAATGACGAGGGAGTGCATTACATGATGGAGGGGTGGCGCGTTAGAGGTAGAGCTTGGCGCAAGACCTCGAGACGACGCCATTGCCGTCGTGGTCCTGCCGCCTGAGGGAACGCCTGAGCCTGTCCGCCGAGGAGAAGTCGCACTTTTCAAGCAGGCCCTCCAGCGCGGGGATGCGTGTGTTCATCATATGGTCGCCCCCGAGGGTAATGCCCGGGCCATTCAGGTCCGACACGGCCATGTAGTAGGCGAGGGTGACGAGGCTGCTTCTCGACGCCGGCGAGGACACCCTCTCCAGGGCCTCCGCGGGCCACTTTTCCCCTCCCACCACCGCCAGGGAGTGTGCGTCCACTCCCAGGTGGTTCCCGCGGTGGGGCAGAACGTGCGACACCATCATCGCCACAATGGACGACTCCCGGCCCTCCGTCCACTTGCAGTCTAGGCAGACCTTGAAGAGCTCGCGGAGAACCTCCGCGGACACTAATTTGACGAGCTTGGGCACCAGAACCCCGCCCTGCGCGCAACAGAATAGAAGGCAGGAGTGGGCGCTGGCCCAGACCTGCTGGTCGACTGAGCCGCCGCAGTCCAGCAGCACGAGGCACATCTCATTTAGCAGCGTGGCGTGCCACATGGCGTCCCTGAAGGCAAGCGCCTTTCTGGCCTGCTGCGCCGGCGGGGCTCGTTTCGTCGCTTTCGCTTCCTCCCTGACCCTCTGCCTCGACTCCAGGACCTGCCAGTGGAAGAACAGATTGAGGAAGATGTCGAAGGCCCGGCACTGCAGCTCCGCGTCGTTCTCCAGCAGCATCTCCTGCATGAAGATGCTCAGAATGACAAAGGTCTGCTGAGCGTCCTTCTCGTACATGTCCACCATGTGGGCCAAAGCCAGCTTCACGCTGCGGCTCAGCTCGGCGATCGACTTGCCCTTGTGCCTCAGCAGGTCGCCGAAGAGGTCGTTCTGCTCCTTCTCGGGCAGGGTCGAGATCGCCTGTTTTATGTTTTATTTTTTGGGGGGGGGAGGAAGAGGAGGGCGGGGCGTTTGGAGTCAGGTCAGCGGGAGTAGAGTTGGAGACGTGGGGCGGGGCGGACTCACGCTGGCGTTGCTGAGAAGGGAGAGGTTGGTCCTGGACCTTCCGCTCCTCGTGAGGGCCTCCTGTGTGCTGCTCCTCCGCCGGGAGCTGTCCGCGTTCGACCGGAGCTGGTCCAGGGCGCTGCGAGGGTAGCACTCTCGAGGTCTCGAGGAGTTGCCCTGCAGCGGCGTCCCAACGCCGCCACCGTCCCCGATCCCCTCGTCACCCGACCCCGAGGGGGATGCCGTCTTCGTTCTCTCCGCCCGCACGGCAGCGCCCTCGGCCTTCCTTCCCACGAAGCGCCTCAGGAACTTGAGCGAGTTCACCAGCTCCCGCTTTTGAGTCGAGGAGTTTTCGCCCTCGCTCTCCTCGGCCTGCACGCGCTCCACCGTGCGCTGGCACCACCCTCCCGTCCTCTCCAGCTGCCTCGGGGTCGGAATATACCGCAGCAGGGTCCTCTTCAACAAGTCCACGACCTCCGCGAGCGCCTCGTAGTCTCCCTGCTCGAGGAGCAAGTCACTTGAGCCCTGCGCGACCGTTTCGTAGACAAAGTCGGTCTGCTCGGCGCTTGAAGCGGATGCCAGGAGGCCGGAGACGACCTCGTAGGGCGCGGAGGTCGAGCACTCTCCGTTGGCGCCATGGCCCTCGCCCTCGCTCCGCCTCAGCTGACCGATCGCCTCGCGGATCAGTCGCCCTCGGTCCTCCATCCTCATGTCCATCCTCATCTCATCCTCGAGGGCCTGAAAAAAACCTGACCAGACAAAAAAGGTGCCTGCTCCCGTTTTAGCAGCTTGGACGGGTCGTACAGGGGTGGGTTAGGAGGTTGGCAATGGCGAGGAGAGCGCGAGTTCTCGGGAGCGGGCTAGGCTAGCGACCCGCGAAGGACGTGAAGGTCGACTCGGTCCCAGACCTCTGCCCATTTCTTGGTTTTGTCTTGGTTTTTTTTGTGCGAGTTTTTGTGGGACGTTTGAAGTCCTATCGCTGTCTCGAGGGTGGTGGCGAAGGGGAGGAGGCAAAGATGGTCCTCGCTTTGGTCTTGGGAGCCATCTGCTCCGTGATGGCCTGCGCCCTGGCGGCGTACCAGATCGGCATGCACCTCAAGTACTACAACTCGCCACCCTTTCAGAGATACATCATACGAATCATTTTCATGGTTCCCGTGTACGCCGTGTGCTCGGTCACAACGCTGGCCGACCCCAAAAACGCCGTAATTGTGTCCACGGTGAGGGACTGCTACGAGGCCTTCATCCTGTACAACTTCCACTCGCTGTGCTTGCTGTACGTGGGCGGCCCCGGTGAGATCGAGACCGGAGCCCAGGGCAAGGTCGTGGAGCCCAGCTGGGTGCTGATGACGTGCTGCTTTCCAGCCCTACCGGTGGACGGAAAGCTGCTCAGGCAGTGCAAGCAGGCCACGCTGCAGTTCGTGCTCGCCAAGCCCTTCTTGGCAGCGGCCATCATCGTCCTCGAGTCCTACGACGAGTACAGCGAGGGAGACTTCTCGCCGGCCAAGGTAAGGCACACACGCGTGCTTGTCGGAAAGGCAACCAAGGCGCTGACCTTTCGCTCCCCCTTCCCCGTCACACTCCGTCTCTCCGTCTCCCCCAAAACGCAGGGCTACGTGTACGTGATGGTCGTCATGAACGTGTGCTACGCGGTGGCCCTCTACGGCCTCATCGTCTTCTACCTGGCCGCCCAGGACCTTCTCAGGCCGTACAAGCCCGTGGTCAAGTTCGTGCTGATCAAGGGCGTGATCTTCTTCACGTTCTGGCAAGGCTTCGTGCTGTCCCTGCTGGTTTCGTGCGGGGTCATCTCCACCGCGGAGGAGGCGAACGAGATCCAGAACTGCCTGATCTGCGTGGAGATGTTCGCCGCGAGCGTTGGAACGCTCTACGCGTTTCCCCACAACCAGTACATCGTCCACGACTCCAAGTCTCTGAACGTGACCAACCTGGGCGGCAAGATCTCGCACGCCATCTCCTTCACGGACGTCGTCAGCGACACCTTCCACCAGTTTGCCCCCGCGTACCACGACTACACGCTCTACGCGGAGAGCGACGCGGCCAGCCCGGGAAGGAAGCAGCAGAAGGGCGGGTACAGGATGAAGACCTTCGTGTTCAAAGATCTGGAGACCGCGGTGGCCCAGCTCAGGGCGGGGCAGGAGGCGCGCATGGGGGGCGCCCTCCTGCACAGGGACAGCATCGCGGACAACGCCCTGCTGATGCAGGAGGCGGTGAGGGCGGCGGTCGGGGGGTCGCCGGGAGGGTTTGGGGGGGCGTCGTCGGGAGAAGGAGCGGCCGTCGTCCCGGTGGTGGAGGAGGAGGGGGAGGAGGGTGGGGGGGGTGGGATGGAGGGGAGCGACAGCGAAGATAACGGTAGGATTGTGTGAAATCAATATATTTTTATGAACATCCTTATTCGGAAATTCCTCAAGAAGACGCTTGTTTGTTTCCCGGAGGTGCGAGTGGGGTCTGGAAACGAGTGTCTGCCTTTTTTTTTTCGTACACTACGGATCGAACGCGGTCTCCGTTCGAGACAAAAGTCTGAAAGTCGGAGACCCACATTCATCCAAGATCTCCTTCTTCGACGGAAATCGGATCTGCGTTGTTGTCTCGCGTTGTAAAGGGGCGAGAATACACAAGGGGAAGAAAAAAGGTAGAGAAGCCACCACGCGAAACCTACACAAGGTCGCGTCTTGTTTCTCTTTGACCCTTACAACCTCAAACGCCGTCGTGAGAGAGGGCGGGAGCAGCTCGAAAATTCGGAAACCTACGTCGCCGCTCGTGTAGGAAATTCATTTTAATTCTTTTTCGGCGATTTACATTTTCGGCTATAGACGTTAGCGAGCGAGGCGGGCGGTGCAGGAGCTTGACAGATGGGATTAGCGCTCACCGCTGAAAAAATAAATTTGCCTTCTGCTTGGCTGGGAAAAAAAAAAGAAAGAGAGTGTAGGAAAAGCACTGGAAAGCGGAGACAGATTTTTTTGCAGCCTCCAGATTCGCGGAGATCCCACACGTGAGAGAGTAGAAATCGCAGCTTACCAGATTCGCGCGCACAGAACAGCGACGCGACGAACAGCGAGGGGTGCGAGGCGAAGCCAGCGCCGGCAAAAACCATCGAGCAGGAGGGCGTGCAAGTCCGACAGTGAAGAGAGAGAAGAAGCCGACCGACAGCTTCGACTGAACGATTCGACCGACACAACGACAGAACACCAGCAAGGTAAGGGCGAAGCGAAAGGAAAACACGAGGTCGAACGCAACAGTCGAGGTCCGATCTACGGCCTCGTCTCGGAACCTGCGAGTGAACGCGCGAGTCGGCGACGTCATGGCACCCACCCCGGCACCGCCAAGGAAGACCCCCCCTCCTCGACTCGGTCGACGAGGTCGGGACGGGCGCGTAGGACCTCGGGGCGCGCACCGCGCGCGACGGTCGTTCGCTCGACCTCCCGCGCGAACCTCCCGCGATCGGTCACCAGCTTCTGCTGTCGTCACCGTCGCGAAGCCACCACGTTTTTTTTTCTTGAGAATTCTTGTTTTGCTGACCCTCCCTCTCTCCCCCATCTCTCGTCCTCCTAATAAAAGTATGGCGAGACTTTGTGGAACGAAGCTGAGCAAGGACAGCCGCAAGATGCAGGAGAAGACCGGGCAGTTCGGGTTCACCTTTTCTGGACCTAGGAAGTACACCAGGCTCAGCCCAGCCTTCGTGGCGAGGGTCCCACAGGACGACCTCACGAGCGCCAAGAACTCTGTCGTGGTCGAGGAGTCCGCCCTGACGAGCGACACGGTGTACGACAAGGACTCCGTGGAGCCCAGGCTTGCCATCAACATCAAGTCCCCGTGTCCCGTGCCCGAGGCCGGGATCCAGAGGTGTCGCGAGGTCATGGAGTCCGGAAGGATGTTCAGGTACGGAGGCCTGACCCCCGGGGCCAACAACCCACACCAGACCGTCGATGACGTCTCCCTCGTGGAGAAGTCCTTCGCGGACGTCACCGGACACAAGTACTGCGTGGCGCTCAACTCGTGCGGAAGTGCCATCTTCCTCGCCGTCTTCGCCGTCCTCAAGAAGGAGCACGAGCGCCTGTCCAAGATCCCTGGACCCACCAAGATCTTGACCAACGCGTTCACCTTTGCCGCGGTGCCTTCCGCCATCGTGCACGCCGGCTGCGAGCCCGAGTACGTGAACTGCACCGACCAGTTCGTCATCGACGTCGAGGACTTCGAGAGGAAGGCCAAGGAGTCCGGGGCCAAGATCGCCATCGTGTCCCACATGAGGGGAAGGCTGTGTGACATGTCCGGGGTCGCCGAGGTGTGCAAGAAGTACGACATCACCCTCATCGAGGACTGCGCCCACTCCCTCGGGTGCGACTGGAAGGGCGTCAAGTCCGGATCCTCCGAGCACGGAACCGTCGCCGCGTGCTTCTCCGCCCAGTCCAACAAGCTCATCAACTCTGGAGAGGGCGGATTCCTGGTGACCGACGACGAGGAGGTCGCCGTCAGGGCCATCCTTTGCGCCGGGTCTTACGAGTACCTCTACAAGTCCCACCTCGCGGCCCCAGAGAACTACGAGCTCTTCGAGAAGCTCAAGTTCGAGACCCCCAACTACTCCCTGAGGATGCACCAGATCACCGCGGCGATCATCGAGCCCCAGCTGCCCCTGCTCGAGGACAGGTACAAGAAGCACAGGTACAACTACGCCATCGCCGAGAGGAGGCTGTGCGAGCTCGAGGGAATCAGGCTCCCAGGCACCCTCGACGGAGCCACCGGAGTGGGCGACTCCCTCCAGTTCAACCTCAAGAACAGGAACTGGGACGAGGCCCACGCCTTCTGCAAGGAGTGCGCCAAGCGCGGCGTGCCCATGGAGATCTTCGGAGCGGCCGACAACGCCAGGAACTTCAAGACCTGGCAGTTCGCCCTCCCACCCTCGGACTGCGAGCCTAGCTACAAGCACATCGAGTACGCCGCCGACCTCAGGCTCCCGCTCCACCTCACCGAGTCGGACGTCCACACCATCTGCGACGTCATTGAGTTCTCCCTTAAGGTCACCTCCTAGATTTCCTTTGCGCCTGCTTCCTTTTCTGGCCTCGGCGGGAAACGGGGGATGGGCGTTTTTGCAGCGACCCGAGCCCAAAATCAAGACTTGTCAAGAGCATTTAGTTAGAGATCGCAGAGGCTCGGGAGCGCGCGACCACCCTCGGGCAAGGGCCGTGAAAAGCAAGCTGTGAAGGAATGGTGTTGTTGACTTTTGGGAACTAGACTCTTGCACTCGGTGAATTTTATCGTCTGTAAAATCATCGTTTGTATAAATAACCCCCCCTGATTCATAAAAGCTTTTATCATGAATTTTTACCCCAACCTTTTTTTTGGATCCTCCGCGCTCACGCCAGCACCTCGGTCGCCTTGTTGCTGCCCGTCCTCGCCCGCTCTCCAGAACACCTCCTACTCCTTTGCTTGTTTGCTTCAGCAGTCTTCTGGATTCTTTTGCTTCCATCCACAGGCCCTTGTGCTCTCCCCACGCTTGACTCTCCAACCAATTCTCCTGCAATTCTTCCATCCTGCAGCAGAGGAGTGAACCTCATTCTACCGGCAGAAGGAGGTCCTGGTCCCCTCCCCTCCTCCCCCTCCTTTTAGACCTTTTAGAATTTCAAATTTGAATTTGTTTCTCTACACAGTTTCGGATAAGAAACACTTTTGTGCCGTGGCCACAAAAGCAAAGAAAAGCCAGAAGCGGCGCGGCGCGGCGAGCGGAGGAGGCGAGGCGACGGACGACGAAGAGTGCAACCAGAGGTGATGAGGGTCGCGAGCGTAAGAGGATGCGGAAGGGTGGCCGGCAGGGCCTCGAGGCCCACGGCTATGGCGGCTATGTCGAGGAGGACCTTGGTTGTGAAGCCGCGCGCTGCAGCGGAGGCCACGGAGCAAGCCCCCGCCCCCATCGCGGCGGTGCAGGCCAAAGGCGAGGGAAGCAAGAGGTTCCGTGAGGCGAAGGGCGTCATCGCTTCGAGGGGGTACGGCGACAGGACGAAGGAGTGCGGGTCGACGCTCGAGGCTCTTTCCCTCCTGAAGGAGACCGCAACCACCAAGTTCAACGAGGCCGTCGAGGCGCATATCAGGTTGAACATAAACCCAAAGTACAACGACCAGCAGCTGAGGGCGACGGTCGCGCTGCCAAAGGGGACCGGAAATGAGGTGAGGGTCGCAGTGCTGTGCGACGCGAGCAAGGAGGAGGCCGCGAAGGCGGCGGGGGCCGAGCACGTCGGCGGGGAGGACCTCATCGAGGAGATCGCGGGGGGCATGCTTGACTTTGACAAGCTCGTCGCCACGCCGGACATGATGCCGAAGGTGGCCAAGCTGGGAAGGGTTTTGGGTCCTAAGGGCCTGATGCCCAACCCAAAGGCCGGGACGGTCTCGCCGGACGTGGACCAGGCCGTGAGCGCGCTTAAGGCCGGCGCTGTGGAGTACAGGGCGGATAAGGGCGGCATCGTCCACCTCGCGTTTGGCAAGACCTCGTTCGAGGCGGAAGACCTCCAGGCCAACCTGGCGGCGATCGTGGGCAGCATCAAGCAGAACAAGCCCACCGGGGCCAAGGGAATCTACTTCAAGAACGCCTTCTTGACCTCCACCATGGGACCCTCCATTAGGATCAACTTGGAGGACCTCCTGGCGCTCGCCAAGGACGACAAGGAGGAGTGAGGAAACCAAAATTTGTAATCTATCTTCTCTCATTCCATCCGCTCGCTGTACAGGATAAGCTTAGACCCCCGCGGCACCACCTCCGTGGCTTTCCTGCTAGGGTTCACGATCACGCGCCCCGAGTTTGCGTCGATGTACCCGACCAGAACGTTCCCCCCGCTCAAGCAAGACCCGGCGAAATCGGAGTACCGTGCTGACCGGGGCGCCTCCACAATCTTCAGAGCCTCAGAGGCGAGCAGGTGGTGGAAGAATTCGTTCAGGCCGGGATCCCTCGACACGACCAGGTAGAGGTCGCTGATCACGTCGACGGGGGAGATTTCCCGGACGGCGCCGGAAATATTCACTCCCGCAAAGTAAACCTGTCTCAATCTCTCGATGACATTCACGTCGTGCACCGAGAACGTAACGGACGGGTTTTGAGCTTCGGATTTGAAGGTGTCGAAGAGCATCAGAGCGAGCAGCTGCGTCTTCGAGTCCTGCTCGCTCTTGGGCTTGCCATAGTCCGAAAGAACGATGAGGGAGTCAAGACCCCGAGTGGCCTTTGAGAGAGACTCGTGAGTAAAACAGGGGAGGGTGCGGTGGCGAATCCTCTGGTCATTGTAGCCGCCCCCCCGCCGGGGCTTCTCAGTGCCGATCAGGGTGATCTCAGCGTCCGCGGGAGCGCCGCGCAGCAGCGAGTCCAACACTCCCTTGTGCACCGGGGAGGATGTCGAGGCCGTGGTGTTCAAGACTCCTATCCTCCTCGGCAGCGTGGCAGCCGCCATCGTTGGCGCCCCACCCTCGCCCCGCCTGCCACTCGGGGATTGGCTCGCTCTTGGCGCCCTCCAGCCCCGCCCCTTCCCCTCTGGCGCGAGTAGCTGCACAATCCTGTCGCCCGCCAAGACGGGATCTTGAGAATGTACGAACGGCACGAACCCGTTATCCCTCTCAATTCCAAGGAGGACGCGGTCGGGGTGGCGATTGCGGAGTTCCCCCCACGTGGTTGTCCATGGGAGCGGGTCCGAGACCAGGAGCTGCGATGAAACGGCGGCGCGAAGGATGCCCTCGAATGCCGGCAGGTAGTCGGGCTGGGAGAGCGGGCGGTCAGATCCTTGAATTGGGCCGGCCTTTAGGATGCCTCTTTTGCAGCATCTCACCTGGAGCGCGGAAGAAGCCAGCAAACGGCCAAAAATGTCCCTCCCGGCTAGGATCACGATCCTGTCGTTTTTGGTGGAGGCGTCCCGCGCGACCTTTCGAGCGAGCGAGAGCGGGTGCTTGTCCTCCCGCGGGGCGAGCACCCCGACCTCCACGTTTGAGCTGCTCTGCAGGACGATGCTCAGGTCCCTGCCCTTGAGGGAGTTGAGCGAGAGGAGGCTCCCAACCTCCTGGCTGAAATCCTCCAGCTCTGTGGCGTCACTGCACACGTCTAACTCTCTGTCGTCGTTTTGGAGGATGATGACGCTGCTCGCTTTGCCTGCTGCGGCCCTCCGCAGCGTGTCCCGGTCCGTTGGGCACCCCGACCTCGTGATGATCTTGGCCCCGTGATGACTTTGGCCGACTCCCTCCCTCTCAATCAGAGAATCCATCTCCTCCTTGGCCTTGTTGGCGATGACCACCACCGCCTGCTTGCGCTTGCCCCTCCCCATGCTGCCATGGCCATTGCCGTCCAGGGACTTGAGGATCGGCAGCGTGTACCTGTTCCAGTTCAAGATTAACGTGTGGTTCTGCTCGTACAGCGGGTAGGCGCTTGAGTTCCTCATCTCATAAAGCCGGTCCTCGATGTCAGCCACGATCAATCCAAGGAAGACGGCGAAGGTGAGGAGCCCTGCGAAGAAACAGAGATTGATCCAGACGGCGCTGACAACGTTCTTGTGCTCCGTGACGTCAGACATGACGTCGACTCCCGGAGCGTTCACGATTGCGGCGTACGACTTGAACATTGATGTGCCGATCGGCAGTCCTGTTGACGCGCTGTAGACTGCTCCGAAGAAGGCAATGAGGGGAACCGTGAAGGCACCGAGCAAAAAGAGCTTGTAGCTGGGGTCAGGAATCGAGACTGGTCAGCGAACAAAAATATCGAACTTTCTATCCATCTATCTCATTCCAAAGTGCGCGCGATGACTCACCCAACCGACTGCTTGAGGAGCTCCTGAAACCGGTAGGACAAGTAGGCAGGCTCCGTGAAGAGTGGCCTCCGCGATGATGCAGACTTGGACTCGACCGCGACGGTAGCCCTTGGCTCAGGGATCCGGGCCGCCGCGGCGCGGCGCGGCCCGCAGCCGAGCAGGCAGACCACCTGGACAACCCCAACGCAAACAAGGATGGTGCCCTTGGCGACGGCCCGTCCGAGTCTCCCGGAAGTCTCCGGGACGCCCAGGTCCACGGATTGACGCAAGATTGCGCGAGGGATGATCTCGCGCAGCGTCCGCCGCGTTTCCTTGTCTCGCTTTCCGCCCCAACAAGGAACCATGCGTATCGGATTGCAGTTTGGGGCCGGCAGGGCAGGGCATCTGGGTTTCACAGGGTGCGGTTCTCGGCGAGGCGAGGCCAAGGCCGTGGTTCCCCTGCGAATTCGTCTCGCCCTCGCCATCCTCCTCGACCCAGGGACCCCCGTCCCCGCACCGACCGGCGTCACCATGTCCCACCAGCTCAGCGCCCTGCCACCTCAGCGCGATGCCATCTTGGACTTCACCAGTTGTCCCAAGGCGCGATCTTTGTTTTTTTTCCAAAAAAAAATGAATGAATTTTGAAGCGGGAGCACGGGGGGAGGTAGAGGTAGCGCGCGTGTCGAGGCGAGGTTCCGGCCGGCCATGGGGACGGTAACGAAGGCCGCTCGGCGAGAGAGGGGGAGAAAGGGGTGACCTTTGTGTTGGCTTTTGACGACGCTTAGGTACTTCTCCGGAGGGAGGGAAGAGTTCGGAGGTCGGTTCGCCATGAGGGGGAGCAGGAAGCCCAAGACCTTCAAGGTCGACATCCAGCGTGAACTTCTTCTGACGGGGTGTGCCATCGAGGAGACCAAGCGGAAGGCCAGGCAGCGCGAGCAGCACATCAAGGACCTCCTCGCCAGAGTCCAGAAGAGCCACGAGGAGAAGAAAAAGAGAAACATCGGGCTTCATAACAGGCAAAACCAGCAGTCCTCCGTCAAGGCGTCCCTCTTCCAGTTCCCAGACTCCGAGGGCGCCGAGGGCGCCGAGCTCAGGACTCTCGCACCGTCCAGGAGCAGCAGCAGGGTTGACATCCGGGGCGTTTACACGCCCAAGAAGCCGTCGAGTAGGTGCCCTTCGGTCCACCCGCCCCCGCGGCCACTGCCTCTGTTTCAGTTCCACTGACGTCGTCCCTCTCTCGCTCCGCCTTGCACACTTGGCCTCCCTTGACCAAAAAGGCGCGCGATTTTTTACAAACTCTACCTACAACCGCCCGAGGCGGGGCAGGGACTACGGCGAGGACGAGGGGGAGAGGGCCCAGGCAAAGAGGCCCCAGTCGAGCCACCCACACCCGGGATGGGGGGCAGCGAGCAGGCCGGCATCCTCGACGAGACGGACGACCGGGAGGGGTGGCGAGAAGGCCCGACCGATGTCCGCTAAGTGAAGGGTGGATGGGTCCCCGCGGCACTCCATTTCGGTATTAAGAAAAAAACATACTCCTCTCATGTAAACTCAGAGACAAGTTACCGCCGCAAGGTCCCAGCTTCCTGCGCCTGCTCGTGGCTCATCTCCGCGTCGATCGCGATGAGCGGGGGCTGGGTGGCGTCATCGTCGCCGTCGCGGCGACCGCCGCCCTCCCCACCATCCTCAACCGGGCCGGGCTCCTCAACGTCCTCCTGGAACCCCTCCTGGGCGTTAATGACCACGAACTCGCTGTACTTTTGGCTCGGCAGGAAGGTGTGCGCCGTGTCCATTAGCACGTCGTTCATCCGCACGCAGTGCTTGAGCGAGTGAAACGCATTGGTCTCCTTGCCCTTCCTCACAATGCTGGGCCAGAACCTTCGTTCCGAAGAGAAATTTTCAACAACAAGCGGCGGGTCAGAGAGGTGTGCGTGTGCAGAGGGGAAGCGAGGGGGGTTACGAGGGGGGAACTCACCCGAAGACGTTGAGGATGGACAGGGGAACCCCCTCGGCGCAGATCAAGAAGTTGACGATGAACTGCGCCGAGGCCGTCGCGTCCAGCCCTTTGATAGGCTTGATAACGTCGAGCTTGAAGAGAATTGTGACGACGAGGCCCTGCCAGAAGGTGACGAAGATGATGATCTTGACCAGCGCAAACTTGAAGATCGGCCGGTGTTCCTTAAGGAACCGTTTGGTCGCCATGTAGAACACCATGAGGCTGTAGAGCGCGCAGGCGATTGAAAGGTTGTACACAACGACAATGTAGATGTACCCCGCCTTGAAGTTCATGATCTGGCCCTCGCCATAGAGGCCCACGCACTTGAGGACGATCGAGGTAATCGCCAGCACCAGCTTGACGTATATGAATTGCATCACGCCCTACGACGTTGGAACGGTGAGAATGAGTCAGCGTTCTCACTAATTCGTTCTCTCTCTCTTCCCACTCTTTTCGTCGTGGGTCCTTACCTGGCGAATCATCCTCAGGAACCTCGGGTTGTTAATGTCGATCTTAAGGAGGTCTTTGAGGCAGCACGTGCACGTCCACCAGCTGAACTGGCTCGAGAGCTCGTCCTCCTCCTCCTCCCTTGGCGATGATGACGGCATGGCGGGGTCGGCGGACTTGCCCCCGGGCGTCGTGGGGGCGCTCGCGGGGTGGGCGGAGCCCTTCCACTTGGACACCAGCACGTTTGGGCCGCCCAGCAGGCAGAGCAGGAGGGCGAGGAAGTTGTACAGGGTGTAGGCCTCGTACACGTCCCTTAGCATGGTGGCGATGAAGGAGACTATGGTGCGGTAAGTAAAAAGACTGACGCAGGACATCAGCGCGTACAGGGGCACCATGAGGATTATCCGAATCGTGTGGCTGAGAGGGACCGAGGGCGGGCGGGCGTCAGATCAAGCGAAGCCATGGCCGCGGAACGCGCCTTCCTCACCGTTGCACGACGGGCTCGTGGTAGTGCCGCAGGTGGTACCGGATGTGCAAAAACGCGATGAGCATGGTAAACACGGTGAGCCCGCACGCCATGAGGCTGACGAGAAGGGAATGCGTCGTGTACCAAGGAAGTTCCTCCCCGACCCCGTCTCCGGAGGAGGCCGCTAAACTTGTGGAGTTCATCTCCATCCTACCAGGTCCAACCCAGGCGTCGTCCCGAACGGCAAGAAGAACACAAGAAAAAGCGAAGTGGGGGTTGGTTGTCTGTCGTGTCTCGTGCTCAGCGCGGGCCCAGGCACGGCGGCGGGGAGGACCGGTACGGGCGCTCAGGCTCCTGCCGTCGCACGTTGCCCACTCTCCCCGCAGCCCGTACCCCCCCTTCTGCAATCAATTTTTTTTGGCGAAGATTTCCTAACCGACTCCATCCGCACAGCTATTGTAACGGAAAGCGGAGAGAGAGAGAGAGAGAGAGAGGTAAAGTCACCTGGAGGTCAGCGGTTCAACTCCCGCTGGGCGCGAAGATGGCGTCGAGGCGGGGTACCGGCCTGAGCGGCCGCAGGAGGATCCTCAGGAGGGCCTTCAAGGTCGACGGGACGATCGAGTGCGAGATCGACTCCTTAAGTCCCCCACAGGCGCAAGCGGAAGCGACGGCTGGTGCAGCGGAGCCCGAGATGAAAGGAAAGATGGCGGCGGTCGTTGTGCTATGCCACGGGCAGTGGAGCTCAAAGTATGGTGCGTGGCCTGTACCCGTGTGCCGACCCGCGGGGGCCTCTCCCTGACGCCTCTTCTCCCTCAATCTTT
>Ga0160423_10002180_pt1 | contig 16388 bp, 7 predicted proteins | sample CRUFie14St8metaG_FD_108191 | JGI IMG/M metagenome (GOLD analysis project Ga0160423, IMG submission 108191) | Marine microbial communities from the Costa Rica Dome - CRUD Field 142mm St8 metaG | ecosystem: Environmental > Aquatic > Marine > Oceanic > Photic zone | place: Costa Rica: the Eastern... | reverse complement strand
TATTTAGCAATAGAAGTTGAGTCGGCTACTGTATAAATAGATCCTGAATCTTTTTCAAGTTTAATCCCTTGGAATTTTAAATTTATAATATCTCTAGCATTAAACTTATCAGCAGTACTATCACATTTCCATGACCATGTTCCTAATCCTTCTGGTAAATCTTGTTGTACTGATGAATAAGGGGGAGGCTGTATTGCTCCGTCTTCTGTTTGCATAATTAAAGTAGCAGGTGCCATAGCATAATGTGCATTCAATACATCACCCACAGCAAATGCAGGATATGTTCCATGTAAATAAATATAAGCATTTTCTTCATCTATTGCTTTTACCCAAGCTGTTGGTTCAGTAGTACCAATCTCAGTTGCAGCATTTATTGTAGCTGTGGCTGAAGCACTATCTGCCTGGTCAGGTAAGGTTATTGATTGTAATTGTGAAGTAGATAATGTAGTAACTAAATAAGAGTAATGCTTATAATTTTCTGGTGAATAAGCAGTAAGTTTTGAACTTGCAAAAGGCCTAATATTATTTACAGTTAATCGTGTAACAGGTGTCCACTCGTCAGCATGAGCAGTATTACAAGCCGATTTATTATCATAATGGCTGTAATTACCTTGTCCACAAACCCCGTGTACAGTATTTACATCATCTACTGCAGTTATTATTGTTACTCCCTCATCAGAATATCTAATACCATAGTTAGTTATATTGGAACTACCATCTGTTGTTTTATCAGTCCCTGTATGTGTAATAACAATATTTATTGGTGTACCTGCTAATATTTCAAATCCTGGAGTAGCTTCTAAAAGTATTTTATTTTGAGCAGTATCAACGCTTGCAATAACCCTACCTACTTGTTCAAAAGTTGTAGGATTTGTAAATATAGCAATCTCCCCTTTTCTAACAACCCTTTCTCCGCTCGCAAATAAAGTATTTACAAAACAAGCAACATCAGAATCAGACATATCTTTCATTACTACAACTTGTTTTGTTGGGGCATGTGTTCTCCATTTAAATAATGGGATTAGGGGTCTGCTTCCTAAATTAGTAATCGAATCAACTGCATTTGCTGCTGAATCTGTTAAATTGTCTTTGGTTAATCTACCTTGTTTTGTACAGATTAGATTGATAGATGCTTCCCTATGAGTATTAGGGGTTATTGTAAACTCACCATTAAATAATTGATTATCTGTTAATACCTCTTCACCGCCTACGTGTGTTACTTCCCACTCAATATCTTTTACTTGAGGTCTAAAGGGTTGAATTGAAATAACATTTCTAATATCATTATCTACCTTTTTCTTTAGATTTATGATATCACCTTCAAGGCCTTCAACGGTATGTGTAGTTGTTCGGGTATCACGATTGATTAAAAAGAATTGTTCAACATCAAAACCAAATACCATATTATTTGCTGTAGCTAATTTTGATATAGCATCAAATGCCTTTAATCCTGTGAAATCAGCAAGTGGAACTCTAGGATCAACTTCGCGGTCATCAATTTTGAAGAAATGTTTTATAGAACCAAAGGCAAATTTACTTTTAGCTCTTTGAGAAGTTTGATACCAGCCTCTATAATCGTCAAAAGCTGTAAATACTCCTTCTCTTTCATTATCAGACCCTTTCTCAATCAACCCTGTTACTGCTTGACCATGAGCAATCATACCTTCGTTACCATATAATTTTTTAGTATTGGCAACAGTTAAGTCATCAATAAAATTACCTGCGTTAAAATTACCTGCTGAAGGTGAATATAAATAATTAACTTTAATTCCTATACCTACTTGGTCACGTACTGTAGCGGGTGAAGGTGTAGCTTTTTGTAATCTAAAATATGCAATCCCTTTATTACTGCCTATTGATAGTACGCTTGACCCAAATTTTCCTGCTGTGTTAGTAAACCCAGTAAAACCTACTGCATCATAGCTTGTTCCATTTTGAATATCATGGTCTAAAATCTTTAAAGCGTTTGAAGTACCTGCCCATACAAATACTTCATGACAAGGTTCAAAAGGGGATGTATCATTATATTCTGCTAATATTGAATCTCTCTTAAAACAACTCCCGAATACCCCATTTGTACCATTAGCATCAGTACTTAAATCACTATTATAATGTAATTCTAATATCTTACGTGTCTTATTAACAGCATTACCTGAGGCGTAATTTGCAAACCTTCCACTGTCAGCACTGCCATCCATATCACTATTATAAACTGATGCATCACTTGATGAATCATAAATTTTTGTTGTACTAACCGACCCTGCTGAAAAAGCTCCTGTACCTAAAGCAACTCTATGAATAAAAGTACGGTTTAAAATATCGTCTTCATTAGATCCTGTATATAAAGCACTATGTGTTCTACTTTCATGGGATGCAATAAAGATATTACCGCCTTCTCCACTACAAGCAGCTGTACCGTAAGTAGGTATTTTGGTATAACTATGGGGTGTTACTGCTGATACTGTTCGTGAAACCGGTGCAACAAGTGTATCTGTAATATCACCCGTGCTACGATCATCACATTTATAAAAACTCCACTTTAAATCAAAATGCCCAGCATTACCTGAAGTTGCATCTGGATCCCAACGGAATCTTGAACCATCTGCAGGTGCTGTACCATTGAATTGTTGAAATACAATAACTCCTTTGCCTGAATCAGCTTCTTGGTTAAATACAAAACAACCTTTCTGTCCATTAGTATATCTTACACAACCGTATATTTCTTCTTCATCTCTTTCCCTAAATGCTCTTTCACCCAATCCTTGAACAATAACAGAACCATAACCAAATCCTTGATTACTTGTTTGAGCATTTCCATCACTAGCATTTAACCTTTGAACCCCTGCAGTTGGTGATATACCACTACCGAATCCGTCTACCCCTGTAGTTTGATGAGGCCCTATATCTGCTATGTAAGCTTCATTAGCAAAAAAACTATCGGTAAATCCATATTTATTATTCAATGCTGTAGTATAATCAGTCATATCAATACTAGAATTATTATCAAGATTTCTTGAGCCTACTTGTTGCCTAGTAGAAGTATCAGGTTGTAAGCCGTCCTCTAAATCATTAGGACCAAACATTGGATGTATACCATCACTTCCAATTTGTGATAAGTTACGTCGGTCTTGGGCAATGCCGTTGAATTCCATCACTATTTCTTCATTTCTTTGGCCTTCCCAAGTTATTAGAGGATTACCCCAGCCTACATATTGTGGATGTGAAGCAAAAGAATCATTTCTATGGGGTGGAGGTTGTAAATCTTCAATATCTGTAAAACCTGAATCGGCTAAACCTGAGCCATCAGATTGATAAATTTGTTTATTTAATTCTGTTGTTTTCCCTACAAAATTATCTTCTATATCATCTCTATGTTTAGTAATAATTTGATTTGCTGTTACTGTACCTGATGTAAGTGAATCATCAAACATATTATAAAACCATTGATGAGGACCAGCATGGTGAGCAAAAAGTCTTTCTGAATCATCATCTTTAGGTCCTGCAACTTCACCCTTGAATTGGTGAGTAGGTCTACGAATACTGGTTGCCCCTATAACTTTTGAATAATGTGTTATTGGAATATTTTCAGCAGCCATTCGGGAAAGGTTATGCCAGTTATCCCAATGGTGGGCAATTGCTAAACTAAGATTAGTCATAACCAAATCACTACCATGATTTTCAGCGGTTACAAATACACTTAAATTATCAGCACTGTGCCATCCTGGAATTGCATTTGTATCTAATGCAGCAAAATAATAGTCTCCGTTTCCATGATCTGTTGAAGTATAACCATCGGTATTTGACATACCTAATGGCCCATAAACTTGTGAATCATCAACAGTACTTGAAGTTGATGATGAATTTGAAACTTGAATTTTAAAATTAGTACCTGTTATTCTTAATTTATAAACCGTCATATTATTAACGGGTGAAGATAAAACAAATTTGAAACCATCAGAATCACTACTAGTACCTACAGTTAATACCCCACTACTTAAACTAAAGGTTGATGATCCTACTCTTGTCCACCCTGTTGGGGGTGTACTACCCGAAGCCCCAGTCCATGCTGTAACTCCCGTTGCTGATGTTGTAGGAACCAATTCTGTTGTTGCACCAAAGATATCAGTTGAAGATCTTAGTGTATCATCATATCCTGAAACTTGAGGATGCATCCAGTGTGTTGCTCTTCTTGATTCGTGGGTATTACTAAAACCTTGTTGTCCTGCTGGACCGAAAGGCATATTAATATATCTATAAGATGTAAAGTTACCTACCCCTGCTCTACCATAAGTTAATTTATGTGTTTCTAATTCTCCCGCTTTAACTGTAGCATTATTTTCTTGAGTACTGGTATGTCTTGATGCTCCTGCTTTACTTGAGTGGTCAAAAGGGTACATCATTCTAAAATCCCATTTGCCTGGCCAATAATTTGTTATATCAGTAGAACGATCTGAATCATTTAAAAATTGAGTGTCTTTATCATTATTAGTAGGACTCCATTTAAATATTGTAGCAGGAGGGCAAATCCAGTTTAATTTATTTGTTTTATTTTCAATATCAGATTGAACATCTCCAAAATCTTTCCACATAACTCCATATAATGTTTCATCATTGGTATTGTAAAATAATTCGTGGATAGGAGCATGCTCAAAATTATCGTTACTACCTTCTTCTGTGGTTGCTAAGAATGTCCATTTATCTTCATCAATGTCATATTGCCACAGTTCTGGTCTTTTATCTTGGCTAGTAGCGCTTAAACCAGCAGTAGAGTTATTTGTATTTACTCCACCACATGCTACATATATTATGCTCCTATCCTCATTTGTTGTTAACGCAGTCATTGGGGTTGCGGGTTCGCTATTTGCTTCAGCAGGTGTAAAACTATTGCCATCAAAACCCGGATAGGTATCTAAACTCCAATAACCTAGTTTGTCATCGATTGTTTTAATCGTTAATAATTCAGATGAAACTCTTTTTTCATCTGGTAAATTTTGTTGCTTATCTTTAAATACCTCAACTAATATACTATTTAATATAAAGCTTAATTTTCGGTTCTCATGAAACTGGTCACCGTCTTTTACTTTTTCAGCGTTTAAATCTGATAATGCTTTATCTAGTGATGAAACTGTAATATTTGCAACAGCACTTTTTCTTTCAGTTGTAATCTCTTGAATAATTCCTGCAGTAATATCATAGCTTTCAACTTTAGCATCAGCATGAGTAACTTCTAATCCTACAATAAGTACACGGTTTTGCCAGCTAGTATTAGAACCTCCTTTTGTTGGAGAGAAAATAGCTTTATGTCCAGTAACAGTTGTATAGTCTTTATCTATAAACCTGTCAAAGATCCTATCATTACTTCTATTACTTCTTTTAATATCTAATGCCACTAGTTCTTAACCTTTATACTTGATAAGTTAATAGTAAATGTACCTTTTTCTGTTTCCATTTTTTGAACTAAGGATCCAATCTCTTGTAATACATTTGGCCCGTCTACTTCAAAGCGGTCTGAAAAGTCAACCTTTGCAGGCCCTCTTGGAACATCAAACCTCATACCAGTTAAAGCAGTTAATCTGCTAGCTGTTGCACCTGAAGCATCATTAGATAATTGAGCCATATAAATCTTTCCTGTAAAATGTTGGTCAAATGTTGGAGCGCCTGAAGCTTGAGTTGCGCTAAAATCTGTGTTGGATTCTGCAATTCTACAACCGATAAACCCATTAGTATTACAATCAACTGCATTAGGTTCCATTGTACCACTAGCTGTGCCAGAATATTTAATCCCGTCAATATAGATTCCAGTAGATCCACCAGAGCCAAATGTTTGAGCTCTATCAAATACTAAACTGATATGGTGTAATCCACCAGTATTAGTAATACCATCTGGGTATAAAGCAGCTCCAGCAGTTGTACTGGTATAGGTAGCATAACCTGTTTCAGCAGTATTTACATAATTAAAAACAACCTCTGGTGATCCTGAATTATTTTTAATATTAAGTTCTAATACTCTATCAAACCCATTACTATCCGCTTCATTATGAAAATATAAAACAGTTTGTATTTGACCTGAAGTTGCAATAGCCCTAAAATTAGCCCACATATCAAAATGTAATGTACCACTAAAATTACCGCTTGAACCTAAATTTGTATTACCAATAGCATTTGATTTTACAAAACTTTCAAAATCAGATGCTTCTACTATTTGTGATCCATCTCCAATCATACAAAATTGTTTACGTTTAGCAACGCTGGGCTGTTCATTGTTTTCTAATGTAAATTGTACGAAAGTACCCACAGCATCTTTTCCTCTTGTCATATCACGTATAGCTAAATTATTAGCATTACGGTGACGTTGATTGAATACTGTGTTGCCTTCTAATTCATTGAATTTCCAATGCCCTACATTAGCATAACCCGTAGCTGTTGAATTGGCTAAATCGCCACTACCTGAATTTGCAGACCATAAACTATTAAAAGCTTCGCCTGTAGTATAAGTAGTCCCGTCATCTTTGATGTAAAGCTTTGGGGTTACTCCTGTAATTTTTGATGCGCTTCCCTTTTTAACTGACATTTTCCCTAATCCGTTTCAGTAAATCTATAGCTTATTGAAAACCTAGATAGGTCCCAAAAGCTCTTTCTAACATTTGTAATTTCCATCTCTCCTACTAAACAATGTGGTACTTGTGGCAAATGAGGATGTAATGTTAATTTATGTCCTAAATCTTGCCATCTCAATAAATCTTGTAGCTTATCATACTCTTTTTGAGGTAAATATAAAAACTCACAAGTTATTTCATGTAAAAATCTTTGATTACTCCCTGTAATATCCATTGTTCTTCTTGAGCCATCTGATAAAGTTATCTTAGTAGGTTTACTAGCTTGAAACCTATTTACTTGTAATGTTCCTTGTTCTGGGTTTTGGTCTATAATACAATAGCCACTTCCTGATGCATTTGAAACATCGCCCTCATGTTCAAGCCACATATTATCAACAAACATCATTTGTTCAACTCCAGAATATCTAGTAGAAGAATTACCAGTAGTATTTTTACTTATTTGAACAACCCCCATAGCTTGGTAATTGACCCCACTACTTAAATCAATATTAGCAGATTCAACATTACCACTAACCATTTTAGTTGTATAAGTATTAATAGCTTTTTTATTACTATCATTACCGTCTAATAGTTTATCGGTTGACATATAAAAATCTGTATAAGTATTTGTATCACCCGCTGCAATACCTGGGCTCCATTGGAAAAATGCATAAGAATAAGATTCAGACTCTATTGACCTGTTGGTCATGTTGCCTCGATATGTAATACCCATTCTATAATTTGTACCTGAAGTTAATTTAGAATATCTGCCATCATTATCATTCTGGATACTACGTGTTAAGGGTTGATAAAATATACCAGTACTTGTGTATTTTCCACCTGCAGAATCTGATAACCCATTTTGAGAAGTAAGTAAAGCTTGAGCTGTATCTTTAAATTCTCCACCTGGGTGGTCAAATCCTGTAAGTAAAGCCATCTCCGTATGGTCAGCAGCAACAACACTTCTTGATGTATTATTAATACTAAACTGCCCTAGATAAAAATTAGAATCATTATGTTTATAAGTATATCTAAATACGCCAGTACTATCACTTCCGTTATCAGCATCATTGTAATAATCAATATCCGCTTCAGTGCCGGGAGTTGATATAACTGCAGATGTAGCTCTAAAAGGCATTAACCCATATTTACTAAATTCTCTTGATGGCCCTTTAGCATTCCCATGTAAAGGTCCTGTACTATAACCTTGAACAAGGTTATTTACTGTATCGGTATGAGCAATAGGTAATTGAATTTTAATACCTACAATACTATTACCTACATTATCGTTTTCCCAAGCATCAGTCAATCCAGTATATCCTGAAGTGGTTTGAACATAGCGTCCCATGTGATTTAAACTTATGTACCCTTTTCTTATACCACATGTTTGCCCTTGAATGTTTTCCATATACCAGCCAGCCGCTCTACCTGTACCGTATATGCTCACTGAGTCTGAAAGTTGATATTTATATCTGTTGGCTCTATCGAGCGAGTATATTACGCCGTCTGACCAACTTGTTGAATTAGTATCATTAAGGTGTCCTGCAGCTGCTAATCTTACTGGTTCTGTATATCCTTCATAACCTGAAACTGTTGATGGTCCAAATACTGCATGATCACCATATTGAACAAATTGAGAAGGACAACTATTTTCATCTGGGTCAGTATGTGTTACCCCAAATTGATGTGTATTTAATGCAGTAGTAGAAGCATCATGATCATCGGCTGCTAATGAGTATTTAATTACTTGTCCGTATTCATATTTACGATTGGTTAAATCAACCGCAATACCCATTTGAAATTTTGAGCCGTCAGCATTAGGAGTTGATTGAGTTCCTAAGCTTGGTGCTACATCATATTTAAGTCCGTCCGTCGCCATTTAATTATCCCCTGTCCGAAACATTGCTTAAGTCAATTTCTCTATTTTCAATAGCATCATTAACACTTGTTAATAATAGGGATTGTAGTTCAGCCCCAAATTCATTTACACTTCCTTGTCCTATAAAGACTTGTTCCCCTTGTATTACCACCGTTGGATTTATTTCAACTGATAAGTTTTGAGCTTTAATAGATCCACCAAATCTTTGTTGATTAGCTGATCCTGCTTGGTTATCACCTTCACCTCTTATTTCAGCTTCTCTTCTTTCAAATCTATTTTGAGCATCTAAGTAATCTGATTCAGCTTCTCGAGTTATCTTATTAGCATAACTGTTAATCATAGCATTGGCTGCAACCCCTGCTGCAAGTAATCCAAGTGCTTGAGCAATGTTACCTCGTTCAGCTGCCTTCTTAGCTGCGTAAACCATAATTTGTCTTCCAACATCCCTAATCAATCCAGCAAGTGCAAGTTTCTCTTGTTTTGCTTTTTCTGCTCTGGTTACCTTCATATTCTCAAGAGCTAATGCATCAGCTTGTTTCTGATTTAATACTCCATCCATAACTTCTTTATTGAGTTGTTTTTGGTATTTTTGATTTGCCATTAACCTGTTATGTTCAAGATTTTGCATCTTGCTAATAAACCCACTAAAGAATTCAGCATACTTAGTCATCCTTGCTATTTGCTCTTGCATTCTTTCTGCTGTTTGGTCTTCAGAGAATACTTTAGCTTGGATGTCTTGAAGCTTTCCTAATACTACAACTTCTTTTCTTGTAGCTTTTACTTTTGCTTCAGCAGCCTCAATTCTTAAACCTTGAGCATGTATCTCTTTTGGAGTATATAGATTGCTCTTAACCATTTCATCATATCTATGTTGTTCTGCTGCTGCTTGCCTGTCAGCAATCGTAAACTGGTCTTTAGCTTTTGCCATTGCTTCATCTTGTTTTAGGTTAAACTCTTCTTGAGCTTGAGCCTGTTTTCTTAATAATGCATCTGAATTTTGTAAAGGATTTATGAACTCTTTAATAGCTGAACCCAATGATTGAGTATTATTTCTATACTTACTTTGGACATTAGCTAAGTTTCTTTGTAATATAAGACCTCTTTCTAGAGCACCTATTGTTCCCTTTTCAGCATTTCCATATTTTAATACTTCATTCGTAATATTTTTATATTCTAATCCTAACTGTCTTAGGTCTTCTCTATAACGAATTGCTGCAATTTGCATAAACTCTTGTTGAGCAGTTTGGTCTTCCATTGTCTTAGTAGCACCTGCTGCTGCATCATTTACATCTTTGGTAAGGTCTTTAGTCTTTTCTAAACCCTCATTATATACTTTATAAGAATTAGCTGATTCGTCTATCTTATCTACTTGTGTTTTAATTGAAGCTGAAGTATTCTTAATAAATTCTGCAAATTTTTCTTGTCCAGGTGCATTAGCATAACTGCTTTCTAGACTATCAAATCTAGCTTTCTGATTTACCAATTCTTTTCTGTAGTCTGTAAGGATATTATTGCGTTCTTCATGTGTAAGATTTGTATTCTTTAATGCTTTATTATATACTTCTTCAATCGTTTGTAATTGAGAAGCTTGTTTAAATACTCCCATATCAAATCCTGGCATAGATGCGGTTGTGACCCCTGTTCCTGTAACACTTGATGCAGTAGCAGCATAACTTTTACCAGCTTCTGCATCTGCAATTCTTAACCTTTCTAGGGCAGCTTGCTTTTCATTTTCAATTCTTTCTCTTTCAAATCTTCTCAATTCAGTAAATTTTTGTTCAACTCTTTCAATCTCAGTAGCATCCATATCAATCATTTTCTTTTGATACTGATCTTGAATTCTTTCCATGTTATCCAAATTAGTTTGAATAAGTGATAATTTTTGAAGTTCTAATTCTTCCATAGCAAAAAGAGAAGCTTGTGCAAAATCTTTTTCAGCTTGTAATAGCCTTTCATTGCTTTGGTCAACTGCTTGCTCTTTTGTTTTAAGGAAAGCAGTTTGTTGATTTAATAAATCTTCATATTTTTTCTGTGCAGCTAAGAAATCAGCAATATTAGCCCTGTCCGTAATTATTTTTTCTTGTTCAGCAAGTCTTGCTGCTCCGTTTGCAATATTAGCTTCATGTTGTGCATTAAGAGTTTCAATTTTTTTCTGGAACTCAACCAGTTTAGCAGTACGTTCATCATATTCTTTTTGAAGCTTATCTAATCTAACTTGAATTGCAGCTTGTTCTTTTAAGCTAATGTCATCGGTCATTTCTGCTCTTGTTGACTTAATCTTTTCCTGAGTTTGCTTAACTAATACTAACTGCCTATTAAGCTCTGTTTTATTAAAGAATTGGTCATTGTATTGGTCTGCAGTCTTATTAGTAGCAACCATTGCTTTATCTAAACCTTCAACTTGTTTTTGAAATGCCTCTAATGCTGCAGCGCTTCTGGTAGCATTCTTTTCAACCTGTGATGCTCTTTCTCCAAATCCTGTAATAAAACCTAAAAATCTAGATAATACTTCAAAGATAGCAAAAGCTGCAAGCATTGGACCCAAAGACCTAAGCATAGTCTTAGCTGCAACCCCCACTGAAGTAAATGCAGCTACCCCTACTGCTCTAAATGCCGTAAGTTGCCCTGTAGCCAGTTTTAAACTAGTAACAAAGTTCTTCATACTAGCAGTTAATGCAAAAGTATTACCTTTTAATACATCCATAAGTTTAATAGCCGGAAGAAGTTGTTCCTGATTCATAAGCTTATGAATAATTCTAGCCTGTTTTATTGTACCGTTATATTTTTTATAAGCTGCATCAGTAAAAATAACCTTCTGTCCTAATATCGCCGTTTTACCTCCAGCTACTTGAAATATATCAGCAGCCATTTGGGTTGATATTCCTGCGCCTTTAATCGTTGCTTGATAAGCTTTGTATGCTAATGTACCTTTTATTACTGCTCCTACTAAATTAATTCCTGCTACCGAAAAAGTTGATACTTGTACTACTAAGCCGCCTAATGCTACCCCTACGCTTCCTGCTATTTTAGCTAATCCATCAAGCATTGATTCTAGTGTATAACCTACCTGAATTAGCTTCCTCATAAAATTAGGGTTCTTTTGTAATTCTTGTGCAAATTTATTTGTTGCTGTAGCACTATCAGCAAATGCTCTAATAAATCCTGAAGCAACAGGTTGAGTTAGTTTACCCATTTCTGCAGCAGCTAACTGGGTTTGAACTCCTAATACTGTTAATGATCCCGCCATTGTATTAATAACTGCATCAGCATTGCCCGCAAATACTTCACCTTCTTTTAATATACCATTAAATATCGCTTGACGTTTTCCAGCTTCATCTAATTTACCTGCTGATGTACCAATACTTTCAGCATATTCTTTATACATGATAGATAAGTTTTTAGTAATACCAGCATTATCAACCATGATTGAGTTTTGGTTTTTAATACCTTGTGTAGCCCCAACAACCGCTTGACCTAATGATAATGTACCCTGTCTATTAAATGAAGCAGCATCTGTTAATGTGTTCATTAATTTAATAGCTTCAGGTAATCCAAATCCTGCGGATAATAAATTCTTTAAACCAGCTGCAGCATCTTGGATACTTAATAATCCTTGTCTATTAAGATCTAATGCAGCTTGTTTAGCCCCTTCAAAACTAGCGCCTGTATTGATAGCAACAGCCCCTAAACCTTTTAGAGATGCTTCTAATTCATTAGCAGCAGCAAAAGAAGCATTAAATGCAGATCTTAATGCAACAGTAGCAAATGTTAAAAGAAGAATTTGATTTCTTAAAGCCCCAACGTTTCTTCTTAATTTTGCAAATGTTGAACTTCCCGTTGTATCTAATCTTTGTCTTAATTGATTAGTTGCAAATTCATTCTTCTTTGTTTCAGCAGTGTTCTTTTTAATCTCTGCAGTATTCTTTTTAGTAGAGACTGTGCTCTTGTCTAAGGATTTATCTTGTTTATCAACTGTATGTTTATATTGTTTAGCTCTTCTGTCAGCTTCAACATAAGCAGCTGATACTCCTTCAAGATCTTTAATACCTCCACGATGTCTTTTATCTATTTTTACTAATCCCGGAAACAGTTTATTTATACTTTTTGCATAGCCCTCTATTGACATCATTGCTTGGTTTACTTCTCTTTTATACTTTGCAAGCTTATCAGGATTAGGATTAGCTTTTTTCTGCTCTTTGTTGAGCAATCTTAGTTTTTTTGCGTAGGTATCACTTGCGGACGTTACTCCCTTTAAATCATCTCTTAATTCTGTAAACTGGCCTTTTCCTTCTTTAGTGGCAATACCTGCAGCTTTCAGTTTTTCTTCAAGCGCATCAAATACTTTCCCTGCTTTTTCTCCAGCTTTTCCTAGCTTTTGTAATTCAGCGCCGCCTTTTGTTGTGATGTTAATCAACATCTCAAATCTACTGTTTTGTCTATTGCCCATTAATCACCATATTTATCTAACATTCTATTTGCAAAACTGGTTACACTCTTGGTAACAAAATCTTCAACTTCAAAGTCTATTGCTAAAAAGTTTCTAATAGGTATTTCAACTCTTCTTTGTGCTTGAGGGTAACTAGATATTTTAGCAAAGTTTCCTCCATACTCCGAAGCATTAGTTTTACCATTAGGGAAATTCATTGCATCAAAGTTAGTAAAAAATTTACTTCTTTGCTTTCCACCATACTTATATTTTTTCTCCCAACCTTGTATAATCCATTCACCACCAAATAAATGTTCTTGAGCATACGGTACGCCTGTAGTACCAATTCTTAATGTACTAACTTCCCTTTGTCCGCCCTCTTTAGTTTTAGTAGGACTTTTTAATCTTCTAACACTACGTTGTAATCTACCAGAATCTTTCAAGGTAGGCCCTGTACGATTAATTCTAGCATTTTTTGTAAAGATTGAACGTGTAGCACCTGGTGCATCTTCATTAAAAGGACTTGAATTTAATCGGTCATCATCAAATCGCTCTTGTATCATACCCACAATAGGGTCAGCTATTTGATTGAATAGAGGCGTAAGTTCACCCATTTCTTTTTGGATTTTATAGAAAGTATCTGCTAGTGCATCAAAAGCAGTATTACTGTCTTCATAATTTCTTCCGCCGAATGTAAACTTTATTGCCATTAGCCTTGCCTTGGAGGTAGATCCTCGTTCATTGTTAAATTCTTAGCACCGGGCATATCATTAACTGCCTGTGCTTTCTTGTTTTTTCTTTCCATTTGTTCATAACGAATTCGTTCATATTGATTTCGTTCTGCTCTAATAGTTGTAAATATATCTAATAATTGTCTAGGCTGATCCCATAAGCCACCAGCAAAAGGTAATTGATGGTATTCTCTGGCTGATTGTTCAGTCTCTAATAAGAACATATAATAACTATCAAGTATTGATTGAGGACATGCCTCAGTAAAATACATTCTTAATGCCTCAAAAGGAGGCATGCTTGGAAAATTTTCTTCCACCTTATCTAATTCTTCAAACAGGTTGTCCAGTGTTAACTGCTTTTGTTCGTAACCAATTGGTGTTTGGTTCAACGCCTGATCATCAAATACTGGTACATTAAACATATAACTTTCCTGTCCAGGCCATTTATCTAGGAAGCATGCCCTACCTTTGTAGGTTTTACTTGCTATGCAAGTTTCGCAATCGTAACTTCTTAGTCTTTGTCTTTTTTCACTTCGCCAGAGGCTGAAGTAGGTGATAAGTTGAAGCTTTTTTTTTCACCTTGTTTTAAGACTGCTAAGTTATTTGATGCTTCCATGATCTCAACTAATAAATCAGCTGAAATATCCATAGCCACTTTCTTTAATAACTCTGGTTGTTCCACTACTGTGTGCAACCCTTGTTTTTCTAAATCTGGGAACTGATCTGAGAAATAATAATTCTCAACTTTAAGAACTACATCTAGGAACTCTTGTAAGTCAGCGTTATCTAGTTTAGTTACATTCAATTCCCTATAGCCTTTACGACCATCTTTACCTGCAGCAGCATATCTAGCCATAGTAACGTTGGCTTGGTGCCCCGTCTTTGGTTTAATCCATACTACTGTTTGATTTTCTTTAACTGTTCTTTCTTCCTCAGGAATATAAGCAACAGCTTTCTTTGAAACACCTTTAATTGCCATGTTTCATCTCCTTCATCTTTTTAGCTTCGTCCTTAGTAGGATCTTGCTTTGTTATCGTTTTTAAGACATCCCCCGATACCTTAAAAAGGTATCGGGATGATTGTCATCTTTTTCAAATAGAATTATACAATTCTATCTAAATATGTTGCATCAACTGCAAAGTATGCTTTGAAAGCATCTGCAAAGAATGTTTTCACTCCTTGGAAAGTAACATCGATCATCATCTCGTTGTCACCTGATACTTCGTAGTCGGTTACTCTTGCTGTAACAACAAAAGAAGCATAGTTCTGTATGTCGTTTGCAGCAGAATCATTTTTCTGTCTATCTAATGCAGCCCCTGTTGGTTGTAATCTATAATCAGAAGCAACGTGAGCCGTTGAACCAGATTGACCCCAATACCATGCAAGCATAAATTCTTGTCCTGCAAGGAATCTGTCAATCATATAGTTATTACCAACATTAGAGGTTCCAAAAGGCATAGAGAATGTACCTTCAACATTTAATCTACCAACAATAGCATCTGAAGCAACGTCATCATTGTAATAATTAAATTGACAATTATTACCAAGAGTCATACTAACAGATGGTGAATTAATAACTCTCCAAACTGCTGGTGTAAGTTTAACCCCTACAGTTCCTACTTCATCAGTAAATGATGTACTTTCTCCATCGTTTGATGAGGCTAGTGTAAGGTGATCATCATTAAAATGATCCATGTTGTAAATACCATCGTTAGATACAGAACCTTCAACTAGTACTATTCCAACACCCGTGCTCGCAACTGCATCTACAAAGCCGTTAGCGTTAGTTAGTACGCTGCCGCCTGCTGCATCTACAACATTAGCACTACTGTTATTGAATGTAGCAGTAATAGTTTGAGTGTTATCATAGTTAATATCCAAGATTGCAACTGTTGAATCTTGGAATTTTAAAGGAACGATATTAGCAAATGAGTTTTCTGGGTTAGCAGCTCCTGCATTTCCTAATTGTTCTGATCTATCTTCTTGAGCCCATTTTCCACCATAGATGGTAGGTTCAATAGTTAATACTCCGCCTGTTTCAGCAGATACAACCATTGTGTGACAGATACCGCCTCTAACAACTAAGTCAATACTATCTGTACCTGACCGAGGTTGCATGTGACGAGTAAACTGTGCAAAGTAAGTTGTATCAGCAGACACATAAGGAGCTGCCTGGTAAATGTTCATACCTGCAGTTGCCATTGCTGAATGTGATAGTTGTGTAAATCCTGTTTGAAACATTAATTGAAAAAATAGTGATGTGTTATAAGCATCTCCGTTTTGTGGAAGATTGAATTGAACAGCTTCACCAGTTTGAACAATATTATATTCGGATTTACGTCTTGTAGCCAATCCAGTAGCTTGCTCTGTTTCTAGAGTACCACTAGGGGCTTTAAAGTTTGGGTGATCATTTAACGGCATAGAAAATCTACCAGCTGCTGATCCTGTACCTTGAATTCCCACTTGAGCCACTGCATAATCTGTAGTGCTTGCTGCAATGTGAGCAGAAAAGGTTTGAGAGCCGGTTTTATCTACTAGGACCGTATAGAGATCTTGCCATACTGTACGTGTAGCCATATTATTCTCCTAAGTCTACGTTAATTATCATTGGTCTTCTATGGATCCTTATGATAACTGGTTTTTGTTTTTCTTGTTATTTTTTGGCTTTGGCTGTTCGTCAACCTTACCTTCTTTTAATACTTCTTCTTTAGCTGGTTCTTCAACCACAGGTTCTTCAACCACAGGTTTTTCCGCCG
>Ga0160423_10002179_pt1 | contig 16392 bp, 25 predicted proteins | sample CRUFie14St8metaG_FD_108191 | JGI IMG/M metagenome (GOLD analysis project Ga0160423, IMG submission 108191) | Marine microbial communities from the Costa Rica Dome - CRUD Field 142mm St8 metaG | ecosystem: Environmental > Aquatic > Marine > Oceanic > Photic zone | place: Costa Rica: the Eastern... | reverse complement strand
TAGTCGATGGAATCCAAAGCAAATCAGACACGAGTTCAATCGAGTCCAATGACGATGAGAAACCAACATGGGGGAGAGGAAAATGAAAGCAGTAATTTACACTCGTATTTCCACCGAATACCAGGAGGATGGGCATTCCCCTGAGGAACAACTCAGAAGATGCCAGCAGTATGCAGAAATGGAAGGTCACGAAGTCGTAGGGCACTATCACGACACTGGTTCCGGAAGTGGATTTGAACACCGCCCTGGTTACATCGAAATGATGGAAAAGGCGGGCAAGGAATGGAAAGTAGTAGTCATTTACAAGCTAGACAGAATCCACAGAAACCTACGGAACATGGTATTATGGTTGGATGACCTTAGAAGCATCGAATGTGATTTCATATCTACAGAAGAAAGAGTAGATACATCTTCAGCTCAGGGGAGATTCTTCATTCAGGTCATGGGCGCATTCGCAGAAATGGAAAGGGAGCAGATCTCATCTAGGGTGAAAATGGGCCTCGAAGGAGCCAGGAGAAGCGGTCGTTGGATAGGAGTCCCACCCTATGGTTACAAGATGGATGAAACCTACACCGAGTCAGGACATAGAAAGAATCCAGGACTGCTTATTCCCGTTGAAAATGAAGCAGAAATAGTCAGGAAAATCCTATTGCTTCACGCCGAAGGTCACAAGGTTTCGGAGATAATTACCTATCTGATTATGAATCAGAAATTTACTAGAAGCGGAACACTTGTCTGGAACAGATCCACGATAAAGGCGATACTCAACAGAAGCCAATTGTATATTGCTGGAGCCTTGAATTTTGACGAGGGAGATAGCGAGGTATTCTTGTTTGGAAAGGCATTACAACAGCCTCACATTTACCATGGCACGACTCTGATGCATGAAGGACTCGTTTCTATCGAGGATCAGTATTCGACAGTAGCCAGTAAATTTTTGGAGGTCTCTGTCGATGACGAATCCAGCCCCGATTTCCAATGGGTCAAACTGACGCATACGAACCAATTAAACGACAATTCACTCGTCCGTAGGACTATCCAACACGACGAGGAGGAATGAAAATGAGTAAGAAAAACAAGAGTAAGAAAGAAACCGTACCAGAAACCGAAACAGAGGTCGTGGAGGAACTTGAGGAAAACTCGATTTCCATAACGATAGGGGAATTGAATGCACTAGGTTCGTCATTACAGGCAAACGCACTAAGGATTCACAACCTCCCTCCAGAAGAGCAGAGAACACAACTTCTGAATGAGACATGGGAGTTCACACAACTGCAAGTAAAGCAGATCGCTAGAAACTCGAAGAGACAAATCAATGACTTGATTGTTGAGTTCTTGAAGAACTTCCCTGAAGCTATTGAACCTCTAAAAAGCCAGATTGCAGCGCCCGTAGCCTCAGAAGAGGAGTGAGTTCGGGAAGTGGGGAAATGCGTAAGGAGATCCCCAATGAAAGTAATGTGAGACCAGAGAAGAAAGAACCAGTAGCAACAGCGTTTTTCATTTTTAACGCCTCAATAGGGGCTAGAGACGCAGTTATGGGTACGAATGAATACACCAAGCACATAGTCAAGGAAACTCTGAATCTTCTTGCCTCTGGAATGGCTTGGGAATTCACGCCTATTGGAATTATGGAACAACAAGACCAGGCCTTTGGACCATTCGAAACACGAAAAGAAGCCTCTTACATGATCCCATCGATGCTGGATGAAGAAGGTAAGGATTGGAAAGGACACTCATGGACATACGGGCAATTACCGATGATTTGGGACGAGTTCATCGAGCCGAACTATCAAGTTCCCAGGTATTTTTGGTGTAGGAAATGCGGTGGAACTCAGACTTTCAAGGGCAGTTGTAGTACCTGTAAATCGAACGGAGAACAATTTGTGCCTACAATCGAAATCAAAGATTGGGAAAGAGAAATATGAGGAATTGATATGTCAGAGAAACCAAAGGGAAAGAACTCATCCAGAGCGAGAAACGCACACACTAGAGAATTGCCACAGACCGATACCTCTGCACCATTGGTGAATCTAGAGGATGAGATGGCCTTCCAGCAAGCAACCCAGGCAGTGGCAAACCGGTATGAGGAACAAATACGAAAGCTCAGAGAGTCTCATGCCAAAGAGATGCAATCACTGTTGATGGGAAGTGAATCATTCATCAAACCCTCCTTTATGTCAAGGTTGCTTGGTCGTTACAAGGACATATTCATTGTATTCAATCACAACATTCCTGTGTGGTGTCCGAAGAAAGCCTGCCCTACTAGGAGAGAAGGAATCAACTGGGGAATCGAAGCAGTGACTACCAATTTGGACACGGCCTTGAACAGCATATCAGAATACTTCGAGCGTAATTCGGACAATGACTGGGCTCACGCCAAGCTCCTACACCTGCAAGTGGATCGCAGAAGGGGAAGTGGGGCAGTAGTGGATGAACTGTCCTGGACATGGCCTCTGTGGAGAAACTCAGACCATTTCGATGATAAGAGGAAAATATCAGCAAAGATGGCTGATAAACTGATCAAGCAGAACTAAATCAATTTAGAAGCACCAATTGCAGTGAATGCAAGGAAAGAAGCACCAGCAAGCATCTTTGCATTTTTCATACGCTCTGTTTTCTTTCCCTTTACTATTGTCAATGCTACGACTGACAACATAACAGCAGCACCAACGCCAACCATTGAGGGAGTGATTGTCCTTCCTAATCGGGTGCCAGCAAGTTGTGGCGAGGGTGGCTGAGGGACGGCCTGGTACTTCCTTTCGAATGCTACTGGGCCAGTACCTACATCAAACGGATTCACACCTTCACCTCAAACAACAATTTTACCAGGCATCAATCCCAATGCTCCGACTGATAATGCACCTGCGCCTAGAATGATAGCAGTTTTGTTTCGTGGATGAACCCCGACCTTCTTCATAATTTTCGCAACCCTAGCTTCTTTGTTTAGGTTGTAAAGGCCATACATGAGTGCAGCAGCCAACAGTACATCGTAATGTTTGTCTTCACCGTACTCTTTGCCTATGAATCTCTCTTCGACTAATGTATCAGTCGCTATGTCTTTCACCCTTCTATGCACTGTCAGACCTAATTCTCTTCCAGAACAGTGCCTCTTTGCCTTGCGTATTGCGGTCTGGGTTTGGTATCGCACTGGCGAAGGCATGGCTCTCCGAGAGGGTTAGCGAAAATAAATACGACCCGTCACACCGTTACGCTACAGACGACCATAAACACCCACAGCGAGGGCTATGAAAGTAAAGAAACCGAAGACGGCAACCATCAAGTCATTAGGGTTCAATGTCTGGGCTGCAGTAGCGAGTAGGAATGTAGCCACAAGAATACAAGCGATCAATTGAACCACTATAACATGCTTCATAACCTCGGGCTTAGGGTTGAACCAATCTTCCATCATCGACTGCACAGAGATCTGAGTCTGTGGGTCTTGGGTAGTCAATAGTGACTTCATCGCTTCTTCTATGTCTTGAGATGTCTGATTCATTGTTTCACCTTATTGGGGGGGAGTCATTGGAGGATAGCCAGTTGGTTGCATTGGAGCAGTTGGAAGGCGAGGTACTAATCCGCCTGTTCCTACATGGAGTCCCAAGTTTGCTAGTCTAGCAAGAGCACCTGGTCCATCATTGCCATCGCCACCCATTGCCTCACCGAGTAATCCTTCAATTCCGAGTTGCGAAGCAGCAAGTCCAGCCGCCTGCTTGTGAGTTGAGATGACTTGCTGACCTGGTGCGACAACAGTTGTGTGCAAATGCTGTGAAAGTCCAGAAAGTTCTGCTTGTACTGATGCAGACGAGATGTTCTTGAGGCGGATTCCCTCTTCCGATACCTGCTCTATCTTTGGCTTAAGGAACATGCCTGAGCCGTCTTCGGCCTCCATCAGCATTATCATGTAGCTCTCGAAGAACTCCTTGAGCCTGTGATCTATCACAGTGGAAATCAACTGAGCGAGAATCAACATCCCTTGCTGTTCAGATAAGAATGTGGCTACGGGATTGGAATTGCTCAATAAATCAGCGTCAATATCAACCTCGGTTGGTTGTTGGTAGTACCCAAGAGCCATCCAGAGTTGATCTGGAGTCAGATATGGATTAGCTCCTCCTGGTTGAGGAAATCCTCCGTGTACGGGGGCAGGGGCAGGTGCGGGAACGGGTGCGGGTGCGTGCGCGAATGCCTGCGCTGGCGGTTGCGTGGGTGCGGCGGTTTGAAGGTAACTTGAATATCCCGTCATGTCTATCGTGTCTCCGAAGGGGTAGAGTCGGATAACGCTACCGCATTCTCAGCAAGTCGCATCACTCTCAAATCAAGGGTTATAGTGGTCAAATCAACCTCTCCAGTGATATTGTTCTTGTATTGGTTTATTTGAACTCCCTTTCCCTCGTGCTCTAGGCATTTTTGGAAGAAAGGCTCAAGCTCTTGAACCAGACTAGGAGTAGGTCTCTCAGTGGTGTCTATCTGCTTTGGCACCATCTTGATTCGCTTTTTCTTCCATAGGAAGGAACTCCTCTCATTCATGTCCTCCTCTTCTTCCTGTTGCTTCCATCGGCTGAAAAGCCAATACAACTGCAGTAATTCCGGACAGTAGGATGACCTGAGTGGTGAGCCGTAATCAACTCCCATCAAGGCAACGAAGGATTTTGGCTTACCTGCAGTATCAGAAAAGAACTCCGTATAGAGTGTTCGACCATCCTCAACAGGTGTTAGAGTATCTGGATCTAATAGTGGCTTGTTGAATGCGTCAGGCCCAAGTCCAGTCAGTTGCACTCCTGTGACACAACATTGTCCATACTCATTGTATTTTGGAAAACCAGGTAGGTTCCACTTCCTTGCAGGCATCAAAACTGATTTTGCATTCTTGATATTCTTCTTCCGGCGTAGCACAGGGTCAGGGTCATTATCAAACTCAAAATTGACCTGGGGATAGTAGACTGATGTAGTCGCCATGTCATCCCCCAGCCGTCCTTGTCGGTTAAGCGTGGCGGATTAGGGCTTGGCCTGCAATAAATCCCAAATTACTCTTTCAACATTCCAATTACGGAGTGCGGAACAGGCTCTTTTGAGCGTCGGAATCATCAGATAACGCTGCAGGCGCATCAAATCCTCTCTGAATGGGTCGAATATGGGGTGCTCTCCAATTCTGCTTGATTCAAATTGGCCTCTCCACTGATCATCGACCCACAAATCGGCTTTATTGGCAATCATCCCTACGACTGCAGGCTTGTAGCCTTTAGCAGCCTTTTTCAGTTTTCTATCTTTGAAAGGGTATTTGCCAGAGATAAGAACATCAACGAACTTCTTGAAGGCCTCTTGCTGTTTTTTGTTATTCGGATCTTGCAGATGCCTGTGGTCTATCAGCCAGACCACGATTTGCACCTTTCGTGTCACCATGTCTTCTAACCACAGGTCAAAGTATTCTTCATGCCCTCCAATGTCTGCGGTGGATAATGTTCGAGAAGTGAATGCCAACTCATTGGCAGTGAGCTTTACTCGTTTTGTGGAAGGCTTGGGTAAGACATACCTACCTCTTTTTTGATTGTAGGCGTGATAGGTGCTTGTTTCCGTCTCATCGTGTTCAACAACTTCTAACTCTCCAGTGGTGGAAATCTGTCTGTTGAGGGTTGTTTTACCAGTGCCCCAGAATCCATAGATGCCTACCCTGTGTTTTCTCCAGGATGCCCATAGGTGCTTGATGTAAAGTATGGTGCCGTAAGCAACCTGTCCAGGTATTAGACCATCAGCCACGCCATTCACCATTCGGTGATAGCATCTGAACCCTCTTCTTCGATGTCCCAGTCATCGTCGTCTTCGTCCTCATCCTCGTCGTCTTCGTCCTCATCCTCTTCGTCTTCATCCTCATCGCCGAAGTCCACAGAAACTAGTCTGAGTTGAGGGGGTTCGTCCTCGTCTTCATCTTCAATACTCCAATCAAAATCGTCGTCAGATTCCTCTTCCGGTTCCGGTTCCGGTTCTGGTTCCGGTTCTGGTTCGGGTTCCGGTTCTGGTTCGGGTTCCGGTTCTGGTTCCGGTTCTGGCTTTGATTGCATAGCACCGCGTATTCTCGGTGGTGGAGGCGGAAGCTCACCTGGCTCAGGTTGCCTTAGATCGCTTGATGGTTCGGGTGAATCCACTGAAACATCATCAGCCTCACTTGAGATAATATCTGGCAACAGCTCCTCTACGGTGAAGGATGTTGTTGGAAAACCCTCTTCATCAGCAGACAGCCAAATCTCATTGCTGGCTAAACCATTGCCTTCGTAGGCATTTTGCATGACTATTGTGAACGCATGCCAAAATGCATATTCCTCATCTGTTCTCCTTTTGTGAGAGACGCTTACAGCGATAGCCCAGTTGTGATCCCAACCAACATCGTCAGCCCACTCTCTCTCATCGGTTGTCAGAAAGTCTCTGAAATCGACTATCTGAACAAGCATTGAGCCTCTGCCACTTTTGACAGGTCCCTGGAACATCCACTCTGCTTGTGTGGTTGGCTTAGTCACCATGTTGCTATACTTGCATATCATCGAGGCTATCGTCTTCTGGGGCTTGCGGTCAAATGGTAGGAAAGCCGTCATCGTCATTGAAGGGCGCTAGGGTTTCTGTCGTTTGAAGGTATCACAGATTGAGAAGCCACTCAACTAAAGATACATCGAAGAAATACTCTATACTAGAAGTTCCAAAAATAGAACCCACTACTCCTGTTGTCACATACAACCATAGTTTGAGTGTGTAGATGCGCAAATCCCACAATGACCTGAATGCATAGGCATCAGCCATGTGAGACATACGCAAGTCATTGTCATCAGGAAACAGACGACTGTCAAGGACTCCCAAAACCTCACCTCAATTCATTACGAATATCAGGTGACAAACTCACAACAGGACGCTGATCTCTGCTTTCATCTTCTACATCAAGCATCTTTGCCTTTTGAGCCTCCATCAGTCTAGCCATTTCCCTTTGCTTCTGCTCCATCTCAAGAGAGAGGGAGAACTTCTGAAGCTCCGCATTCATCCTCTTGGTGTTCCTTCGAGTTTGAGTCATCAGATTTTGAATGTAGGACTGGTCTTCCAATCTCTCCTGGAAGAACACCTTGTACAGCATGAACGCAATCATTTGCACAAAAGTTGCAGCCATCATCCAATATCCACCTAGCTTAGGCCAAGAACCCTCATCAGGGAACCAGATTCCCTGTGCGTGTATGGCAACTGCTGATCCAATGAGGAATGAGTTCACCAGGAGAAGAGTGAAAATCCTCAGCGTAAGTTGGTCTCCTTCGTCTAGTATCTTCGACATATTACCATATGCTGGGAAGGGTCTTAGCCGTTTGAAGGCATTGGCTAACTCAATTTTAGATTATGCCTTGCGCTTCTGCCTATTCCATGTGTGAAATACGCGACCCCCGCACCCGCAGTAATTGCCAAAAACGCGGCAAAAATCTCATCCGATGAACCAGACGAAATGCCAGTAGATAAGAAATCAAAGAAATCTTTGCCAGACGCAGTAGCGAGCCCACCCGTCACTAGGTAACTGAGTCCAACAGCACCGGCACCATAGAAGGCTGCTTTTCTAGCACCATCTTTGCCATCCTTGATTGACCTGGGCTTGCCAGTAGGTTTCGTATTCCTGGCTCCAACCAATGCCCCAGCCAATGCAGCCAACAATATCGGACTCGTCAAACCCTGGGCTACAGTGAATCCCATCTTTGAGACTGAACCTAGTGGTTGCAGTGTTGGATCTGCGACTCTTCTTTTCATGGCATTGACTCTTCTCATTCGAGAGGCATGGGATTCTCCCTTGAGCTGATTGCCTAGTAAGTGGTAATTGGTCTCATTGACGGCTGATACGGGTTGCATTACAAAGACCACCCGTTGATTCCATCTCTGCCAATCGGAGTATCGACAATGACACGGTAAAATGGAGCGACACCCGCTTTGAGTGAGCGCCGAAGAAACTTGACTACTCTCCCTTCGATTTCCTCTTTCGTCATTCCATTCTCTGCACGGAGGCTGATGATGGCTGGATCGTCAATTGAAATCTGAGGAAGTTGTTGAACAGAATCTATACTAGAAAGCCCTCTTTCACCATCCATGTTCTCTGGCACGAGGTAATAGGTAGGCATCATAGAATGCTGTCCGAGTCGTGCGCTCATGGTAGGCCGAGCAGGGCTTCGGGTTTAGGGTTTGCTCATTCCTTGTTCTTTAGGGCTGCTACTAACTCTAGTAGTTGCGCCCATGTCTGATCTACGACATTTGGGGCACACTCAGTCTGTATAACACCAGGGTTTCCGTCAGCATCCGAGAAGGTATGACTTAGCTTTATTGGGGGGGCTCTCATAGAAACTCTCAGGTATCATTGTCGTATAAACTCGCCCCTACTACCACCATTTCTTCTTTTTCGATTTCTTCTTTGTTCGTGAGTGTTTCTTCAAAGGATTTTCGTCTTGAGTGGCTTCACCGACTGCCTCCTTGTTTGTCCATGTGTAAAACTTCTGCATGATTTCAGTCCTTTCTAACGGGCGAACACCATAGCCCATGGCATCCCATCCATCATCGAGGCAGGGGAAGTTCTGTATTCGGAAGATTGCAGATAATCGCAGACAGTTCTCAGCGTGTTCTTTGGCTCTTGTCATGCTCTCTTCATCACTAGCAGAGTTTATCGCTTCCTGGGCTGCTTTGAAATCGTACTCTGGAGGAAGCTTCAGATTTACTTTTGGCCTGTTGGTGACAACATCCACGCCTTCGTAAAAATGCCCACTGCCACAAGAAGGGCACGAAATCATCATGTTATGAACCATGCCTCGCATAGACTTGTTAGGAACAGTCAGAAAATTGTATTCCAGGTCTCCTTCGCAGAATGGGCATGGCGGAGGTTGTGTAGGGGAGTCTGGACGCAAGTCTTTCAGAAGCCGAGGCCAAACCTCGTTCTCAATAATCTCCTTGCAGATCGGGCAATGAGCATCCCAATCATCCACATTTAGACGGGTATCGCTCATTCTATCCCTCTCATCCAATTACTGAACATTTCACGCTCTATTCTAGCAATAGTGAAAACAGTCCCACAAACCATGAAGACATCTGTTCCCTCATCGTGCTCTGTCCATGCCGAAATATACTTCCGATTGAACTCAGTCATACCACTCGTTGTCCTAAACTTCAACTTTTTTCACCTCCCCTGGTTCCTCTTACAATGTTCATGGCTCTGCAATAATCTATCAACTTATCATTACGCCACTTGAGACTGCCTCTTGCCCAACTTGTAGGGGCATTATTAGGAATGAGTTGTGAATGAGTGTCATTGTGACTGCTGCCTTTATCGCACCTCACAAGAAGCGTGGGTTCCCAAGCCATCGCAGATCCAGACATCTTTAGTCTGTGACCGAAGTCTATGTCCTCCATGCCATAGACACCATCGAAAGCCTCGTCGAATCCATTGATTTTCTCCCATGCCTTCTTGGTGAAAGCGGTATGCAAACCCCACCAAGACATCCAAATGGTAAAGTCATCCGGACTCACGATACCGCCTTCATTAGTGACTCTTCCATCTGTGACCTTCCATTCTCCGTCATCGCCACTCTCCAGATAAGAGCCAGCAGCCGCATCGAATCCAGCACGATACAACTCATAGTGCCGTTGTACTGTATCGGGCTCAAGGAAAGTCAAGTCATCAATACTCAAGACCCATTTGCCCTTTGCTACACTGACACAAGCATTTCTCGCACCTGCTGGACATGGGCCAGGTTGATTCGGTATGTCTTTCACATACTGGTAGTTCAAACCCGATTCGTCTAAAAGTGCAAGTACAGCTTCTTCCCTTTCTTCCCAAAGACGATCCCCGTATATCAATTCGAAATCAGATTTAGGAAAAGTCTGCTGATTAAGGGAGTCCAACAGTCTCCCTAATCCTGGCATCCTTCTCGCTGTAATGCAAATAATACTAACTTTCATCTCTTCGCCTCCTCAAAATCCTTATCTGATACACTGAAATCAAACCCTCAATCATCAAGCAAAAACCAGCAAGAGACCAGAAAAGGTCGGGATGAATATTAGTTATGCCCAAGTAATTCAACATCGGGAGGACAACCAAGAGAAAACCACTGAAAAGAATCCACTCGAAACGCAGTAGGGCATCTCTGAGGTCATCAAAATCAACCATTCCATCATTATTTATGTCTAAGAAGGACTTACCTTCCCTGTCTCTGTTCAAGAAATCCCTGAGATCGTTAATCATTTGCTGTTCTGCAGCGAGGTCTTCATCTAATTTATCTACCATCTTCATCCACCTCCATCTCTGAACCAGTAGACGATGAAAGTAGGACTTGTGACATGAAATCAATAGGCTCTCCTGTAATGCCAGCGAAAGCCCCAGTCGAGTTGCTCGAGTAGACACCCCATATGGAGCACACCTTCTCGTACGCGCGGGCGTGGCGCGAGGCTATCTTATCCCATGAGAGTCTGTCAGCCAGTTCAAGTACAGAATTGCTCATTCTTTCGTATCTAAGAGGATCTCTGACTTTAGTCAGAACAGCATCTACTATCGCGTCTTTCAAGGACTCGACATCTCCCTGGGCGACCTTCCAACCATGCAAACCCCCTACTAAGTCCCTTAGTCTGCCCTCGTCGCTGACTATTACTGGCTTACCTGCTGATAGAGTACGGAAAACCGCACCGGATGAACTGGAGATAGCACTGCCAGACAATAATTCACCCTCATATGGGAATGCCAGGTAATCAGTAGCATGACAGTGCAAATCCAAATCCTCCTCTGAAAGAAGCTCAGGAATGAAGTGAATCTGTTCTGACTGTGATGCAATCATGTGACACTCATTGAGCAACTCTGGATGGGTTGGGTACTGGGGATGAGCCCCTCCGTAGGCTACAAGCTCGAAATATGGGGCTTCTTTCGCTGCGAGGACAGCCGCTTTCAAAAGCGTGTGAACGCCCTTTCCACCACTAAGGAATCCGTATGTGAATATCATAGGCGCATTCTTGGCGACCTTGATGATTGACCTTGCCTCAGGATTAGGGGGGATTGTCAGTATGCCATGATCAATATGCGTCACCCCATTCATACACTGACTGGCTATGATGGGAACTTTCGACCTATTGTGAAGAATGTGTAAATCACAAACAGAATCATACATCATAAACTCGGAAAGAGCCCTTTGGTTGGCAGGGAAATCAGGAGTATGCCAGGTAATTGCTCGACCTCCAGATGCAGATGCCAACAGAGTTCGAAGCGCACCTGACGACTCACCAATCATAGTCCATTCATGCTGTGCATGAATAATATCGGGGTTAATCCGTTCAAGTATTTCCTCGGCTAGAACCCACCGGGGCGCAGTCCTTAGCCAGCATCGATAAACCTCAACGCCTTTACTGTCTTCTTCTATTTCTTCGCTTACAGGGTGCTGTGGAGTAGGCTCCGCCAAGACGCTTACCCTGTACCCAGCATCAATTAGTGAATGCGCGAGCATCTTGGTGTAGGTTGCTATGCCACAATCAGTGTCATAGGTCGAAACAAAGCAGATATGCGCAACAGTCTTGTTTGGTTCTCGAACTTTTATCCTGGGCTGTTTCAATGAATCAACTATTTTTTCCAATGCAGGTTTTATTCTAGCCTTGTAGACCACATCGTAAGACCAATCGTTCGCCCAATCACTGACGACTTGCTGCCTACTTCGCCAGAGAAGTTTCCCTTCTTCTTCATCCTTCCACTCATCGTACAACAATCTAAGTCTCTGGGCAACGGAATCAACATCGACTTGTCCATATCTGATTCCATTACTAGCTCTGTAAGTTGATACATCGATTATTAGATCTTCACAGGCATTCAAGGCAGCCATCGGTCCAAACCTGGAATTGACAATTGGTGTTCCTAGAGATTGCGCTTCGATTTGGAAAATACCGAAACCCTCCTGGCTACTGCAATGTAGCAGAACATCCACTCCTTTCAGCAATCTTGCCATCTGAGTAGTGCTCAAACCTAGCAAAGATAGAGAATCCGGAACTGTGAGGACCATTGAATCAGGGATTCCCAACTGTTTGTAGATTGACGCATCTTGGCCTTGCAGGTGATCCGGTTTACCTTTCAGGTACAACTTCACATTCTCTCTCTCCTCAACGGGCAAGCCCTCGACGAATCTTCTGAATCCAGCGAGGTTGATCTGAGGCTCCTTCCTAACAGACATGTCTCCGAAGAAACCAACGACAAACGCATCATCGCCCCTTGCCAAAGGAACTCTTGACTTAGAGTGCAATTCAGCCCAGCGAGACCGGATAGCGCGAATAGACTGTCCTTCCACAGCCTTTCTAAGGTCAGGGTCGTAGCCATGAGGCAGTAAAAGAGGAACTATACCAGTGTGCTCTTGAATGACATGGGAACCATGTGCCGACATAGCCGCTACATGCTTGAAAGAACTCAACTCCATTACTTCTCGAGGCATCAGTGCATCGCCATCTACGGGGCAGATGATGAGGGAGTTAGGCATGAACGAACCTAAACCGTTCCACTTCCAAATATCTCCAAGGAAGATGCAGATTATATCATCAAGATCCCTATCCGCACAAAAATGTGAGATTTTCGATTTCAAATCATCACTGGTAAGTGTACCTGGGTGTTCTGATACGGGATAGACGGAAATACCTCTATAATCCATCAATGGTCCTGAGTAATTCCAATCTGAAATGTGACATACATCGAAGCCATCAGCAACGAGACTTTCACCAAGTAGTCTGCATTGCGTCCCATATCCAGTAGGCATAAATGGCGGGTTGCCGATGAGAGCGAATCCAATCCTCATTATTTCTAGGATGCGTTATTGTCGTATAGGCATAACGACCTACATTGTCCAAACTTTGAAGCATATCCGACAATGATACAACGGATATTCTACATCTACATGGGTGGTTTGACACTTAGGACAATTAACAATAACCATCAAGCTCATGTTTGCATACTCCCGTTGGGTCTTGATCCTCAAATTGAAGAAGCATTAGAGCAATCGCTCCAGGGTTCAAGCCCTTTTTCTTCATCATTTCGCGTATTGAGTATGCTTCTTGTGCAGTAAAATCCCTGTCTAGACTGCGGGCCAGGCAGCGTTCGATAAGCGGCAACCACTCTTCGCCCTCGCCCGGCATGTTCCAGTGGAAGTATAGGTGTCCTAAAATCGTTACTATTGAATACATCGTATTCGCATCACTTATACGGCAATTGCATCAGCCTCAATTCGGTGGTTGCGAATTGAGTCAGAAGAAAGTCATTGCAGTTGAGTTGAATACACATAAGAAGTTGCTTGAAATCGGTCGCAAAGGAGAAACTTTCGACCAGGTTATCAACCGCGTAATGGACTCGGAGAAGGGCCAGCAAAGAGAAATCATGCGACTAGAACTAGAGATTGAACGCCTTAACGGGGTAAAGGAGGAGGCTTGATTTTGCCCAAGAAGTTCAAATCCCCTCTCGTTGAAAAAATAATCAAACTCTTCAAACACCTCGACACAGACGAACTCAAGTTCGGAGTTATTTCAGATCACTTAGGAGATGCTCCTTCCGCTATAGCAGGTGTTCTATCGAGCTATCCAGCAGTATTCGCAAAGGCTCAACAGGTCAGAACCTACAACTTCGACACAGGAAACTCGAACAAATCAACAATATGGAGGCTGATTCCAGAAGATGAAGTGGACGATGAGGAAATTATGGAACTCTATGGTTTCGGTACGGAGGCCATGTCAGAGCTTTCAGTTGATGGAGGCATGAGGTACAAGTGGATCAGTGCAAAGAGACTCGACAATGGAAAGTTCTCACGAAGGGATGTTCATTACCTGATGCACCATTTCAACAAGGACAACCGAAAACCACTCAAACACAAGTCACTATCTCAGTCGTCTCAATAGACGCAATTGCGCTGCAGTTAGGCCTATATCAACTTCCTTTGGAGGATTTGTTCTAACTTCTGTTGCTTCTATCAAAGCCCTGTAGCCCTGCCCCACAGTTTTGCGAGACATTTGAAAGTCCGTTGCCACCTGCTCCTGAGTTGTACGCTTTTCCATACTACTCCCGAAGTTGCGCAGTGCCATGTATAACGCACCAGAAGCATGTATTGATGGCCTAAGCCCTGGTATCTGTAAATCTGAATATTTTCTTGCCATCTCTTGGACAACCGATGAGTGCGGGTATCGTCCTAAGTGGGAGTCAAGGACTTCTCTTGCCGAGGGAGCAACACTCAAGACGATCTTTTCTTTCCTTGCTCTTTTGATTACTCTCCTGGCCTTCTTCGTCTCGGTCGAGGTTGAATCAGCAATTCTCTCTATTGGTATGAAGTTGTAGTCATGTCTCGCACCGAAATAGGCTGAAGCTAATACCACTGCGTCCAGACCAGTTCCGCCTTTGTGGAATCCAGCGTCCAACATCTCATTGAATACTCGTAGGGTTTCTGCTTGAGCGTTGGCTGAAAGAGATAATTTATCACTCAACCCTTCTACTCTCTGAGTGACTTGCATCGACTTGTTCCACTCTGTTCCACCGAAAAGTTTCCTGAAAGCATCTTCGCGGCCTCTTTTAGCCCCAGTCTTTGCTAATCGAGCAGGCCCAACGAACTCCCCTGCCTCATTCTTGTCAGGAGAGGTCACAGTGGAAAGGATTGGGGCAACTGTTCCGCACAACCCGCAAACAGCCTCGCCTGTTGCGTCATCATGCACGATCATGCCGCCCTCAAATACGCATTGGTCCGGGTTTCCTATTGGGCAATATGTGTCCTCAAACGCTCGAACTCCCAGTGAGAGCGCATCACTCATGGCAACCGGATGAGGGTTGAGGTCATAAACTCCGATGGCGTATATGGCAGTAATGTCCCTATATGGTACTAACTTACATCAAGAATAGTCAGCTCGAGCCTCATCCAGGCATCAGATCGCTGACAAATGCCTACAGCAGAAATCCAAAACGCTGCAGATGGGCTTCTTTATGTATGCCGATGGCATATAGGACAGTAATAACGCTACTTACTACTAACTTATTGTGTAGAATGTAAGCTCTGGGTTGCCCAGGCATCAGATCTCCACAAGATAGGAGCCAAGAAAGACCAAGAAAGGGATTTTCTGGGCTACTTTATGTAGTCCGATGGCATATGTAGCAGTAATAATGCTACTTACTACTAACTTATTGTGTAGATTGACAGCTCTGGGTTGCCCAAGCGTCAGGATCGCCACAAGGTAGGAGCCAAGAATGACCAGAAAAGGTATTTTTTGGACTACTTTATGTAGTCCGATGGCATATGTAGCAGTATATACGCTATATATGGCTAACTTAGAGTCCTCTATCTAGGGGCCCGATGGCCTATGTAGTGTAAGCGCGGGGCAAATGCCCCAGAAACAAACAAAAAAATGCCATTTGCCCTCTATCTAGAGGGCCGATGGCCTATATGGTAGAAGGGGGAAATATCCCTCAAAACTCAACATACAGTGGCTTTCGTCCCTCATCTAGAGGGCCGATGGCCTATGTACCAGAGGGCATAGCCCTCAGCCGGTTGCCCCGAGGGGCTTCACGGAGCGCCCTGGACAGCGACGCGAGGCAAAGCGTCGAGTGGATCTAGGGAAACAAGCTCCACCGGCAGAACACCTACGGGATTCGCAAAGCTTCGAGGACTAGTCCTCTTGCCCCCGTAGAAGGTAGTGCGACAAATGGGCTGGAAGCGAACCAGCCTAGTTCGGGTAGCACTTGGGATAGTTGTCCCGAGGTCCGAACGCCTGGAAACAGTAAGTCGTACATCCCCTCCCCTCATGGAGCAGAGGAAGGGACTATTCGCCAAATCACACACCAGCAGCGGTAAGGAGAGAAAGAAAGGAAACAGCGAAGGAAAACCGGCCCTGCGTCTTGAGGACCACCATCAGGTGGCTTCGAGTCGATTACCAGGACATCCGGTGGACCACGATCTCTCGGTAGATATGCAACTCACTCTTAGGAGTGAACAGAAGGTGGGCTATGAACGACCCTAACGCCTCGGGCGAGGGTCGGGCAGTTGCGCGGATGCACACTTGGAAACCCATTAGGGCTGTGTGCATCCGAGGAAGTTCATCCACGGTGCTGACCAAATGTGTGTGATTAAGAGGGGCTTTAGCCCCACTTAACATAAACTCAACATAAAAACGACAAAGCCTCTTACGAGGCATCAACGGGTCATTAGCTTAGTCAGGTAGAGCGTCCGGCTCTTAACCGGAAGGCCGCAGGTTCGAACCCTGCATGACCCGCCACTCAACATGCAAATGCACCCACACAACGCAAGGACTGTGTGACTCTCGCAATTGAGAGAGACTACGAGCAAGCGTTCGTAGTGTGTATGCATCGGGTCGAGAGGCCCAAACTAAACTACACCGAGGCCCGAGAGGGTAAAC
>Ga0160423_10002178_pt1 | contig 16392 bp, 32 predicted proteins | sample CRUFie14St8metaG_FD_108191 | JGI IMG/M metagenome (GOLD analysis project Ga0160423, IMG submission 108191) | Marine microbial communities from the Costa Rica Dome - CRUD Field 142mm St8 metaG | ecosystem: Environmental > Aquatic > Marine > Oceanic > Photic zone | place: Costa Rica: the Eastern... | reverse complement strand
TTACTCACTATACCTTACTTGAATCGCTTAACCTTATGTATAATTATTTGCGTATGAGTGTAAATTACCCCTAGATTGTATAGAACCGAAAGGAGCCTCTAGGACTCCTCTGGATATATGATACGAATGTTTTTGACACTCGTAGTGAACTGTATATTTTCGTCTTTTACTGTGACACATGGTGACCCCGCTACATCTCTCTGCATAACGAGTTCAAAATACTTACCATGATTTGCTACTATTTCTCGTAGCTTTGGTGATTTTCCTATTACTTCTACAAATGCTTTCATAGCAACTCCTCCAGTTTCTTCAATACTTGCTTCGGAGCTTTCTCCAGACCAAGAAAGTCTGCTTCTACCCCGCCTAGTTTTTCTACTATATTCCCAACTATCTCTAGTTTTGTAACTGGCGTCTCACCCGTTTTGGTTTTGTATATAGTTCGCTTATATACTCCTTCTCTACTTAGCTTGCCTATTATAGATTTTACACTTTTATCAAGCTCTTCCGCTAGATCATCTACTGTTTCTCTAGTCGGCTCTTCAATATATCGCTTCTTCATATACTCAACCGTATCTGGCGTATAATTCATACTAAATCTCCTATTTCTAACTGCTTTTGGTAATGCTTCTTACCTTTGTTAAATAACTCTCTAGCTAGATAATGGTCTAAACCCCAATCTTCTGTTATCTCAGCGATAATCTCATTATCACTCCAACAGTTCTGCTTTAGCCACTCTGCTACATCTTCTATAACCATAGAGTTTAATCTATTCTCTGCTTGCACTCTATCTTCTCCTTTATTACTTCATATCGTTTTAGAACTTCCTGCAAATCATTATTCAACTCTTGCATTTGTTCCATAATTATAAGAAGAGCCTCGTCACACATGACTAGCTCTTCTTGTAGTTCTTCTACTGTTTCCGTGCTAGGAAACTTCAATAGTATTCCCATAATACTCTTCCCTCTCATAGTTTTCCCACTGCTTCTCTAATGAATCAGCGTCTTTCATTACTACGCCGTTGATTTCAACGCTTCCGTCATTATACTCAACATACTTGTCTCCGAACTCTATATAGATGTTCTTCCACTTCTTACCCCAAGTTTCTAGTATTAACTTCCTGCGTTGAAATTCTACTTCGTCTTTATACTCAGTCATCTTGCGTATGGGTTTGCTTTTGGGTTGCCCATAGCGTCAGTTCCTCTGTTGATAGCTGTGCCATCACAGTAGCCTATTAACTTTCTTCTTTGTATTTCGCGTCTACACTCTTTGCCATTAGTGTCTTGATCTTCTCTGTGCTTCCAGAGGTATGCGTCTGTTTTAAATATGTAATCTAAATCCATTATCTATTCTCCTATTAATTTAGCAAGTTTTTCAAAGTCATACTGCTGGTTAAATTTGACTCCTACTCGCTTGTGGGTTGGTTTACTTACAGTGTAATCCAGCGTTACACCAATCTTTGCCAATTTTCTAACTGACTTCATTAAATCTTGATACTCGTCCTGTGTCAACATGACTTTCTCTAGGGTATGTTGTTTCATTATCCTTGTCCTCTACTTAGTTTGAAGCTACGCTTCTTATGTTTATTCATAGTTGCCATACTTCTTGGCTTTCTACCAATACTCGTTCCCTTTTTAGTGGGCGTATGTCCTGTATTTGTTGTCGCTTTTCTCATTACTTTACTCCTATCATTAAGATTAGCCAAGTGGCTAATATAATCCAGCCAATAAGCAACTCAAAGTTATCTTCATTGTCCTTCATCTATCGCCACCTTAACTATTTTATAACCTCGTCTAACTACTTCGTTTCTGCACTTTTGCTTTACTTTTGGTTTTCCGCTGTCATTGTTAATATACTTCATCAGCTCCTCTAATGGAGTCTGCCTAATAAAGTGCTTATATGTCTGCACTTTGCTTGAGCCTCTAACTCTTACTTTTTCGTCTCTTTTAAATTTAGTCGGCATATTATTCTCCTTAGTTGTTTGAGAACCATTCCCAAACTATTTCGTCTTGTATTTCTTGTGGGTCGCCTTCTTCATATTCGCCTTCCCAAAAGTCCTCATTATCTACTACATCACCGAATACTTTTCTCATTTCTTCTTGGATATCGCCTGAGTCTAGCTCTTCCCAATCAAAGTTAGCATCTTGGTAGTGAGCTACTCCAATAAAGTTTCTAAACTCATCTTCGTAGGTCATTTTGATACTATGCTTTTTATCATGATGATCGTATAAATACTCATGCAAATACTGCACAAACTGTATTGGGGCAGACCAAGCAGAATAACCACTAAAGCAATCCTCTTCCACTTCTTCTACATTACACCACTTTGCGCCTACATTATTTACATAGTAGTTCCAGCTATCTTCTAGCCAGCCGTCTTTGTCGTAAGTTCCTTCTGGCATAAACTTTAGTTTGTCTATGTCAAGAAGCTCTCTACTTACATACTCTGTGCCGTCCCAAAGTTTTCGCTTTACACTATGTGTTTCCATAGCAGAACTCCAACCTTTTAAGCACTCGTCATTGCCATCTACTGTGACATTGAAATATACATGATTAGCCATTTATTTACTCCTTTAATTAGCTTTACTACTTAGGTTTGCTACTGTAGCCACCCAAGTGGTTCATTGGATTTGGCGTATGGCTGTGGATTAAATAATCCGCTACCATGCCAACCATATAAAGATATTCTTGTGCATTTACATCAGCGTGTGCGTCTACTGCATACTCCATCGCGTCCATATATTCTTGCCTTGAAATCTTACCTAGATTTCGCACTCCTAGATCGTGGAAGCTCAAATCTTGATCAAGCGATTCCATATCTAGCACTCCATATATAACGCAATTATGTTTTTTCTCCAAGTAACGAACAGCTTGGTGTAAATCCATTTCGTCTATATTTCTATTTTTCATAAGTATATTATAGGGCATTTTAAGGGTGTTGTCAAGAACTATTTTATTTGAGCTTAGAAATTAAGCAGGTGAAATTTTTAGATAGATTATCCACTAGATATAAAAAAAGCCTCTCGCAATTGAGAGGCTCAAAACAAGTTTGATTTACGCATTACTGCCTATAGGAATTCATGCGAGTGCTTTTACAGCGTTTACTAATCTGACGATCGTCTATAGAGCGATCGGTTTCCTACTTTGCTTTTCAACTAAAATCGGAGTGCGTTGCGTGACCAGTGCCGAACATTGTGCAGGCGTAAGCCTGTCGTAGTTTACTTTGCGTTTCAGTGTTTTTGCTACTCTTCCCACAAAGCCTCGCAGTAGCGGGAGGCTATTCTCCATTATTGGTTATTCATGGGGAGGCGAGTTGCTACCATCAAATTGGTCTGTTATCTCGCCATCACGCCACATAGACTACATAGAGTTGCAACTCTACAGTCTGGCCAGCAATGCTGACTACCACCATATATGAAAAGTTTTCACGCTTAGCTTTTCAAAACGGATAGTTTCGTAGCTTACTATCAACTTGCGTGATTGTCAAGGTCATAATCTACGCGTCTATTACCTGCCATCATCAATACTGCCGTTCAACCAGTGGCTCAATTGAACAGAGGAAGAGGAGCCGTTCTTATGGTAGTTCTCCTACTTCGTAACTATCGTGCCAATCCTACTCTCAGATTACAAGCAAAGCTTCCTCTGCGTGGCTTGACTTGGGTTCTTTTACGCGCTACCTTCAACGATAGTTTTGCTACTGGGCTTCTGCCGTGCCGTAGGGTTGGACAATGTTTGACAGTCCCTGCCTGAATCCACTCTTGCGAGGGTATGGTCTTACGGGCTAGTGCCAATGTTTGACTGCCTACGAATCATTGTTCAGTAGCTTCCGCACACTAATGCGAAACTTGTCTGGCGTAGCTTTTATACTGTTCCACGACTGCAGTGCACACAAACAGTAGCGGGGTTGCCGCTCTAGTAAATTCCATACTCCAGCTGTGCGTGTATTGTAAGGGGGCGAAGTTTGGTAATTGGTAGATTGGTTACTGCCATTTAGAGATTACCACTAATAGTAAAAGGCATCGCCAAATTATCTACTACTTCGCCTGTATTGTTAGGGCTAGTTTTCCAATTTTATCTTGCCAAAATTAAAACTAGCAAAAGCAGAAAAGCATCATGTAGCAGTGAAAGATATAAATCTGCTACTTGCGAAGGATTATCCTACTCTTCGCATATTACCCACCTTAACCCAGCAGTCAGATCGCTAATGCTGATAGACTGCCACTCCGAAAATTTGTCTTTTCTCAAATTTATATGTATATTATATCACTGCGAAGTCCTCTTGTCAAGAAAAATTTTAAACTATTTTTCTCGGAGGTGGGGAGTGCCGTTCACACTCCCCTCACAAGCCTTAGCTGATAGAGCTAAGTCTGTTGATTAGGTTGTTTAAGTCAGCTTTTGTAGCTTTCTCTAAAGTAGCGATTTGCTCTTCATCAACCCCTAGAATAGTTGCGATTTCGCTTACTAATTCTGCTTTCTTGATGATAGGTTCGCCTCTCTTTGTTACTCTTGGTTGAGTGACATAAACGCCCTCTCTTGATAACTTAGCAATAACACTTCTTGCGTTTTTGCCAAGCTCTTCTGCTAGAGTGTCTACTGTGTCTCTAGTTGGGTTAGCTTGGTATTCTTTTACCATGTAGCTAACTTGCTCGTCTGTATAGTTTTTTGCTGTTGCCATTTCATTCTCCTTATTTATACTACTATTATAGTAGGGCGGGGAACAAAAGTCAAGAACTTTTTTAAGCCACATATGCTACCACCATTAAGCTGATTAGCATGATTGCATTTAACAATATGAAAACGCATTCCGTGTCTAAGTTCTTGCATTTCTTTCCCAAATTCATAAATATATTATACTACAAGTTTTGAGGACATGTCAAGCCGATTTGAAAGAAAATCCCTGTTTTTTAACGCTTGCGAATTCTCGGGGGCGGGACGCGAAACCTCTGCATCGGGTTTGCGGCGGCCTCAAAAAGTGCAAGAAACTTCTTAAAATTCTTGACAGCCCCGCAAAAATATGATAAACTACTAATAAGACTTATAATGTCTAGTTTATGCACTTCGCGGCGGCCGCGTACTTAGTTTTTGCACTTAGTTTTCGCACTTCGGCGCTGCCAGAGGCTCTATGCCACCAAACCCTTATATAATCAAGTGTGCGGAGGTTTATATGTTAGGTGAAAGTTAGCAAAGACATGACATATGTTAGTGGCGTCAAAAAATTCAAAAAACTCTTGACAAAACCCGGTCAGTGTGATAAAATCGGCGCGGTTTGCGGCCTGTACAAAAATTGATCAAAGAAAGTTCTTGACATTTCAATCACGCTCCCCTATAATATATCTATGTTTTGGGAAATTGTTCCCGTCATAGAAAAAGGAGGTTTATTATGGCACAAGCAAAAGAAGTTAAAAAAAGAGTAAACAAAAAAGTTCTATTAAGAGAACTTGCAGAAGTGACCGGCAGACCATTGTTTCACTTTGACAGCTTAGGCAGAAGCAATGTTGAAACAATTCAATGGGTGCTAGAGATGGCTAAAAGATAGCCACCTCGCCTTCTTACCCCGCCAAAGTGCGGGGTATCTTTTTTCATAAAAGAGTTGACAGGCTGAGAAAATTATGGTATAATAGACATGAGGGTTCTCAACCCGCCGCGGCGCGGCGCTCACGTAGACTTAGCTTTGGCACTTCACTTTTGCACTTCGGCGCATATAACTTTGTTTTGACACTTCACTTTCGCACTTCGGCGCATATAAAAAAAGAGCCAAGCAATTAAGCTTGGCTCATGGGAGTTTTTATACCTCAACATCTTTGAGCGTGTCTAAGTCATCGGGCTTAGGTTGCTCGTAAGCGCCTTTGGTAATCTTCCAGTAATCTAGCATTTGTAACAGCTTGATAGTATTGAAAGCTAGTTCATATAAATCTTCTTCAGAAATGTTCCCAACATCTCTGCAGTATAGTCTTCTCAAAACCTTGTCGTCTATACAACGAGCATAGTCTTGAATTTCGTCAAATGTATAAGTATGCCTGTTAAGCTTCTCAAACATTAATATTAAATCGTCATTAGTCATAGTTAATATCTCCCAGTTATCGTGGGGTAGCTACCCAGTCTAAAGTCAGCTACCCTTTGATAACAGTATCAAATGTAGAGGGTTATCCTCCAATTTGCGAGGTCAGCACAAAGCCGTGACCTCATTCGGCTTCCTTGAGGTATCACCCAAGAAGTAATGTTAAGAAGAAGAATAGTAGTCCAAACAAGGGAACGACCACCAATCCGACATCTAAAGCCGTATACCTAAGCTGTTTAGGCTTAGGCTTTGGCTTGATGGCTTTTTGAAGTTGCTCATTGTATATCCAATATTTTTCTTCATGCTCAGTTAGTTTTTTCATTCTACCTCGCTTTCTAGTATTCCTCTAGCTTTAACAGTTAAAGCTGAGGAGTTTCTACACCATTCCGAATGCTTCTCAAGCAATCGCGTCTCGTTACCATTCCGTGCATTAGTAATCAATGCTTTGAAGTGGCGATTTTGATTTGCTAATTCCTTCAAGAAGTTATCGTATATTTCCATTCTTTCATAAGGTTGGAATTGTTCCACCCTTATTAAGAACCGCTTTGTATCCTCTAGTCCTCTTTCAGCAGAGGGGTAGAGTAATCCTTTTGGATCAGAAGGTTTCATATTATCTCCCATAGAAAAGGGTGGCAATTAAGCCACCCTCAAGGTTAAACGCTAGAAGCCGTTAAGCTTGTCCGCGTCATATACAGTAAAACCGAGAAGCTCAGCTTTATCTCGGTTAGGTTTAAAATCATCAATGAAGATTTTATTTACACCCCTGAAGATTCCTGCATAGCTATCAATTAACAAGTGCAATTGAAAGTATTTCAAATCCTCAGTAGAAGTGGTGTTACCTTTTTCTCTTTGTATCAGCTTGTGATATTTCACACCCTTAATCCAAAGAAGAAGCGGTAGCCACCATTTCTTTTCCCTTGAAGTCACGATAACAACAAAGGCAGTGCCTAAGTTGTAAAAGTGATTGCAAGTATCTTTTGTTGGTAATGCCCTTGTCCAAAGGTTATTCCAGAAAGTGTTATCTGAAATAAATTTTGCAAGGTCACCATCTTTCTCGTATGTTCCGACAGGCTCAAACATTGTTTTATCTAAGTCTACCGCAAATAAAGTTTTTGGTTTTTTCATAATACCTCAAAAGTTGGGGGCGAGGGTTAATATCATCACCCGATGATAAAACCCTCAATAGTTGTAGCTATGCCCCGATAGCTAATTTACCTAAAGCAACGAAACCTTTTAGCTGTGTTTCGTTCAGTCTAGCGATTTTATCATCGTCTAGATTTTGAATTTCCTCAATGGTGGGGTATTCCTTTTTCAGAATACCCACCATTGATGAACAAGCCTCAAGAGTTGCTTGGCGAGTTGTTTTTCGCTTAGTTACCATTTGGTCTCCTATTTGAAAACAGTTCCGCTTTCTCCCTCGCATATTCAGTGACAGTGATGATCAGATCAGCATATGTCCTGCGTCCTACATCAGTAGGGCAGACCATCAACCAATCGTTTCCTCGCTGTTTGTTATGCTTTGGGTAAGCTTTACAAATCCAGTCAATTTGAAGTAAGTGATCAAGAATTGATTTCTCAATCTTTCTCGCTTCTTTCAAATCTTCTGTGCCGAGTGGAAGACCGAAGCCGACAACCGAAGCAAAACCTCGTTCGCCTTCTCGTTCTTCAATTACGCGATTTGATATCCCGATACAAGTCATGTATTCATGCTTGTATTGAGATACACCAACATAAAGGAAATATTCCTTTTTGCCTTTCTTTATAGTTTTTCTAACCATAAATGATACCTCGTTAAAATGTTCTACGTAGAACATTTGGGTTAATCTAATAATTATGTTATTTAAGAATTTCGTCTTACAGCTTAACAAATCTAAAAAGATGTATTGCTTTCTGCTCTTGCCTTAGCCTTTCGGTTCACAGTAGGGCGGTCAGTGTAGGTTAAGAAAAGTGCTTTTGTTTCACAACACAAGTCATGTCCCTTTTAACCGAGACGGACATAAGAGGTTATCTATCAGAGTCGCTCGGGTAGCTCTCGCTACACCCCCATTATACACCTTATTTCGCGAGATAAGGGGACGTCCTCTGAAAGCCTTTATATATAAGGGTTTCAGAGGACGGGGCGGTTAATTGACAATGAAAATTATGTCCCGTTCCGCGCCTCTACACGTACAACTTTGGAATTTTTGAAGAAGTCATAAAAAACGCGAACAGCTCATCATAATGATGCTCTGAAAAATATTTCTTGACTTATGCTCAAAAATTTGATATAATTCAAATATGAGTAAAGAAATATCAACCAGAATAAGCCCAGAAGGACTGGAAATCGCGAATGCTTATCTAGAACTGGGAAATATCCAGGAAGTATGTACGGAACTTGCTTTATCAGAGGCAGATGTATCTGAGTACTTATCCAAGAGAGAAGTGAAAGCATATATAGATCAAGTGTACTTAGATACTGGTTATAGAAATCGTTTTAAACTAGCTACTACACTAGACGACCTTATAGATAAAAAACTTGAAGAAGCAGAAGAATCAGAAATATACTCTAGTAAAGATTTAGCAGACCTACTACAAATGGCACATAAGATGCGAATGGACGAAATCAAAGCTCAAACAGAACACGAAAAAGCAAAAGCGTCTAGTATTAAAACTCAGAATAATATACAAGTAAATGCAGGAGAAGTTCCTTTCGGACAAGGAAACTATGGCGAACTTATGAAAAAGTTGCTCTCAGGTGAAAAAAGCTAGTGGCATACAGCAAAGAAGTAAACGAAAGATTTTATAATGTTTTGGAAAACCCGCAAAGTTTTTCAGTTGGTAAATTTGATCCTACTGATCCTAGAGTAGCAACTGGAATGGTGGGTGCACCAGCATGTGGTGATGTCATGAGAATACAACTTATGGTAGAGAATAATACTATAAAAGATGTTAAGTTTAAAACTTACGGTTGTGGAAGTGCAATCGCATCTTCTAGCAAACTAGTAGACATGCTTATGGGAATTACTTTAGATAAAGCAAAAGAGATAAAAGATAGAGAGATAGCAGAAGCACTACAGCTTCCCTCTATAAAAATACATTGTAGTGTACTTGCAGAGGAAGCAATTAAAAAAGCAATAGAAGATTATGAGCAAAGGCAGTAAACCGAGAAAAATACAAAATCAAAAACAGTTTGATTTAAACTGGGACAAAATATTTGGAAGAAAGAAAATACCTAAACACGGAGCTACTAAGATACATACTGATAAAACAAAGACGATTCCAAGAGAAGACAAATATCAAGATGCGGACTTAGAGGCCATACATTGGGACTCAGATTTTGAAGAGCAGTGTAGAGAACAGTATGGCGATAATATGCCAGACATAGAAGATGTAAAACATTTTAACACATATCCAGATGGCGGAGACATTGATTGAAATAACTGATGAAGCGATTAAGAAACTTCTTCAAAAGAAAACCCAAGAACAATTTAGTTATATACGGCTTGGGATCACAGGCGGAGGTTGCGCTGGTTTTGAGTATGTTTTTGATTCTGCTACTGATAAGTTTGATTCAGATGTAGTTTTAGACTTTGGAGAGATAAAGGTACTAATTGATAAACCGTCACTCCCATACTTATATGGAATGACACTAGATTACCAAAAGCAAGGATTAAATGAAATCTTTGTATTTGAGAACCCAAAAGAGAGACATGCATGTGGCTGTGGAGTAAGTGTAAACTTTGACTTAAACGCAGTAGAACGAGACAATAAGATAACAGCGATAGAAATATGACAGAGATACTAGATTTAATACAAGGTGTAGGTGCACCAATAGCAGGCGCACTAGCAATGGGCTTTTTTATATTTCTCATAATGAAACAAATATTTGCAGGTATCGTGGAAGATATAGATACACTAAAAGGATTTACAAACATGTTAATTACTCGCGTGAAAACTATGAATAATGACATGATAAGAATAGATACAACAGTAAGCGCAGCTTTAGGACTGAAGCCAGATTTAGACAGAATCGCTCGCGCTGAGAACTTTGTAGAGAAAGGAACAATAGATGCAAGACGTGATTGATGCTATACAGCAGTTCGGCTTTCCAGTAATTGCTATGCTCGGTCTTGGATACTTTGTATTCTGGGTTTGGAATACTATCAATGATAAGATAAGTCCTGCCACAGATGAAATGCATATGGTGCTGATACAATTAATTGATCAGATACGTATGTTAGATCAAGACATGATTCGTTTACAGAAGAAACTTGACACGGTTTTAGAAATGAGAGAAAATGATAAAAACAAATAAATTATTAGCGATATTAATTATTGCTTCAGGAGTAAGTGCAGATGAAATCAAATTCCAATTTAAGTCCCCTTCGTTTAGCGGAGTTGGAACTTCTTCACACTATCTTACTATTGAGAATCAAGAATTTAACAGAAAAGAAGCCTTACGAAAAGAGATTGAAGCTCTTAAACAAGCTGCTGAAGACGAAGCAAACAACACTACCCTTGCCCGTTTTATGCGAAACCTTGAATCTAGGATTTACGCCCAGCTTTCAAGACAACTTGTTGAGAACCTATTTGGTGAAAACCCATCAAGTTCAGGTTCCTTTGAATTATCAGGCCAACTTATTGAATACACCTCGGACGGAGTGAATATAACACTTACGATTACAAACTTGGAGACAAATGAAGTTACGACTATTACTTTGCCTATCGGCGATTTTACTTTCTAGTTGCGCTTCGCACTGGAATTATGTATCACCTTGTTTAACTAATCCTCAAGGAGACTATAAGGATTTAGTTACAATTATTGGAGAAGCTCAATGCTACTCAAGTGATGCACTAATAAATGAACCTATCACAGACGAGATTAAAACTCTACCTGCGGCAAGTCAAAGACCAGTTGTAGCAATCTACAGGTTTATGGACTTAACAGGGCAAAGAAAAAGTATTGACAACTTTGCTTCATTTAGTACTGCCGTAACACAAGCGCCCGAAGCATATTTAATTCGTGCACTGAAACAATCTAGATTCTTTAGAGTAGTAGAGAGAGTGGGTTTAGACCACATAACGAAAGAGAGACAAATTATAAGATCAACAAGGAAAGAGTTTGAAGAAGACTCTGACCTTTCGCCTTTGCTTTTTGCAGGGGTAATTTTAGAGGGAGGTATTATTGATTATAATACTAACCTTAAATCAGGAGGTATTGGTGCCCGTTATCTGGGTATCGGTAATTCCAAGCAATACCGCGAGGATACTGTGGTAATCTCTTTAAGGCTAGTCTCAGTGAGCACTGGAGAAGTCTTATTGGAGATACTATCTAGTAAATCAATCCTCTCTGTAGGACTTTCAAATGATTTCTTTAGATTTATTGCCGATGGCACAAAACTAGTAGAATTTGAAAGTGGAAACGTAATGAATGAAAGTGTATCTATTGCCGTGCAAGCAGCGATAGAAACAGCAGTTGTTCAATTAGTAAAACAGGGAGAGGAGAAAGGGTACTGGTCGTACTGGGAGATGTAATATGAGACTAGGACTTTTATTTCTTTCATTATTTGCTTTTGCAGATAATGAAATTTATATACAGCAAACAGGTTCTAATGCAGAAATAAAACTAGAACAGTTGGGTTCAAGTAACCTGATTGGGGGAACTAGTGCAGTTTCTGGAACAATGACTGCGTTAGACTTAGACGGAACAGCTATGACCTTAACGATTAATCAAATAGGAGCAAGCAACATATTTAGATCAGATGCATTTGATTCTGATAATGTTACTGGTTACTTTAATTTTGATGGTGATAGCAATGTTTTTGATATTCTTATGAATAGTAGTGGTTTATATACTGCTGACTATTCAGATTTTAATATTGATGTTACAGGATCAAGTAATGTCTTTGACATAGAGGTAGCAGAAGATGATGATGCTAACTACTTAGATCTTGATTGGATAATTACTGGTGACAGTAACGAATTCAATTTTGACATTGATTATGAAAATGCAATAAGTTACTTAGATATTAATGGTAGTTCTAATGAAATTACTTTTGATGGAAGTGGCTATGCAGGTACAACCTCTAGTGACTCTGGATATTTTTATCTGGACTTAGATGGCAGTAGTAATACTTTTAATATTACTCAAGCTTCTACACTTGCTAGAGATTGGTTAAAAATAGAAAGTAATGGGTCAAATTCTACAATTTGTATTGTACAGTCTGATGGTGGTACTTCCACTTCATGCTAGTATTGGAGACATTACTGAATTAAACGGAGTAGGTAAAGTCATTCGTGACGATACCTACTCAGCCGTTGTAGACTTTGATATACAGAGCTATGACGATGTTCGCACCAGCAATGGGCGACTAGCGATAACTTTTGAAGATGAAAGTATCGTAAGACTCACTGAGCATTCTCAACTTGTGATAGATGAGTTTGTTTATGATGAGAATCCTTCTAATTCCAGAATGGCATTAAATTTTGCAAGTGGAACTGCAAGATTTATTACTGGTAGTTTGGGTAGCATAGATAAAGAAAACATTCAATTATCTACTCCTACTGCACAGATCGGAATAAGAGGGACGGACTTTACTGTAACCGTAGACGAGTTAGGACGCTCTTTAATTATATTATTACCAGACGAATATGGGATAAGTAGTGGAGAGATTGTGGTGACGACCTTAGCTGGTACAGTAGTCCTAAATAAACCATACGAATCAACTGTCACAAGTGTCTTAGAGAGTGCACCAACTAAACCAGTTATTTTAGATCTGAGTCTTGATTTAATAGATAACATGTTAATTGTAACACCACCAAAGGAGACTGATGATGGAAGAGAGGATACAGGAGATTCTGGAACTGATGGTACTGAGCGGAATATTCTTGATATTGACTATCTCAATATCGGGGACATTTTTGTAGATGAACTAAAAACAGATGATCTTGAGTTTACTGAGTTAGACATAAACTACTTAGACGTAAACTTCCTAGAAGATTTATTGGACATAATAGAAGAGATAGATCAATTAGAGGCAACAACAGAAACAGACACCGGCTTCGGAACACAAATACGAGGCACTAATATTGGGCAAGATACAGAGACTCAAATAACTACACTTATTACAGGAGAAACAGTTACTTTAATTAGACAAGTAAACAATTACCTTAGACTTGATTTAGACTCTGGTACAAGTTATAATATAAGAATTGATGATGAAGGGAAAACTTTTAATATTATTGTTGGTGGCGGCAGTGGCTCTACCATCAGAATTAAGCAAAGCTCAGGTTAAGCAAATACAAGAGTTTACTTTCGCTCCTGCGTTAAATTTAACTTATCGTGAAAAAAATAACTTACATAAAGAAGCATTTATAGCTTTACAAGTTCTTGATATATATTCTACATATAGGGCTTTAAAATATGACTGTGTAATGGAGATGAATCCTATTTTAGGAGACGTTCCTACAATACCACAGATGCTAGTATTAAAAAGCGCTGCTCAAGGACATGTACTGTTTAATGAAAGTGTTTCAGATGAAGCATATGTATTTATGAATACAGCCTCAACTTTAGTTATAGTGAATAACTACCAAGTGTGGGATAAAGCGAGAAACAGATGTACAAAAAGATAATAGGACTTTTAATTTTAAGTAGTTTACTGTTTTTACAAATACAGAAACCTACCGAATTTTTAACTTTAAAATTCTTTGACCACTTGATGATGTCAAGTGAACCTACAACAGACGAACAAATATTACTAATAGAAATAGATGAAAAAACCGTAGAATACTTTGGCGGTTATCCTTTGCCGCGTGATATTTACGCGCAACTTATTTACAGATCACAAGTATCAGGACTTACTATATTTTTTCCTGATAAAGATATACATGGTAAAGATAAGGTCTTAGCTCAAGCACTAAAAGAGACTTATACTATTTTACCATTCGTAGCATCAAATAATGCTACAGGCGGCGGTCCTCATGTAGGAACCGCAGTAATTGGAGGAGATCCACACCCATGGCTATATCAATACCCAGGAATTTTACGTACTCCGTCTATTCTGGAGTCCGCAACAAAGGGCGTAGGACTACTAACCGCTATTCCAGACGAGGACGGGTTAGTCAGAAAGATGCCTATGGTCCTAAGCGTAGAGTCAAAACTTTACCCGAGTTTCGCCTTGGAAATCTTAAGAATCCTACAAGGTTCAAAAAGCTACCAAATGAAAGTAGGCGAAAACGGTATTCAAGCGCTCCGCGTGCCTCCGTACCTCGTTCCATCAGATTCCCAAAGTAGAATCTATATAGATTGGAATAGAAAATTTAAGAAAGTGTCAGCACTTGATTACGAGGGAGGGGCATTCATCGGAATTATAGGAGTTACTGCAGAAGGTGTTGCTACACAAGTTGCTACACCAGCAGGACTTCTATACCCGCATGAGATACAAGCGATGACAGTATCATCAATATTAAGCGGAGAATCAAAATCTACACCAGACTGGGCGATTCTCGCAGAGTTAGGAATAACACTAATAGGTGGACTAATACTATTGTTCACATCATCTCTAATATACTTTTCAATACCTTTTCTACTTGCAGTACTAGCGGGATCATACTATGCTAGTTCATATGCATTTTCACAACACCTCTTACTTGACGTAAGTTTTGTTTTTGTTAATTTAGTGGTTGTATTTACAGTAATGACCTTTTATAACTTCGTAGAACAGTACTTTTTACGCAGACGGATCAAACAACAATTTGGAACATACCTAAGTCCCGATATGGTGAAAAAATTACAAGACAATCCAAAATTACTGAGATTGGGTGGGGAAACAAAACGACTTACTTTCCTTTTTTCAGATATAAGAGGATTTACCCCAATCTCCGAAAAATACCAGTCAGACCCTCAAGGTCTTACTACTCTGATTAATCGTTTTCTTGACAATCAGACTGAGATTATAATGAAACATGGAGGTACTATTGATAAATATATGGGTGATTGCATCATGGCTTTCTGGGGCGCACCTTTAGAAGATGAACAACAAATTGAAAATGCCACAAAGGCAGTAATAGAAATGAAACAATCTTTGGAGAAATTAAATGAAGAACTTAAAGAAGAAGGGCTGGATCAAATACATACAGGAGCAGGTATCAACACTGGTCTCTGCGTTGTTGGTAACTTTGGCTCAAGGAATCGGTTTGATTATTCTGTTCTCGGTGATAGCGTCAATCTTGCTGCAAGATTAGAATCGCAATGTAAGGAGTACGATGCAGATGTTATTATATCTGAGTACAGTTTAGCAGAAGAATATAACTACAAATTCTTAGACGAAATCACGGTCAAAGGAAAGTCAGAACCAGTCAAAATCTATACCATTGAAAAATAATACTTGACATATGGTTTAGAATTTGATATAATTTACATTATGGAAGTTAAAGAAGTTGCAGCAAATTTAGAAAAACACGAAGCCGTTTGTGCAGAACGGTGGAAGACTGCGTTCAATCGTTTTGACGATATGGACAATAATATAAAAAGAATTGAAACTATACTAATTAGTAGTTCAGGGGCAATCATAGTGGGTGCCGCAACACTTATTTTTTCAATGTGGCAACTTCATTAGGAGAAAAAATGGAATATAGTAAAAAAGACATAAAAAAATCACCAAAAAGTAAAAATATAGAAGTTTATTATGATAGAGGATTCTGGAGATTTGACGGAGCTTCAGCAGGATATGCAACAGAAGAGATTGCAAAAGAAGAAGCAGAAAAATTCTTGGCAAGAAAGGATTAATATCTGCCAAGACTGTGATAAGTACAACAAGACATGGAAAATCTGCAAAGAATGCAGATGTTTTATGCCCCTCAAAACTAAAATTAGATGGGCTGCGTGTCCACTTAACAAGTGGAATTAGGAGAATGCGATGGCATTAACAGCAAAGCAGAAAAAATTACCGAAAGCCTTGCAACAAGCAATCTTAAAAAAGATGAAGAAGAAAGGCATGAAGAAAAAGAAAAAAGGTGGCAAGAAAAAACGTAGTAGAGGTTGATTGGTTACAATACTTTCACTCTATAAAGCATGTATGTCCATGGAGTTACGAAAGTTACACCAATGGAACAACAAAAATAATACAGTTTGACAGTGACATATTGAAGCTGAATGAACAAAACTGGAGAAACTTACCCTGGGAGGTGATCGTGTATCAACTGGGTGATGACCTTACGCTAGATGCGATTGATGAATTTGTGGCTATCAGAAATGAAAGCCAAGAGAAATGTGAATACTTGTGGTCGCACCCCTCTTTTACTAAGGGTGGTAAAAATCAAACTCCAGTCCCTGTAATTATTCAGCAAGATAGGGA
>Ga0160423_10002177_pt1 | contig 16392 bp, 12 predicted proteins | sample CRUFie14St8metaG_FD_108191 | JGI IMG/M metagenome (GOLD analysis project Ga0160423, IMG submission 108191) | Marine microbial communities from the Costa Rica Dome - CRUD Field 142mm St8 metaG | ecosystem: Environmental > Aquatic > Marine > Oceanic > Photic zone | place: Costa Rica: the Eastern... | reverse complement strand
TGTCCCCCCCCCCCCCCGCCCCCGCCCTCATCGATCTGCAGATCAGCGTGTGTGAGAATCTGTCCAGAAGCTAGCCTCAGCTCCAGGGGGGCGTCCAGGGGGGTGCGCGGCGGAAAGAGCGCGATGGAGGGCGAACCGAGGACGCCGCCGGCGACCGTGGCGTCCGCCCGGGCCGAGCTTACGTGCGTGCTCACGATGCCCCCGAACGCCCTCCCCGCAAAAAGAAAGCAACCGACGACTGACCCGCATTCTCGCCTTCTTTTCGATTCTCGCCGGTGTCTCGCGTGCATAGCGGCGCGACGACTCCCGCTTCGGTGGACCGGGTGCCGCGGTACTTCGACCCGGAGTCAGAATGGGAGAAGCGCGCCCAAAGGTGCTACCGGTGTGGCAAGCCCGGCCACAAGATGAGGGACTGCCCCTACGACGAGAAACAAAAACCGTGCTTTCTCTGCGGGAAGTTTGGACACTTGCGTTCCGAGTGCCCGAACCAGCTTTGCTTTAAGTGCAACAAGCCGGGCCACCAGGCCCGGGACTGCAAGGAGGCTATGGCCGTGCACAAGATCTGCATGCGTTGCGGGAGCAGGAACTGCGGTAACGCTGGAAACGCAAAATACAGCGCCAGGAACTGCTCGTTCGAGTACCACTCCAAGGACCTGGAGTTGGTAACCTGCGTGGAGGACGGCAGGAAGGGCTACCTGTCGCCCCCGGGTGGGCAGGAGTCCGGAAAGAGGAAGAGAGGCGCGGACAAAGGATCCCGATTCATCACCTGTGCCGCGTGCGGCGAGGACACCCACCACCACTCAGAGTGCGGGTATGCGGGTCAGCGGCAGAGGCAGCCCCACGCAAGGCAGGGGAGGAGGGGCCGGTATGACCCGCCAAGGCACGGGAACGGGGGCCCGGGCCAAGGGGGAAGGAGGGGCGGGCCGCGACGCGAGGAGTGGTGGAACAGCGCCAGGCGGTACGAGCACTGAGGAGGAGCACGGCGTATTTCAAACTTCAAACTTCAAAGAGTATGGGCGAGCTTGTAACTGTAAAATATGTGAAAGCCCAAGAGAGAATTACTTCCTGGAGTTTCCCTTCTTTTGCTTCTTCCCGGCCTGGCCGACATTGTCCATGATGTTCTTCCTCTTTGGAGGAACGTACTTCTTGGCCTGGCCGCCGTGCTTCCTCGGCAGCTTTAGCATCCACTCGGGGGCCTCGCTCCCCGAGGTTTTCATGCAGCTGGCAATCATGTGGAGCGACCCAAAGTCCTCCTCGGTGTACAAGGTAACGCAGGTTCCCTCGTGGCCGGCCCTTCCCGTCCTACCCACCCTGTGCACATAGTCGGACCTCACTCCAGGACAATCAAAGTTAACTACAGTGTTCACGCCAAGGATGTCCATCCCCCTTGCCATGAGATCCGTGGTGATGAGGATCCACGTAGCGCCGGAGCGAAAGTTTTGCACGGCCCTTGCTCTCTCCTTGGCCGTCCTCCCCGCGTGAATCACTGCGAGGCGCGGGAGCAGTCGTTTGGTCAGATGCAAGAAATCTTTCGGTCTCTCACGACGGCTGCACTCGCGACTGTCCCTCCTACTTACCGTCGATGCTCATGCCGTCAAAACGAAGGGCCTCATAGAGCTGCGTCGCTCGATCCTTGGACTGGACAAAGACCAGGACGGGGGGCTTGAGCTTGCCGCTGGTCACAAGCTGCCTCATCGCCGAGAGCTTCCCAGAGATGTAGGTTGTTCCTTTTCCACCCTTCCCCCTAGCCTTGGAGGCCTCCGCCTCCACCCCGCAAAACACCAAGCTCTGCTTCACGAGCGAGTTCGCCGCGTTTCTCTCGCCCACGGTAATCCGCACGGGCTGCTGCATGACGTTCCTGAGAAGCTCCTCGGCGGTCTCCGGAAGTGTTGCGGTGTACACACACCGCCTCAAGCGCTTGTGGGTGCAGGCCGTCATCACAGCGTCAACGTTCTCCAAAAATTTGTCGTCGCTGAAGAGCTTGTCCGCCTCGTCCAAGATAAGCATCCTGGTCTTCGAGAGCCTCACGAGGCCCGCCTCGATGGCCTGGGACAGCCTGGGAGGGGTGGAGACGATGATGTCCGCGCGAATCCTCTTGCCCTTCTCCCGCTTGCCACTGTCCTCGCCGCCGTCCTGGAGCCTTGAGTCCGCGTTCGATAGCAGTAAGGCCCGCAGGCGCTTGTTCTTAGGCGTCTTCGAAAGCAGGCGCCTGAGCTCCCGGAATGTCTGAGCCGCCAGCTCCCTCGTCGGACTCACCAGAACGGCGTAAGGACCTTTGCTCACGGCATTGGAGCCGGCGGCCACCACCTCGTCCTCGCCATCCCCATCGCTTGGGCTAGCGCCACTGCTCCTCCTCCTCTTCAGCGCCTTGGTCTTCTCGCCCTTCTTCGCGCGCACCGCAATTGCGACGGAAGGCACCAGGAAGGCCAACGTCTTCCCGGACCCCGTCGGGGCCACGGCGAGGAGGTCTCTACCCTCTATCGCCGCGGGTATGGCGTGCCGCTGGATCTCCGTCAGGGTCTCGCCCTCACCCACGCAAGCGATCGCCCCCCGAGCGAGCCACTGGGGAACTCTGAGCGACTTGTTCTCCGCAAGACTAGTAAAGGTTTCCACGCCGCCCTTGCTGGTCGAGCTCAGACCGTCGCCGACAATTCGGACCTTGGCCGGTTTAGGCGCTGGCTTTTGCGGGTTCGACGCGCCCGCCGGGGTGGCTTCGGGCCGTCCATCCCCTAGCCTCTTCGCCCTCGGCCTCGATATCCCTCGGAGCAGCGAGCTCAGTTCGCTTGTCTCCGTCCCCATCGCTCGCGATGCCTGCGCTGCCTCCTGAAAGTGCAGCTTACGACGCATCGACGGTCTGAACGAGATCTTGACGATTTCCCGTCGTCGACTGGGTGGGAGGGCTCGGGACTGGACGGGACAGGAGAGAAAAGGGCCAGAAGCACGATGAGTACAAATACAACAAGCTAAAAGGCACTGTGGTCGCACCATCAGGGCGCGCTGATCTCGAGGGTCTTAAGAAACTCGTCCTCTGTGAACTTGAGGGCAGTGGCAGCCTCCAAGTGAATCTTCTGGCGCTTGAGGACGTCCACCAGCTTGGACTGTTTCTTGAACACGGACAGGAGCTCGCTCTTCTGCTTCTCGAGTTTCGTCTTCTCCTGCACCACCCGCAAGTGATCCTCCCTGTTCACGTACCTCCTGTCCTTCTCCAAGGACTTCATTTCCTCCACCATAGACTTGTAGCGGTCTATCTCCTCAATTGCCCGCTGCATCCGTACCTCCCTGCTCTTTATGTCCTTCTCCATCTTCACCTTCTCCCTAGAAGCCTTATCTCCGTGCCTGGTCGCCTCCTCAAGCATTTTCTCCTTATCCTGCAGCTCCACCCTCAGGGACTCCTGGGTCCTCTGGTGCTTCTCCAGCGCTGCCCTCATCGCCCGGTTCTCCTTCTCAACCTTGGCCAGGCTGCCCTTGAGCTGCTTCCCCAGGACGTCCTTTTGATTGAGCTCCTTGGTGCGCTGGCTCAGAAGTGTCTGACGCAATAGCAGCGCGGCGGGCCGGGCCAGGACAGGAAAGCAGTGCGCAGGCCGGTGGGTCAGATGGTTGGCGAGGCGCGAAGAGAGGAAAGAGTAGTCCCAGACACGCGGAGGACGGGGGACGGGCTTACCTCTTGTGCCTGGAGATCGGCCTCCAGGGCCTTGATCCTGGCCTTGTACAGCCTCAACTGCGCGTCCGGCCGGGAGGGCAGGTCGAAGTCGCTCGGAAAGGTCGAAAGGGGTTGGGTTGGCGAGTCCCGGGGCGCCCGGGTGACGCTGCTTGGCTTCGAGGACGATGGTGCCGCTGGCTTGGCGGCTTTGGGCGTCGAGGAGGCCAGGGCTACCTGCGCGGGCTTCTTTTTCGAAAGTGGTTCTTGTGCCGCGCGTCTCGCGCTGGAAGACCTCGCGGTCCTGACTGGGGCACGAACCGGAGTCTCGGAGGGGTCTTCGACGACGGCCTCGTTCTCCTTCCCCTGCCGGGAGACCGCGACGTCCTCGTGAGCCGCTTTCATCGCGGCCGCTTGCACAATCTTCTCCGCGTTCTGTGCAAGGTCCTCCTCCTTGTTTTGCACGGCTCTGAGGGCTTGCTCCGCCGCGGCCACGCTCGTCGCGGCCCGCTGCTCGAGCTCCTTGTTAATGGCCTCGAGGGCCTCCAGGGACATGCTCCCCATTGCGCTCGCCACTTCACCTCCCTTCCCCTCCATCTTCGCCCGCGTCTCTTGCTCTTCTAGTCGCTCGGACGCCCGCGAAACAGACGCCCGCTTCTGTCTCCCCTGCAGTTCAAAGTTGTACGAAAATAATGAAAATTCGCGCAACCTTTCCGGAAACTTTGGTTTGGTGCACCATGGTGTTCAAAAGAACAGATCATCCGCGGAGCGAGCGGGGAGAGAGCGGGACAGACGATCGTCGCCTGTGGGGCCCGCGAGAGCCAAGGCGGAGAGGGCGGGAGCCCGAGCGGTCTCGACCTTGAGAAGTCGAAGGCGAGTGGCCTCCCGGCGCGAAACGCCGCAGGCCGAAAGGTGAGGAGGCGCCTCCGGGAGCTTGGAACTTGTAGAACCGAGTCGAGCGAGGCGCGATGGTGGAGGCGAAGAACTCCGAGTGCGTCAAGGTGGTCGTGCGGTGCAGGCCGCTGAGCACGAAGGAGACGCAGAACAAGAGGAAGAAAATCGTGCAAGTCGATGGCAAGAGTGGCCAGATAACGATCAAAGGCACAAAGAAGGACCAGAAGAAGGAAATCGTGAAGACCTTCACCTTCGACCAGGTGTACGACGAAAACAGCACGCAGAGGGAAATCTATGAGAACACCGCAAAGCCAATCGTGCAGTCGTCCCTGGACGGGTACAACGGCACCATCTTCGCTTACGGCCAGACGGGAACAGGAAAGTCCCATACCATGGAGGGGAAGGACGACCCGCCTGACCTGCGCGGAATCATCCCAAACTCTTGCTGCCATATTTTCGACGAGATCGCGAAGAGCGGCAGCACGACGGAGTTTCTGGTGAGGAGCTCGTACATCGAGATCTACAACGAGGAGATCAGAGACTTGCTTTCCAAGAACCCGCAGAACAAACTTGAGCTGAAGGAGAACCCAGAGAAGGGGGTGTATGTCAAAGGTCTCACGGCCTTTGTCGTCAAGGGGGTGAAGGAGATCCTCAACGTGATCACGGTGGGCAAGAGAAACAGGACTGTCGGGGAGACGCTGATGAACCAGGACTCTTCGAGAAGCCACGCCATCTTCATGATCACGATAGAGAGCTCAACCATCACCACGCCGCAGGGCCAGGCATCTCCCGGGATGGAGAACAAGGAGTCTGCGTCGACCATTAGGGTTGGGAAGCTGAACTTGGTCGACCTGGCCGGGTCAGAACGGCAGTCCAAGACCGGGGCGACGGGAGACCGGCTCAAGGAGGCCACCAAGATTAACCTCTCGCTGAGCGCGCTGGGAAACGTGATTAGCGCTCTGGTCGACGGAAAGGGTGGGCACATCCCATACAGGGACTCCAAGCTCACCCGAATGCTGCAGGACTCCTTGGGAGGGAACACCAAGACCCTCATGATCGCCAACGTAGGTCCGGCGGACATGAATTTCGACGAGACGCTTTCCACCCTGAGGTACGCCAACCGGGCGAAGAACATCAAGAACAAGCCAAAGATCAACGAGGACCCCAAGGACGCCATGCTCAGAGAGTTCCAGGAGGAGATCGCCAGGCTGAAGGCCCAGTTGTCTGGCAAGGGTATCGCGGCGCCGGGGGCGAGCCCGGGCGGCGCCACTGGCTCCCCCAACCTCGCCGAGCTGAAGGAGAGGATGAGGGCTCAGATGCGGGAATCGATGAAGACGGAGCTCGCTGAGGACATCGCCGCCAAGGCGAGGAAGGAGCTCGAGGCCAAGGCCAAGCAGGAGCTGGCCGACCTTTCCGAGAGCAAGGCCCAGACCGAGGAGGAGAAGGCCAAGATTCAGAGACAGCTGCAGCAGCAGCAGCAGGAACTCCAGGCCTACGCGGAGGACCTCCACAAGGAGGAAAGGGACAGGGAGGACATGGAGAGGCGGCTCAAGGCCATGGAGAGCAAGGTGATCCACGGGGACGTGAATCTCGTGGAAAAGCAAGAGGAGCTCGAGAAGGTGATGAGCGAGCAGAAGCAAGAGTATGCCAAGCAAATCCAGCAGGAAACGGAGCAGCAGAGGAGGATCAATGAGCTTGAGGACATGCAGAAGTCGATCGACGAGCAGTACGCGTCCGTCCAGGAGGAGCTCGAGGTGAAGGGCCGGAAGATCAAGCGGCTGGTCACCATGTACAGGCAGATCAAGGACGAGCTCGACGACTTGCAGGAGGAGGTGCAGCAGGAGAGAGAGGACCTTCTGGACAACATCAGGGTGCTGACACAGCAGCTCAAGCTCAAGGACCTTACCATCGCCAGCTACATCCCGCCGGAGCACCAGCAGCGGATCATGGACCACTCGGAGTGGGACGAGGAAGAGGAAACGTGGATCATCGCTGGGTCGGAGTATTCTGGGAATGCACTGAGGGCGGCGAGGGAGAGCTCTCTCTACGAGGGGGCCGACGATGGCGCGGGGTTCAAGTTCGACAATTCGGCCTACGGCGGCTCCTCGGTTATGTCTGGCCTCTCGGAGAAGCTGCAAAACGTGTACTTCAGTTACAAGGAGAACTTTAGTGAGGTTCAGGACGCGTCACGGGGGATCCAGGACGTCGGCGCACAGTACCAGGGAGCGGGCGAAAAGAGGCGGCCCTCAAGCGTTAGGAGGCCCCCGAGCGCCAGGAGGGCGAGCATCGCCGCGACTGCGCCCTCTCAGGCCGGGAAGGCGTCCAGGGCCAAGGCCAGGCGCTCCAGCGTTCAGCTCGATCTGAGGGACGCGACCAACCTGAAGGAGCAGAACTCGAGCAAGAGGCAGAGCACGGCGCAAGAGTTCCCCAAGGCCAGAGGGATCGTGAAGAACACGAGGCGGTGACGGCAGTGACCGTGTTGCCGCGCGACCCGGATGTAAAAAAAACAACGGTTGAAAGCAAAACTGGTGTATTTGTTCTTACATGTGAAGTCTTCATAAACACATTTTACATTGTCTTCTTGGAGCCGTGCCCTGGTCGGGAGATAGGCTTCAGGCGGTCCTTCATAATATCGATCAGCTCCTGCTTGCTGGCGTCCCAAGGGGTGATGGCCTTGTCGGCGAGCTTGTCGAGCCTGCCCAAGTAGATCAGGAGGGAGGCCTCGAAAAACCCGATCTGGTTGAACGTCAGCGCCTTTTCCTCGTTCATCTTGTCGACCTGCTTCATGAAGGTCTCCGGGAACATGCTCCAATGCAGCTTGGAGTTGTTGTGGTGCAGAACGTGGTAGCCGTCAAGGAAGGACTTCGTGTTGTCGAAGCAGTCGACACAGTTGTAGGTGCTCCTGAAGTTGCTGGGCTTTCCCGCCTCCACAAACTGGTGCTGGCCAAAGTTGCCGTAAGCCAGCATGAACTGCGTGAAGAAGAAGGGCACGAGGATGCCCCAGGTGCAGACCACGGGGTTGTACTTCCAGGTCTGATAGATGTACGTGAAGTACACAAACTGGTACACAAAGCTCATGGCGCACAGCCTGTACTGCTTCACCCTGAACGCAAAGCGGGGCAGCTCCACCCAGACAGTGGCCCAGAACCTGAACCAGTAGTGCGCAAAGTGAAGCAAGTTGTCCCTTTGGTAGGGCTCCGTGGACGACACGTCGTAAGGAATGCAGTTGTCGTGGCAGTGATGCATGACGATGTGGTGCAGGTAGTACATGCCGCTGGGGATGCCAAACATGGGGCACAGTATGTAGGGGGCCACGTTATTGAACCAGGCCAGCCCAGAGTCCTTCTTCATCAGCGTCCTGTGCGACGAATAGTGCAGCGCCAGGATGTACGAGTGCAGGAAGGACACGTAGTGGATGAGGAAGTACCCGAGGCCCAGGAGGTGACCCCACTTGTTGTTGGGCGCGAAGAGGAACAGGGAGACCAGCAGCGGGATGGAGATCACGCAAGTGTTCATCAGCATGTTGAACAGCGGCTTGTCCCTGGGGTCCTTGAGGCACTCATTGACGTAGTTGTCAATCTTGCTGCCTTCGGGGAAGCTGGCAGACGGCGCAGATGTCGACGACGCACGAGGTGGGTGGCGAGGAGTGGAGAGAAAGGGGGAGGCGGGTCGGCCAGGTCAGTCGCTCGCCCTACGCATAGCTGACTCCCTCTTTCGGAGCCACGCGCGCGCGCGAGGGAGAGTGCGCGCTGGCCTAGGCGAGGCGAGGCGAGGCGAGGCAGAACGAACAACAACAACGCACCTGAACTTGTACTCGTTCCTGGGGGCAGCGAGGTCCGCCTTCGCCGCGGCGAGGCAGGCGCTCCTCTTGGCCTCCTGCTCGGCCTTGGTCGGCTTCCTGAGCCAGTCGTCCACTGCCTTGGCAGCCTCCTCGCTCACCACCGTGGTGGTTGTCATGCTCTCACCAGAGTACGGCGCCATGGCGTACGCTGGAGGCTACGCGAGATTTGAACGCCAAAATATCGGTCGGTCGGGTGGGAAACGGAAGGGGGGAGGGGGGAGGGGGAGGCCGGGCCTGTAGAAAAACCTATTTAATTCTTCGATAATTCTTCCATTCTTGGATCCGGTGGGTTGTGGTGACTGATCGACGTCGATATCGGAAGAATCGCACCGCCAGGTTGCAACGCCTCGCGATGCGAAATGTTAATTCACATTTGAAGTTTCTTTGAATGAAAAAAAGAGCCTCAGCCTTTGAGCCTTGATCTTCAGCCTCACAAAAAACACGAAGGAGCAAAGATCCTTGTTGGCGCGCTGGAGCTGGGCCAGCGGCAGGCGACACCCTACCATGGCGACGGCCGGGCTAGCGGGGGGTGGTCCCCGACCCGCTCTGCAGTCCCCCGAGATCGAGTGGGAGAGGATAAACAAGAGCCGGTTCTTCGTGATGGGCACCGGCGTCTTCAGCGGTATTACGACGTGCCTCTTCCCGCTTTCGGTCATAAAGACGCGTATGATGACGCTCGAGTCTCAGGGAGGGGGAGGGAACGTGGGCGTGCGGGCGACAGTCAAGGCGGTGCGATCGGTCGTGTCGCAGGAGGGTGTCCTCGGGCTGTACAGGGGCTTCCCCACCGTCGTAACGGGCTTTCTGCCTGCGCGCTTGGTGTACCTCAGCACGCTCGAGTCCGTGAAGTCCCGGCTGAAGAAGTTCTTAGCCGCGAACACGCAGCTCGAGCAGACGAGGGTCGTCGCCGTGAGCAGCTTTTTTAGCGGGGCGTGCGCGAGCCTGGCGTCCCAGACCATCTTCGTGCCCGTAGACGTGGTGTCCCAGCAGCAGATGGTGTCGCAAAACCGAGTCCGCGTGGGGGACAAGGTGAGGGCCATCCTGAGGAACGAGGGCTTTCGCGGGTTCTACCGGGGGTACTGGATGTCCGTGGGGCTCTTCGTGCCGGGCAGCGCGATGTGGTGGGGATCATACAGCATGTATAAGGAGCAGTACTGGAAGCTCCTGGCTCCCAGCCAGGGCGAGGGCACGGGGGGAGCCTCGCCGTCGGACGAGAGCCTCAGGGCACTGCAGGGAGGGTGGAGGCTGGTGGGGGTCCAGGCCGTCTCCGCGGTGAGCGCCGGCTGCACGACGTCCCTCGTAACCACGCCGCTCGACGTCATCAAGACTAGGTATCAGGTCTCCTGCAGGAGCAGCCAGGCCGGGACGGAGGCGCAGCGGACGACAGCCTACAAGGAGGTCACAAACCTGTTCAGGAAGGAGGGGCTCTGGGGGTTTTACAGGGGCCTCTTCCCGAGGATGACCGCGTCCTCACTTTGGGGTACCAGCATGATCCTGGCATACGAGTTTCTCAAGAGGAACTGCGTGGTGACAGAGGAGTACGTCGACTAGGACGCACTACCGAGGGAGTAAAAGGTGAAGCCGGTCTCGCCAAGCATTCTTGTGTAAATCAGAAACGCGCCATTGTCTGTGTGCGCCAGATGAGAGCCATGGACTTCCCTCGCGAAAGATTTGACGCGGGGGCAGTGGGGGGAGGAAGACACTGTTTTACACACGCCCACGCGCTCGCACTGCGGCACCTTTACTGAATGCCGAACCTCGCCTCCAGGGCGTTGGTAATCTTTGAGATGCAGCAAGCCGCGCTCAGGGGGTACTCCGAGATCGAGATCATCTCGTCCACCCAGGGGGTGTCGATCTTACCGTGGGACATCACCCCGACCGCGAACACGCAGGTCTCCCCCTTCTTGATGTCGACAGAGTCGGCAAACTCGCCCAGCTTTCTCATCTTCTCCGAGCTCCTGGAGAACCCAATCCTCCTGCAGTGGGTGACCGGGATGTATTTGGTGACAGGCTGCTTAATGACCCTGAGGAGCTTCTTCGGGCTGCTCGAGGACCTGATGCTGAGCTTCTGCAGGAGCTGGGACATGAGGCCGCAGAAGCGCTTGAAGGTCCTGGGAATGCGGACCTGCGGGCTAATTTCGAACAGCACGTTCTTCTTCGTCTTGACGTAGACGGCCTTGATGTAACCGGCCTTGTTGAGCGGCGAGTCCAGGACGGACAGGAGGGCCTGGTGGCAGATGTCCGGCCTGTAGTCCGCGGGATCTTTCCGGTGCTTCCTCAAAAAGTTGGCATGGTCGTCGCAGTTCAGCAGCTGCATGGTCTTCCCGACCTTCCCCACCTCGAGCGAGGCGTTCTCGAGCACGAAGATTGCTCCAGCCTTGCCCTTCTTCCCTCCATACTCGAAGTCGTCGTCGTCCCCACCCTCGCGCCCTAGCCCAAGCCCCGCGGGCGGCCCGGCCTCCTCGCCTTGCTCGTTCTCCATTGCTCGCCGCCGCTCGCGATCGATATCTGGTGCCAGCTGCGCAGAGGTCCGCTCGCGATCGATATCTGGCAATCCAACAAGCCTTGGGGGGAGGCGGGCGGGGGAACGGAGCGCCAGCGTCATGGCAAAGGGAACGAAGGGGAAGAAGAGGTCGCAGAGCGGCGGAGGGGGAGGTGTTGACGACCGATTCGCGTCGGCTCGCTTTGACCCTCGCTTCTCGCGCTTTCCCGCGAAGAAGAAGAAGAAGGACCAAGATGCGGGGAAGGCCGAGGGAGGCAGGGACGACGCCGCCGAGCGAGCGGAAGCGGAGGAGGACCCGAGGTTCTCAGACATCCTGAAGCGGGACAAGCGCTTCGCGGTCGGCACCAGCGCCCTGAAGGTGGACAAGAGGGGAAGGGAGCGCCCGGGCAAGCGGGAGAAGGAGGACGCAGCGCCCAGGGAGGCCGACGAGGAGGGGCGGCCGTCCTCCTCAGAGAGCGACTCCGACGGCGGTGAGCTCAGCGACAGTGGTTCCTCGAGCTTCGAGGACGTGATCGAGGAGGAAGCCTTCAGGAAAAAGCGGATCCGGGCGGTGGAGCGCTTTGGCATTGGGGCTTTCGCGGGCCGGTACCTCGACGACGATGAGCTGGACGACCAGGACCTCGAGGAGAACGAGGACTACAAGAGGCTCGTTGAGGGCGAGCGATGCCAGCTTGACGAGGCGACCTCCAGGGTCGCCGTCGTCGACCTCGACTGGCAGAACTTCACGGCCTGCGACATCCTCGCCGTGCTGCGTTCCTTTGTCCCACCTGGCGGCCCCGCGGCCTCCGACTCTGTGAGGAGGGTGACCGTGTACAAGTCCGACTACGGGATCGAGAGAATGAAGGTCGAGGACAAGGAGGGGCCCGGGGCCTTCTTCAAAGGCTATGGCGAGTCAAGTGGGCCGGGTGACGAAGGGTCTGACGACAGCGAAGAGAGCGACAGCGAGAGCAGTGACGGGAAGGAGATTGACAAGGACGCCCTGAGGGCTTACGAGAGGTCGAAGCTGCGGTACTACTTTGCCATCGCCGAGTTCGCTGACAAGAAAATCGCCAAGTTCATCTACGATGCCTGTGACGGCCTTGAGTTCGACAGGTCCTCCTCCCGATTCGACCTGAGGTTTGTGGGGGAGGGCGACGGGGTGGAGAAGGACCGTCCGGTGAGGGACGAGGCCAGGGATGTTCCTGTAGGGTACAGCGCCCCGACGGACGGCGGCAGCTTCTATAACTCCGCCATCCAGCACACGAACGTGAGCCTGACGTGGGACCAGGAGAACAAGAAGAGGAGGAACATCTTCAAGGAGCAGTTCCAGAAGTTCAAGAACTCTGACAACGCAGTGATGGACGCCGACATCGCTGCGTACCTGGCTTCGGACAGCTCCTCCGGCGAGAGCGGATCGGAGAGCGAGGAGACCAAGCGTCAGAAGTTTCGCAGTGCGCTGAACCTGGGTGGGCCGGGGGCCTCGGGCCGGTCCAAGCAGAGGATGGCAGGGGCCTTTGCCTCGAGGGACTGGGCGGCCGAGGAGGAGAAGGACGTGGACATGGTGGTGGCCTTCGACAGCGGCATTGACGCTCTGGGTGAGAGGCTCAGGGAGAAGCACGAGAGGATCAAGTCGGGCAAGGGAGACCTCACCGTGTGGGAGAAGGCGCTGGAGGAGAAGAGGAGGAAGAAGAAGAGCAGAAGGGAGAGGGGTGACATCGAGGAGGAGGAGGAGGAGGTTCAGGCCGCCGGAGATGACGCTGGATTCGACGATCCTTTCTTCGATGACGCCAACGGCAACGCTGAGGGTGCGTTTGACGATCCAAGCGCCCTAGACTTTGTTCCAGAGGAGAACAAGAAGAAGAGAAAGAAGGACAGAAAGGGGCGCGAGGATGACAAAGAGAAGCCCGAGGCGGAGCTGGACCTTCTTCTTACGAGTGACGCGCACCTGAAGGCTCTCTCCAGTGGCCACAGGGTTCTCGATGTTGGCGACGACAGTGATGAGGACAGAGCAGGGAGATCGAAAAAGGGAAAGAAAAAGAAAAAGAAGAGAAGGGATGAGGGCAAGGAAAGCAAGGGAAGCGGTTTCGAGATGAATATGGAGGACCCCAGGTTTTCTAAGATGTACTCCTCGAGGGAGTTCGCCTTGGACCCCACGGAGCCCCAGTACAAGCAGCTTCCAGAGAATCTTGTGAAGAAGTTCCACTCGAAGAAGAAGCTGCCAGAGCAAAGAAGAGAGGGGAGAGAGACGCAGAAGGACGGAAACGGTGCAGGACACTTGGACCTGTCTTCCGCTGTGGCATCCTTGAAACGCAAGTTGAAGCAGAGGAGCGCCAAGTAAGGGTGGTTAAAACCTTTCGAAATAAATATTATTTGTGAAAAAAGAGATGCGTTACGAGTCCAGCGCAGCCTCCTGGTAGGCACAAAGCACGTCCCCAATGATGTGCCTGTCCGGCAACGACTCTGCCATGCCGTAGATGGGTGCCATACCCTCCTCCCCATCCTTGGGGCCCTTCTTCACATCCATGATGCACTGTTGCAAGTCCTTAATGAGCTGGTCGATCATCTCGGAGGTGTGCGATGGGGCCAAGCACATGTGGAGACCGGCAGGGCGTTGCAGAGACGCAAGGTGCCATCCCTTCTTCGTCATGGCATCGTTAACCTTGTAGATGTCGAGCTTCTTTGGGTTCTTTGCTCCAAAAGCAACCAAGCAGGAATCTGGCTTTCCAAGAATGCGGACGTCATCGATGGACTCGATGCCCTTGACGAGCTTCTCGGCGAGGGTGAGCAAAGTCTTAGTCTGCTCCACGAATCCCTCCCTTCCAACGGTGATCAAGGAGGCCCAGGCAGCAGCTACAACAGCACCAGACCTGGACCCGGCCATGGTTGGGGAAATGTACAGTCCTCCGGTCCAGTCGGTGACGCTGGTGAACTGGTGCTTCCTGATGTCCTTGTTCCTGTACAGAACGACGGAGGTTCCCTTGTGGGCAAGTCCGTACTTGTGGGTGTCCAAACTCATGCTGGTCACTCCCTCGATTCCAAAGTCCATGCGGGGCCTATCAAACCCGGCCTCCTTTGCGAAAGGGATGACGTAGCCACCGAGGCAAGCGTCCACATGGACCGCGATGCCTCGTTCAGCGGCGAGCTTCCCGATGCCCTCGATGTCGTCAAAGACTCCGTGGGGGTAGGTTGGGGCGGAAACTACGATGATGGCCGTGTTTGCGGTGATTCTCTTGCGCACCGCATCAGCGGTGAGCCTGTAACCGGTCTTCTCGTCGCAGCGGATTGTAACCATCTTCAAGTTGTAGTAGTCCACGGCCTTGATGTAGGCAGCGTGGGCAGAATCAGCGATGATGATTTCCGGCAGGTTACTGCTCTTGCGCCAGGGCAGAGTTGTCAGGAAGTTCCTAAAGAGTCCGTAGCTGTTCCTCTCCAGCCACCAGTCCCTGGAGGCCTTCATGGCGCACAGAATGGACTCGGACCCTCCGCTGGTGACAGAGCCGCAGGGGACGACCTTGCCCGTTGGGTCCTTGACCATGGACGCGGTCATGGAGATGAGCTCAGCGTCCATCCTGGCAACAGAGGGGTACTGATCGGCGTGGATGATGTTGGTGGCGATGAACCTGGAGTAGACCTTAGTCTGGAAGTCGGCGTGCTCCTTGTTCTTGAAGTACACAGCCCCGGAGAGCTTGGTCTTGTCGTAAGCATACTTCTCGTCCTTGGCGTCAATCTTCTCGATGGTCGCCATGCACTCCTCGAAGGAGAACGGCTTGGCGGGGAGCTCGGTGAACTTGGGAACGGCGCCCTCAGGGTAGCGGCCGTTGTACACCTGGTCCTGCAGCTTCTTGTAGATCTTCTCCTTCTCGCTGGCGACGACTCCGGAGATTCCCGGAATCTTCTTCAGGCCTCCCAAGATGGTCTGCACGACTCCGTTCTCCAAGGTCGCGTCGGTGGCCTTGGTGGCGGTACGGAAGACCCAGCACGCGGTGATGGTCATCGCGCAGGCCTTAGCGAAAACGACGGAGGGAGGCTGGTTCTTCATCGACGAGTCGAGCTTGGCCGCAAGCTCAAAGATTTTGGCCAGCACGTCCGCCTGCCCGGCCTTCAACAGCTCCGCGTAGTCGATCGGCAAGTGCTTGATGAGGTATTTGGACATGACGAAGGCGGCGCCGCTGGCGATGGCCGCCCCTTCCATAACTCCCGCGAGGGTCTCCATCTTTGCAGAAGAGCAGCTCGCTTGCTTCGCGCGGCTCTTCTCAAGGACAATTAGCAAGGACGTGGACGGTTCAGGGCACGCAGATACGTCTCCACCTTTTTTTTCCCGAAAATCGTAAAATCGGACCTGGCGGCGAAATCTATCATTCCGGAAGTCTGCTGGGCTCCTCATCTCGGACTGTCCCGAAACGCCAAACTTTTCCCCGCACCCCCCAAGTGCTAAACAAGTGCTAAACGCGGTCGACCTCCTCATCCAAGATTTCCGTCCTCGAAAGGTGACTGGGCCCAGAGGGGCCGCAAGGCATCCCGAGGAAGGGGATGGGACAAGCACAAGCACAGTGTCCAGCGCGACACCGCAGCTGGTGGGAGACAAAACACAGGTCCGTCTCTTGGGCTTGAGAGGGAGGAACGCGAGGGGAAGACGACGGAGGGGGACATGGCGCCAAAGATGACCATCTTGGTGGCCGCGGTGTCGTGCCTTCTGGCGCTTTCGTGCGTGCACGCCGCGAGGCCACGGCGCTTCGAGGGGTCCGATTTGCTTACAACCGGCCTGCAGGCCGAGTCGAATTGGACGCAGCAGGTTGCGGCCACGGGGACAGTGAATCTTGACCTTGCGCCAGAGGACAGGTGGAAGGACGTGTGCGGCTCGCTGAGGAACGAGTCTCACTACTTGGTGGGGTACCTGCAGGACAGCCTGCACATCTCTGCCAAGGAGGCCGCCCTTATCGAGAAGCTGGGGGAGGTGCTCATCAACAGCTACGGCCCGGACGTGAAGGGCGAGATCAAGGGCTGCGCCGACGCCCTCGGGGTCGACTTCGGGCTTCTCATGGTCCTGAACCTGGGGTACGAGGTGAGGAGGCTCGGCGGGGGCATCCACAACACCACCGGGCCTTGCGACGACTGCATGCACGGCAAGCAGCAGGGGGGCAACATGTGCACGTCCATCGTGGCGCGCCAGCCCGACGGGACGATCGTCCACGGCAGGAACCTGGACTGGAACATCCCGGCGCAGCTCCGCAACTTCGTGATGACGATAGAGTTTGTCCAGAACGGGAAGCAAGTCTTCACCGGGGGAACCATTGTTGGTTACATGGGCATCTTGACGGGCCTGAAGCCCGGACAGTTCAGCGTTTCCATCGACGAAAGGGGGCTCGGGGGCGACGTGCTCGGGAACATCATTGAGGCCCTCACCAACAGCAAGAGCTTGCAGCCCTCCCACCTGCTAAGGAAGACTCTGATGGAGGCCAACAACTACGAAGAGGCTGTGCAGATGCTGTCCACCGCGCCTCTCATCGCCCCGGTGTACTACATCATCGCGGGTCTGGGGCC
>Ga0160423_10002176_pt1 | contig 16394 bp, 13 predicted proteins | sample CRUFie14St8metaG_FD_108191 | JGI IMG/M metagenome (GOLD analysis project Ga0160423, IMG submission 108191) | Marine microbial communities from the Costa Rica Dome - CRUD Field 142mm St8 metaG | ecosystem: Environmental > Aquatic > Marine > Oceanic > Photic zone | place: Costa Rica: the Eastern... | reverse complement strand
TTGCCTTCCAATGAAAGAGGTTCCTTAGAGACCAAGACACTGCCCTTTTGCTCAAAAACTATCATGGTGGGGTTGTCGCGATCACCCATTTCCAGGCTCAAATCAACATGCGACAGCAGAGGGGAAGTGTGGATCTTCCTGTCTGGCCTGGCAATAGGAAAGGTTCCCGTTGGGGCGGAGTAGCCCAGCGGCTTGAACGCTAGAGGCGATTTGCATTAGGTGTGAGGTCAGAGTCGGGCAAGACCTTCAGCCAATGATGTATTTTTATTTTCTCGTGTAGTGTGGAGACAGTTCTGGGTGGGTGATGATGTGTATCATGCGAATGATCTAGGTCATTCCAAGAGAATTGTGCCTCGTCTGCGGTTTCGCATAAATCGTGATCGTGATCCGCGCAAAAGATCTGACACGGACAGAATGGGCACACGAAAAATAGGATGAGTAAAAATGTGAATCCTGATTTCAGTTTTCCTTCCTAAACGTTTGGCAGTGGGAATCAACTTTAAAGCTGGGGTTCTGTCGACTACTTTCCCAGAGACTTGAAAGCCCAAATTTTCATGGCAACTTTAAACATCAGGGATGCTTTCAAATTCTTTGCATTGCAATGTGTTGGACGATGTGAAGCACGACGTGGCTTCGACCTCACCAGTGGCCGAGCGCACCTATCGCCGACTTCGTCTGGAAGCGCTTCCTCACCAGCTGGAGGTTTGGCGTGCCATTCAGGAGGGTTCCAGTGGTGTCCTGCATGCACCGACCGGATCAGGGAAAACCCTGGCAGTCGCGGCACCGCTTCTACAGCGTGCCCTAGGACGTCATCCAACGATTGAAACCGGACTGCGAATCCTTTGGATTACGCCCCTTCGAGCCTTGGCGGAAGATACCCGGCGTGCCATTGAGGACCTGCTCACGACCCTGAAATGGCCGGGAGAGGTGCAGTCCAGGTGTGGCGACACTTCGGCATCCATCAAGGCCAGGCAAAAGCAAATCCTTCCCTCAGTCTTGATCACCACGCCTGAGAGTCTTTCGTTGCTACTTTCCTATGAGAGCACCCATCATGCCTTTCAGGGCTTGCAAGCGGTGGTGGTCGACGAGTGGCATGAATTGCTCTCCACCAAGCGAGGCGTCCAAACCGAGTTGTGCCTTGCCCGTCTCAGGCAGTGGCGTCCCGGCTTGCAGACATGGGGGCTGTCCGCCACCCTAGGAAATCTTCATGAAGCCATGCAGGCACTTCTGGGGAGTGAGCTGGACGGGCGTTTGATTTGTGCTGCCTCCTCCCAGCTTCCAGAGGTCCAGACCCTGATGCCGAAGCAGTGGGAGGTCTTTCCCTGGGCGGGGCATCTTGGGCAACGCATGGTCGAACAGGTTGTTGAAGCTATCGAAGCGGAAAAGACGACCCTGGTGTTCACCAACGTGCGATCCCAGGCTGAGTGGTGGTTTCAGGCCATTTTGCAGAAGCGCTCTAAGTGGGAGGGTGAGGTGGGTCTGCATCACGGATCTCTCGAGAAAAGCGATCGACTTGAAGTCGAACAGCGACTTTCATCAGGGAATATCCGGGTGGTGGTGTGCACCTCCAGTTTGGACTTAGGAGTCGATTTTTCACCGGTTGATCAGGTGATCCAAATTGGCGGACCCAAAGGCGTGGCGCGGCTGCTTCAACGCGCAGGGCGCAGTGGGCATCGACCCGGTCGCACCAGTCGTATTCTTTGTGTCCCGACTCATGCCATGGAGATTCTGGAGTTTGCCGCTGCTAGAGAGGCTATGAAGCAAGGTCGCATCGAATCGCGTGAGCCATTGCGAGGGCCGCTGGATGTTCTGGCCCAGCACTTGGTCACTTTGGCCATGGGGGGTGGTTTTCAAGAAGAGCAGGCTTATCGGGAAGTGCGCAAGGCATGGTCCTATCGAGCCTTGAGCGCTGAGGAATGGAGCTGGGTGCTTGAATTCATCACCCAGGGCGGTGCGTGTCTGAAGGTCTACGACCAATTCAAGAAAGTCAAAGTTGAAAAGGGGTTTTACTCGGTGGCGGAGGTCAAGACGGCACGTCTCCATCGAATGAGCATCGGGACTATTGCCAGTGATCCAGCCATGCAGGTGCGTATGATTCGCGGAAAACGTCTGGGTACTATCGAGGAATCGTTTGTCAGTCGTCTCAAGCCGGGAGTCCATTTTGTTTTTGCGGGGTGCCGCCTTGAACTGGTGCGTGTGCGTGACATGACTGCCTGGGTGCGTCGCGCCAAGGGAGGCCGGGCAACGGTCTCGGTTTGGTCGGGAGGGCAAGCCCCCCTTTCAAGCGAGTTGGCGGCTGAAATTCGGCGGACCTTGGAGGATGCTTCTGAGCGGTGCCGCTCATGGCCCGAAGTGCGCGAGCTCCTCCCGCTGCTTTCGGTTCAGGCCAGCCAGTCCTTGATCCCGGTCAAAGAGCAGCTTCTGATGGAGCGTCTTGCGACTCGGCAGGGAGTGGCATGGTTCCTCTACCCCTTTGAAGGCAGGCTATCTCACGAAGGGCTGGCTTCCTTGTTGGCGTATCGAATGAGCTTGAGCTCAAAGATGAGTCTCTCTATGACCTTCAACGACTATGGGATCCATATTCTCAGTGAGGAGGATCCAAACTGGACAGAGCAGGATTGGCGTCGTTTTCTGGATCCCCAAAATCTGAACAAAGACTTGGAGCAAGCCATCCATACCGTCGAAATGGATCGCCGCCAATTTCGTGACGTAGCGCGGATTTCGGGGTTGATCCATCAAGGTTTTCCGGGTGCCCGCAAGCCAACTCGACAGTTGCAAGTATCCAGTGAACTTCTTTTTGAAGTTTTTCGCAGCTACGACCCGCAGAACCTTTTGCTCAAGCAGACGCGTCGGGAGGTCCTCTCCAGTGCCCTGGACTGGAATGCATGGAGCGTGCCTTGCAGGAAATCAGCCATCAGCAATGGTCCATCGTCGACCTCCAGCATCTCTCTCCTTTTGCCTTCCCTCTCTGGGCGGAGGCACAGCGGCGTCATGTGTCCACCGAATCCTGGACCGATCGCATGCAACGACATAGTCAGCGAGAGCAAAAGAGGGTTCAGCATTCATGAGTCGGTCTTCTCTTGCATTCCATTGGGAGGGAGTGGACTGGCAGTTGCTGGCTGATAAAGCCCTCTGGCATCCCGCGGAAAAAACATTGTTCATTGCCGATCCCCACTTTGGCAAATCGGCTAGTTTTCGCTCAGCTGGCATTCCTGTGCCCGAAGGTGCGACTCATGACGATTGCCAGCGATTGTCGCATTTGATTGATCGTACTTCAGCGATCCGTCTGGTGATCCTTGGAGATTTTTTTCACAATGCCGCGAGCCGGTCTTCCTCGGTGCATCGAGTGCTGGTTGACTGGCGCAACCGACACACCGACCTCCAATTGGAGCTGGTTCGTGGGAATCATGATCATGCTGCGGGCGATCCCTGGCCTGATCTTAAGGTGCGCGTCCATCCATCATCCTGGATGTGGAAGGGGTTTTGTTGCGCGCATAGCGACCAACGACCTTCTTCTCATCCTATTTTGAGTGGTCATGTGCATCCATCGGTCAAGCTTTCGGTTCAAGGTCGACGTGTGTATCGCCTGCCCTGTTTCTGGTTCCGTGGGCAAGTCTCCTGTACCCTCCCTTCTTTCGGTACCTTTACCGGATCCTACACCGTCGAACCGTCTCGAGAGGATTGCCTGATTGCGACCGATGGTCACTCGATCATGAATGTCACCCAATGGGTGCCATGATGGCCCGTGAGCAGGAAGAGCCAGAGCGCTGGAGGTGAGTCTAGCTAAGCATGATGGCTCCAATGGGGTGAGCCTTTTCAACACCCGTAAGCCTGGCATTCAGTCCCTGAAAAGGGACACTTAGGCGTTGGTGATCGATGCCCAGCAGATGGAGCATCGTCGCGTGAAGGTCTCGAACATGCACAATATTTCCCACGGCGTGGTAGCCAAGCGGATCGGTCTGACCATGACACACACCCCCCTGAATGCCACCTCCGCACAGCCACATGCTGAACCCTTTGATGTGGTGGTCCCTACCCGGTTGTTTTCCTTTGCCCTGGAACATGGGAGTGCGCCCGAACTCACCTCCCCAGATGACCAGTGTATCCTCCAAAAGGCCACGTTGCTTGAGGTCGGTCAACAGCGCCCAGGTGGGCTTGTCGGTGAGCCCGCAGCAGGTTTTCATGTACGATGCCAGATCTCCGTGGTGATCCCACCCGCGGTGGTAAAGATGAATGAATCGCACACCCCTTTCCGCCAGTCGCCTTGCCAGCAGACAGTTGGCTGCATAGCTGCCGTCGGATCCTTGAGTGCCATACATATCCAGGACGTGCTGTGGTTCTCGCGAAAGGTCCATTAATTCAGGTACACTGGCCTGCATGCGAAAGGCCATCTCATAGGCGTTGATACGTGTCTGGATTTCAGGATCCCACTGACGTTGCTCTTGTAGTTGATTCAACTGCTGAACGGTATCCACCAGATCGCGCTGGCGTGCTCTGGAGATCCCGCTTGGGTTGCGCACATAATGCACCGGATCACCACTGGATTGAAATTCAACCCCCTGAAAGCGTCCGGGCAAAAATCCGCTGTGCCACTGCCTCGCTCCGATGGGCTGGGGGTTGCGTCCTCCTTGGCTGGTAAGAACGACAAATCCGGGAAGATCTTCACTCGAACTGCCCAGTCCATAATTCACCCAGGCACCCATGCTCGGTCTACCTGAAATGGACGTGCCTGTGTTCATGACCGTGTGGGCAGGGTCGTGATTGATTTGGTCGGTTACCATCGAGCGTACGATGGCTATTTCATCGGCCATTTTTGCCGTCCAAGGGAGGAAGGCGCTGATCTCCTGTCCGGATTGTCCATATCGAGCAAAGGAGGTCTGTGGCCCGAGGCATTTGAGTGCCTGGCCCTGAAGCTGAGCAATGGGTTGACCTTTGGTAAAACTCTCTGGCATCGGTTGGCCATCGAGGCGAGCTAGTTCGGGTTTTGGATCAAACGTTTCAAGATGGGAAGGGCCTCCTGCCATGCACAGAAAAATGACTCGCTTGGCCTTGGCGGGAAGATTGGGGAACCCCACCACCCCGGGTGCGTTGGGAGATGCCAAGGGCGGCGATTCTGAGTCCTCCCTGATATTTGGTTTGCCCATGGCATGAAGAGCAGCAAGCCCCAGCCCAAAAGAGCTTTGTCTCAAGAAGAACCTCCGGTTTTGCTGCTGAGCCAACGGGTTGAACAATGGATTTGTCATGGTGCGAGGCAAAATTCGGGACGACTTGAGTCAGTAGCGCGTGATCGTTTCGTGGAGATTGAAGAGAGCCCTGGCAACGGTGATCCAGGCTGCTTGTTGGCATAATGAGGAGTCGTCGAATGCCTTTTCGGGGATGAAGGATGAGGCCAGCCATTGCCTAGCCATGTCCGGAGCCTGAAGGAAGGCGTTTCTTTCACGCTCAAAAAGGCCACTTAAAGCCTGAACCTCCTGCTCGATAGGCTGACGAGAAAGGGTTTCCTGCCAAGCCCATCGGATACGATCCTCCGTGGAGGCTTTTTCCACTGACTGAATACGCTGGGCAAAAGAGCGCGCTGCCTCGGTAAAAGAGGGATCGTTCAATAAGGTCAATGCAGCAAGTGGGGTGTTGGAAAGTGTGCGGCTGGCCGTGCCTTCCTCTCGACTGGGCGCATCAAAAGCCTTCAGCATGGGGTGGAGAAAGCCTCTCTGCCAGTGAGTATAGAGGCCGCGCCGGTGCTGGTGACGACCCTTGTCTGCTTCATACACTCGAGTAGGAAAATTCAGATGTTGGTAGTAGCCTTCTGGCTGATAGGGTTTCACACTCCTTCCGCCCAGAAGCGGTGCCAGAAGGCCGCTGACCTGAAGGGCCTGATCGCGAACGAACTCTGCCTGTAGGCGAAAGTGATTTTGCCGGGAGAGAAATCGGTTGGCGGGATCCTGAGTCTGCATGGTTATCTCAATCCTGGAGCTTTGTCGGTAGGTGTTCGAGCTGACCATGAGTTGGATAAGGTGCTGAATGTTCCACTGACTTTCTTCGAATTCCACGGCCAACCAATCCAGGAGTTCGGGATGCGAGGGGAGCTCTCCCTGTGCGCCAAGATCTTCAACGGTCCGCGAGAGGCCTTCTCCGAAAAACAATTTCCAGAGGCGATTGACCATGACGCGCGCGGTCAAGGGGTGTCGCTCCGAAAACAGCCAGTTGGCAAGATCCAAGCGGCTGGGGCTCGAGGACGCCTGCAGGGCAGGTAAAAAAACAGGCGTGCCCGGTAAGACAGGGTCACCACTTTCATCGAGCCAGTTGCCCCTTGGCAGGACACGCATGGGTCTGGGTTCGACGGCCTGGCTGACCATGCAAGGGGCAAAGTTTGCCTTCAGTGCCTGTTTTTTTTCGGAAAGGGCATGCGCAATTCCTGGATCCAGATCTGCTTCCTGCGACAGGCTGGCCAGGTGCGTGTCCAATGCCTGCCATTGGGCAAACTGAGTCAAATTCCATGCCTGGATCTCTGGGAGCCGAGTGGTGGGAATGGCGTTGGCAGCCTGATAGGCCCCTTGTTGTTTGAGATCAGAAAAAAAGGACGCCAGCTGATAAAAATCCTCAATAGTGTATGGGTCATACTTGTGGTTGTGGCATTCGGCGCATCCGGTGGTTGCCCCCATCCAAACCAAGCCGAAATTGCGAACCCGGTCGGCAGCGTATTTGGCCAGATATTCCTTGTCTTGGACGCCACCTTCGTGAGAGGTCTGCAGTAGTCGGTTGTATCCTGTCGCAATGCGCTGCCAAAGTGTCGCTTCGGGTAGAAGATCTCCCGCGAGCTGTTCCCGGGTGAATTGATCGTAAGGCATATTTTGATTGAATGCCTTGATCACGTAGTCCCGGTAAGGGCTGATGCTATGATCTTGGTCCCCATGATAGCCTACAGTGTCGGCAAAGCGTACTAGATCGAGCCAGAAAACGGCCATGCGCTCCCCATAGGCTGGCTGATGAGTGACACGCCTTACGACTTCAGGCCATTCTCGGTCGAAATCCTTCATGGATCGTATCTCGTTGACTTGGCTACGAGTGGGTGGCAGGCCGGTGAGGTCCAGATAAAGCCTTCGCGCCAGTGTTACGCGATCTGCCTCGGGTGCTGGAGCAAGACCTTGTTCATCCAGTTTCTCAAGGATGAAGGTGTCTATTGGGTTCCTTGTCCATGCGGGACGGGAGACCTCCGGCAAGGGTGGGCGAATCGGCGCCACATACGACCAATGATTTTGGTATTCAGCTCCCTGTTGGATCCAATGCTCGAGGAGGGTTATTTGCTCTTTGCTCAGCTGCATGCCGGAATCGGGTGGCGGCATCAAATCATCGGGTGAAGCACTCTTGATCCGAGCCATCAATTCGCTTGCTGCAGGATTTCCTGGAAGGATGGCCGTGTAGCCTCCCAGATCCATGGTGGCTCCCTCCGCTGTATCCAGCCTCAGGTTTGCCTTGCGTTCATCAGAGTCTGGGCCATGGCAGAAAAAGCAATGTTTGGACAGGATTGGGCGAACATCCCGATTGAAATCGATCTGCGTCTCGGTATGCCCCAGACAGGTCAGAAGATGGAGCAGGGCCAGGCAGGTAAAGAAGGCCTGGCGTTGGTTTCTTCTCATTCCATCGAACGATTTTGTTGGCATCAGTGGACGCATCGGTGAAACTTTTTAACTTAACTTAGTGCCATGGGATGTCCAGCTGGGATGTGAGATCCTCCCCAGTCGTAAAGAAGCTGTTACAGAGGAAGTTTTCAGGATGGTTGTCGATACATTACAAGGGCATGGACTTGCGAGCATGCAGCACGCCGCAGTGGATAGCCGTTGGCAAGACCGGTTCAGCATGGCAGCCCGTCTTCATCAGCCATTGTTGATACTCATGGGCTGAATAAACGCGTCCTTCGGTCAGGGTGAAAAGCGCAACGGAGTAGAGCGCAACGGCCGGGGGCCCGCCAAGGCATAATTCAAAAAGACATCATGAATGATCAGTCGGCCACCCGGGTCGAGTTGATTGGTAAAGTGTCTTATCAATGTTTGACACTCTGGGATATCCCAATCATGAAAAACGTTTGAAAACAGACAGGCTTCGAAAGGCTGTTGGGAGGTCCATGTGAACATGTCTGCTTCCTGAAGATGAAGCCGATGTCGCGCAGGGTGATCTCCGATGACCTCTGAGGCAACCTTCAGGACATCTGGTAGGTCGATGAGGGTGATTTCCAGAGAAGGATTTTTTTCAAGTAAGGCCAATGAGTAGATTCCGGTGCCACTCGCCACATCGACGAGATGCCGGACCCCGTCCATATTGAGTGTTTCGGCTAGAGCTGGAGCTACATTGCGAGCCCTTCCCGCCAATGAAAGAGTAAAATGGCGCGCCACTGCGAGGCCTCCATGGCCGAAGGGACCCCATCGCGATAGATGAACGCATGCCCCTGTTGATCGATATCGGCCGGGCGATTACTTCGAAGGCGTTCGACAAGGTCGATCACCTCGGCACTTTCTGCTGCCAGTCCCATGTAATCCCCTATAAAGTAGGGGCTTTCAGGAAGCAAATGCTCTCCAGCCAAAGCGGTGATTTCCAAGGCTCCCTGAGCATTGCGTTGAATCAATCCCATGGCCATGAGCCCGGTGCACAACACCTGAAAAGGACGTTCTTCCAACCCGAGTCGCTCTCTGAATAAGGCATCGCTCAAGGGCCTAGACCCCAACTTTTGGAAAACCTCTAGATGGCTCACTGATGCCGTCAGAAGGCAGGAACCATAGCGCCACCGAAACGCATCGAAAAGGGGCGTAGCATCAGTGGAAGGGTGGGTCGCATACCGCTTCGCTAGCATAGGGAAATATGCGCTTTTTACAGCAGATCAATCAACAGCAAACCGAGGTAGAGTTTCTGCTCAATCCTGTCCTCAGAGATCCATGGAGAGGCCGCCAGCGTGTCCGATATTGACGGAGCATGCCGTGCGTTCTAGTTTGTTAATATAAAATCATTACTCTAGAAATCCCCATGAAATCGGCTTTTCATCACTTTGTATTCTTTTGCATGGCGTGCTGCCTTGCCCCGAACCCCCTCAGCGCTCAGTCTGAGCAAGCCTTCTCATCCCATACCATCGACTTGGGTTGTGTCGTGAGCGATGTCGACAAGGCTGTGGCTTTTTACACCCAGGCCATTGGCTTCAAGCAAGTGAGTGGGTTTTCCGTGCCAGGCGATTACGCATCCAAGGTTGGGCTTACCGACGGCAAAATGCTTGATATCAAGGTGCTTGTTCTGGGGGAAGGAGACACCGCCACTCGCCTCAAACTCATGCATGTGGAAGGCGCGCGCAGCAAACGGACCGATAATCGTTACATCCATTCCCAGCTTGGATTTAGTTACTTGACCATCAAGGTCCAGGACACCGCTCAGGCTCTCCAGCGCCTTGAGAAAGCTGGTATCAAGCCGATTGCAGGCGGGTCTCAGGAGCTTCCCGCTTCATTGGGCAAAGGAGTGTATCTGACTATTGTCCGAGATCCGGATGGAAATTTTGTCGAACTGGTCGGACCCAAGTCGTAGTTTCCAGGACCGCTTTGCCTACTGATTACCATGACGAAGCATCCCGTGAACAATCTGATCAGCGGATATTCCATGCGGCTGAAGCGCCTTATGCTGGCCACCCTCCTTACGGGGTGGGGCATCATGATCCCTTCTTTGTCCGTATCCATTCAGGCCGAAGAAGTGGTATTCAATCGCGATGTTCTCCCATTGCTCTCCAAGTATTGTTTTGCCTGCCACGGACCTGACGAAGCCAAGCGAGAAGCCGCTTTGAGGCTGGACACGCGCGAGGGTCTTTTCGGAGACACTGGGGAGGCTTTGGTAGTGCAGGCTGGAGATCCCTCCAAGAGCTTGCTGATCGAGCGGATCTATTCGCACGATGAGGATGATGTAATGCCTCCCCCTGAGGCCAAAATGCCCTTGAACGATGATCAGAGGGCCTTGCTCCAAAAATGGGTTGAACAAGGAGCTTCTTGGGAAGGGCACTGGTCGTTTCAGACGCCAGAGTTGTCCACACTGCCCGAGGTGCAAAAAAAATCCTGGGTGCGCAATCCGATCGACCGGTTTATTCTCTCCGAATTGGAAAACCAAGGATTGACCCCTAACTCCGAAGCCGACCGTGCAACCCTGATTCGACGAGTGGCTTTTGACTTGACCGGCCTTCCCCCGACCCCACTGGAGTTGGATTCGTTTATGGGAGATACCGATTCCGCTGCTTACGAGCGTATGGTGGATAGATTTCTCAACCGGCATCAGTTTGGCGAGCGCATGGCTCTGGCATGGATGGATCTGGCCCGCTACGGTGATTCAAGTGTATTCCACGCCGATGGAGAGCGATTCATGTGGTTGTGGCGGGATTATGTCATCAATGCCTACAACACTAATAAGCCATTTGATCAGTTCACCATGGAGCAGTTGGCGGGAGACCTAATGGAAGGTGGTGATATTTGGCAGAAAATTGCCTCGGGTTTCAACCGCAATCACGGGACCACCGATGAGGGGGGCGCTATTGCCGAAGAGTATCGAGTGGAATACATCGTCGATCGCGTCAAAACTACTAGCATGGTTTGGGTTGGGCTGACCATGGAATGTGCCCAGTGTCACAAACACAAATACGACCCTTTAACCCAAGAGGAATACTACCAATTTTATGCCTTCTTCAACCAAGCTTCGGATCCTGGTATGCAGACACGCAACGGCAACGAAGCACCCTTGGTTCGTTTTTTTGACACCGGTGAGAAGCAAAGGCACCTAGCCCTTGAGCAGAAAATCAACGCCCTCAAAAAAATACATGCAGAAGAAAGGCCATCAGCGGAATTGGTTAAGTCCTGGGCGCGTGAATTCCAAGCCAATCCACAGTCCGCAACGCCCACCCTAGGAGCTTGGAAGCAGTTGGGCCCCTTTTTGGGAGGTAACACAGAAGATCTCTTTGCAAAGAATTTTGGTCCTGAAACAAAAATAGACTTGGATGCGACCATTGAAGATAAGATCTGGGAAGATAAATCTTATGAGGATGGCGAAGTCATTAGTCTTAAGCTTCCTGATAATTCGGCCGTCTATTTGTATCGTGTTATTACTTCAGAGGAGGCGACAGAGGTAAAGATTTCTTTGGGAAGTGATGATGGGATTAAGTGCTGGCTTAATGGTGATTTAGTTCACGAGAATAATATTTCGCGAGGAGTAGCAGCTGACCAGGATAGTGCGACCCTGACTTTGAATGAGGGTCAAAACAACTTTTTGATGAAAGTTGTAAATGGTAATGATGGTAGTGGTTTTTATTTTCGCATTGTTGGTGATACAATCCCGGAAGGTGTCCAGAAACTCCTAGCGCTCGAGGTTGATTCTTGGTCTGAGGAACAATTCGCAGAGGTTTCCAAATACTATCAATCTACGCTATGGTCGGAAGGCCTAGACCGCGAAACCCAAATTTCGAAGCTGGAAAAACAGGATTCGGAGCTTTTGAAAACAGTGCCAACGTCCATGGTTATGGGTGATTTGGCAGAAGGTAGAGAGACGTTTGTTTTGATGAGAGGAGACTATGCCTCGCCTATTACAAATAAAGTTATTCAGCCTGGTGTTCCTTCGGTCCTTCCACCGATGCCCGATGGCGCTCCCCCCAATCGTCTCGGGCTTGCTCAGTGGTTGGTTATGCCTGACCATCCCTTAACCTCACGTGTCACGGTCAATCGTTACTGGTCCATGTTTTTTGGTAAGGGTATTGTGGAAACTCTCGAGGATTTTGGGACCAGAGGCGCATGGCCTTCGCACCCGGAATTATTGGATTGGCTTGCTCGCGACTTCGTCGATAACGGTTGGAACATCAAGCGTACTATCAAACAAATCCTGATGTCGGCAACTTACCGACAATCAGCCACGTTTGGGGATACCAAGCTAGAAATGGATCCCGCCAATGTATATCTGAGTCGTGGTCCTCGCCGACGGCTTCAGGGAGAGTTTATTCGGGACAACGCCCTTATGCTGGCGGGGGTTCTGGACCAGCAGGTGGGTGGCAAAAGCGTCAAACCCTACCAACCTCCTCGTATATGGAATGAGGTGTCATTGGATGGGAATCTCAAATACCAGCGGGATGTTGGTAGCCGTCTCTACCGGCGAAGCATGTATACTTTTTGGAAGCGATCGGCCCCCATGCCCAACATGGTGGCATTTGATGCGCCCAGTCGCGAAAAATGCATTATCCAACGACAGGTCACCAACACCCCCTTGCAGGCATTGGTCACCATGAATGACGAACAATTCGTCGAAGCTTCAAGACTTTATGCTGAGAGGATTCTGCTCGAGGGGGGGGCAGCCTTCGAAGATCGGCTACATCACGCCTTTCGCTTGGCTCTCTCCAAAAATGCAAGCCCTGTTCAGCTCAAGGCACTCAAAGCGATGCATGACCGACAGTTGCAGGTTTACCGCGAGGATCCGGATCGCGCCGAATTATTGCTTGCCGTAGGTGATTACCAGAGAACGACTTCCATTGATGTGGCCGAACTTGCAACCTGGACTTTGATTGCCAGTGCCATCCTGAATTTGGACGAAGTTCTCACCCATTAATCGATAGACTTCTATGAAGAATCCTTCCCTGCCCAATCATTCGCTGGATCGACGACAATTCTTGCGCCTCGGTGCGACGGGAATGGGTGCCCTGGGGCTGGCCTCTGCCAGCACTTCAAATCAACTTCTCGGTCGCCCGTCTCTCCCCAACGCGGGAGCTATTGACAAGGTTCACTTCACCCCGACAGCCAAGCGAGTCATCTTTCTATTTTTCTCGGGTGGTCCTTCCCACATAGACCTGTATGACTACAAGCCAGCCATGCAGAAAATTCATGGTATCGAATTGCCCGAATCGATACGGCAAGGTCAGCGATTGACAGGGATGACCTCTGGACAAAAGTCATTTCCATGTGTGGCCCCCATGTTCCAATTCAAGCGCTACGGCAGTCATGGTACGTGGATGAATAGTGATCTGCTGCCCAACATCGGGTCGATTGCCGATGAAATTACCATCGTTCGTACGCTCCACTCCGAGGCCATCAACCATGATCCTGCCATTACCTACATCAATACGGGTACTCAGCAGTTGGGGCATGCGTCTATGGGTTCCTGGTTAAGTTATGGCTTGGGAAGCCCCAATCAAAATCTTCCCTCTTATGTCGTGATGATTTCCAAGGGACGCGGTCAAAGTCAGGCTTTGTATTCGCGCTTGTGGAGTAGCGGTTTCTTGCCTTCCCGCCATCAGGGAGTCAAGTTCAGGAGTTCCGGAGAACCGGTGCTCTATCTCAATAACCCAGGTGGAGTGGACGGCGAGGATCGTCGAGCCTTCCTGGATGCCGTGGGGGAAATCAATCAAGCCGCATTCGCCAATGTGGGTGATCCTGAAATTGAGGCCCGCATTGCCCAGTATGAGATGGCTTTCCGCATGCAGCGTTCGGTGCCGGAACTGACGGACCTTTCGGATGAACCGGAGGCTGTTCTGGATATGTATGGCCCTGATGCGAGAAAGCCAGGCACCTTTGCCTACAATTGTGTTCTGGCTCGTCGGATGGCCGAACGTGGTGTTCCTTTTCAGCAGCTTTTTCACCGAGGGTGGGATCAGCATGGTGACTTGCCTCGCTTGATCCGTCTCCAATGTCAGGATATTGACCAGCCTGCCTCGGCCCTGGTTCGCGATCTGAAAATGCGCGGCATGCTTAAGGATACTCTGGTCATTTGTGGCGGCGAATTTGGCCGAACGATTTACTCTCAGGGGCAGTTGACCAAAGACAACCATGGTCGGGATCATCACGGTCGTTGTTTCAGCATGTGGATGGCAGGAGGCGGTATCAAGGCTGGCTACGATCATGGTCTGACAGATGATTTTTCCTACAACATCGTTAAGGACCCGGTTCACATTCGCGATTTCAACGCAACCATCCTTCATTGTCTGGGGGTCGATCACCAAAGGTTCACCTACACCTATCAAGGGTTGGATCGTCGTTTGACGGGTGTGGAACCTGCTAAGGTGGTGCATGAGCTGCTTGCCTGATCTATGGTGCCGTAGACCACTCCTGACTCCTGTTTTTGTATTCTGGGCAGTCATTCCCCTCAGCTTTGTAGCGCCTTCAGCCAGCTCGTCGGAAATCCTCGATCGAGGTGCCGTGGCGGTGCCCATGGAGAAAGGAGGTATGTTTTTCAGTTGGCGATGGTCAAAAAAAAGATGGCTCCAAAATCACCTTTCATCTTGTCGGTGTTGACGCGCAGGATGCCAGGCACCCCTTGAACGAGCTGGCTATCAGCGATGTTACCTGGGTTCGCCACGATGCCGACGGCGCTTCGGATAGATCCTACTATCTTCTGGTTAGCGATGATGGGTATTATAAGCAGGAGACCTCCAAGGTTTCGACCTGGTAACAAAACTACCATTCCATTCCCGTGCAATGCCTTCCTGGATACCGGATGGGAGATGCCTCTCTTGGCGATCTGGATGGAGACGGCAACTTTGAAGTGGTCATCCATCAAGCCAAGCAGCCTCGCGATAATTTTCATTCCGCTTTGGCCGGACGTCCCATTCTGGATTCCTACCAGTGGGATGGATCATTGCTTTGGCGCCTGAATTTGGGGATCAACATGCGCGATGGGGAGCACTATATCCAGTTCATGGTCTATGACCTTGATGGAGATGGAGCTGCCGAAGTGGTATGCCAAGACGGCTGATGGGTCTGTGGATGGCATTGGGCAGGTCATCGGGGATGCTCAGCGCGACTGGCGTATCTTGGATGAGACCTCCAAAAGCTTTGGTCCAGTGATCCATGGGCCGGAGCATTTGTCTGTCTTTCGTGGAAGCGACGGCAAGGCCCTCCAAACCGTGGATTATGTCCCAAGCTGGGATCCGATTGATGGGTGGGTAGGGATTGGCGGGAATCGAAACAATGATCCATCTTGTCATCTACTCACGCCGTGATACCATTAATCATCGTCGCTGGTGGCCATGACTATACACCGCCGCGTTGAAAAACAATTGATTAGACTCACACTATGGCTCACGAATTACCCGCTCTTGGATACGCAACCGATGCGTTGGAACCTCACATTGATGCTCAGACCATGGAAATTCATCATGGAAAGCATCACAATACCTACATTACCAAACTCAATGATGCACTTGCAGGTCAGGATGCTTTGGCTGAAAAGGACATTTGGGACCTCATCGCCCATTTGGACAGTGTTCCTGAAAACATTCGCGGTGGGGTAAGAAACAATGGCGGTGGACATGCTAACCATACCCTCTTCTGGTCCATTATGGGACCCAATGGGGGTGGTGAGCCAACCGGTGAGTTGGGCGAGGCCATTCTGGCTGCTTTTGGCAGCTTCGATGCCCTGAAAACCCAGTTTGAAGCTGCTGGGGCCACTCGATTCGGCAGTGGCTGGGCCTGGCTTGTTGTCAACGCCCAAGGCGCACTCGAAGTTGTCTCGACCCCCAACCAAGACAACCCGGTCATGGATGGCAGCGGAAAGCCCGTGATTGGGTGTGACGTCTGGGAGCACGCCTATTACTTGAATTACCAGAACAGGCGTCCCGACTACCTCAAGGCTTGGTGGAATGTGGTCGACTGGAATGCAGCTAATGCCAACTATCTGGCTGCCCAAGGTTAATCCGACGTATTGTCCCCTTTATCACGCGGCTGAGCTTCACGGAAGCTCAGCCGTTTTTTTGTGCATTCCTGGATGGATTAAAGTGGATCGGGCCTTAAATTCCCACAGGACAACCCCTTGCCCTCAAGACGAGTGAAAACGCGTTTGTCGATGTGGCGAGCATACGGCATCATGAATCTTGTCTGGCAGGCACCCACGGCCCGTGACTTCCTTGATTGCATGAATCCGATTCCACCCAACACACCCGAAGAACTCTCGCAGCACCATCCTGCCGACATTGCCGACGCGATTCAGCGCCTACCTCTTCAGGAGGGATTGAAGTGGCTTAATGCCTTGCCAGCGGATCGCGGCGGGCGTGCGTTGGTGGAAATGGAGGATGATTTTCGTGAGGAAGTGATCTCTGAACTCAAGCTGGAGGAACTCGTGCGTCTGGTCAGGCCTCTAGAGCATCATGAGACAGCCGACCTCATTGCCGAACTGGAGCCGGATGCCCAACAGCAGCTCATGCAGCGTCTTCCGGAGGGCGATGCCCGTCCGGTACGCAGGCTTCTGCATTACGCGGAAGATTCTGCTGGTGGGATCATGAGCGACCGTTTTGTTACCCTCTCCATGATGGATTCAGTCGAGGCATGCCAGCAACGATTGCGACACAACCAACAGTTTCTTTCCGAAGATATTTCTTACCTTTATGTGGTGGATGAGGAGCAGATTCTTAAAGG
>Ga0160423_10002173_pt1 | contig 16405 bp, 14 predicted proteins | sample CRUFie14St8metaG_FD_108191 | JGI IMG/M metagenome (GOLD analysis project Ga0160423, IMG submission 108191) | Marine microbial communities from the Costa Rica Dome - CRUD Field 142mm St8 metaG | ecosystem: Environmental > Aquatic > Marine > Oceanic > Photic zone | place: Costa Rica: the Eastern... | reverse complement strand
TTGTCAACTTCGTTCTCGCGGGGCGCCCCCTTGGCGTGCGGCCTCCCTCGCTTCTTCTTGGCCGCCATGACCGGGCTCGTGCAAACTTTCTTTTTTCTCAACCTCCCCCGCGGTGCTCTGGCTTAACCGCAACGGCCTTGCGCAGGCGTTACAAATTTTCCCGGAAATGTTGGCGGTCTCACCTCACTCGCTCCGATAATCGCCACCCACATTCGTTGGAGATGAGGAGTAGATTTAAACGCGATTTCTACTCTCCCTCCCTGGCGTTGTTCCGTCGACCCCCGCGCGTTCGTCTGAAACATGGCAGTTTGTTCCAAATCGTAGGTCCAAGGGTCAAACCTCCGACAGACGAAGGAGGGTGATCCACAGTCAACCCCGACGGCAATCGCGCGCCTAGGTCAGGATCACGCGCATTGACGACGCCGGGGCGACGAGGGGGACGATTGAACGCCTCTCGACCGGAAGTCGGGCACCGCGCGCGCGCACGAGCGTCCCCGTCCGTGGGTGATCGACAATCCTTTTGACGCAGTGTTTCGCGATCGATCCGGGCACAAACTCGCTGATAAGATAAGAGAAAGGGATCCCCGCCACCACACGACGAGAATTGCCGTTTGCGCAGGTAGCACGGCGATGGAGAGTCCCGCCCCGGCCGCCGCGGCCGCCGGCATTGCCGCCAAGGCGCCGGACGCCTCGCTCTTCGGTAACGGCTGCGCGGACGATGGCGAGCTGATCGACATGCTCCTGATGAAGGATGAAGGGTTCGACGGAATGCTGGGCGGCAGGGCCGACGGCGAGGACCTGAACTTCTCGGACCTCTTGGATTTCGGCGGCAACTTTGGCGCGGGGGAAGAGGGGGCAGATCCCAAGCCATCCCCACCCGGCGCGGGGCTCGGGGACTCGCCCAACATGTCCTCGTCGCTCCAGTACGCCCCGCCGGACTTCAACGACACGAGCCCGCTCGGGCCCCAGAGGCTCGGGGAGGGCTCCCGCGCGGGCGGCCCCCGGGCCAAGCTACACTTTCGAGAGTTCGAGACGCCCGTCCCCGCGAGCTACTACAGGAGCCAGAGCTTCTCGGTGCGCTCCTCGGCGCACGCATCGCCACCGCAGCACCCCGGGGCCGCGGAGGACTACCTCCAGTCCTCTCCCCCCAGGCCCACGCGGTCGCTGTCGTGCCCCGAGAGCCACGGATCCGCCCAGGACAGCATCTTCGTGTACGACGAGGCCGCGGCGCCCAACCATCACCACCACCGCCACCACCCCTACGCGTACTACACGCCCCACGGCGGCCCGCACGCCCCCCCGGTACGCCAGTACGGGGAGGCTCTTTACGGCGAGAACCTGATCCACAAGGGGACCGTGATCTCGCCCGACGAGGCCAAGGCGCACAAGCGGAAAAAGCAGGCGCAGAGGAAGCCGCTGGCGGCCGGACCGCACTCCCACGGCCAGGGCTCCTCGTCCCAGGGGTCCAAGGCCAAGAAGCCCGCCGGCCCTACCAGGCAGAGATCCTCGCAGTACCGCGGGGTGACCAAGCACCGCAGGAGCGGTAGGTGGGAGGCGCACATCTGGGTCAGGGAGACCGGAAAGCAGGTCTACCTCGGTGGGTACGAGCTTGAGGAGCACGCCGCGGAGGCCTACGACGTCGCCGCGCTCAAGTGCAAGGGCCACAAGGTGAAGACGAACTTTGAGATATCCAAGTACAGCGAGCTCCTGCAGTATATGGACACCATCACACTGGACGAGCTCGTGATGGCGGTCAGGAGGCAGAGCCAGGGGTTCGCCAGGGGCAGCAGCAAGTTCCGCGGGGTCACGCGCCACCCCAACGGCCGGTGGGAGGCCAGAATCGGCATGCCTGGGTCCAAGCACATCTACCTAGGGCTGTACAACGATGAAGCCGAGGCCGCCAAGGCGTACGACAAGGCTCTGGTGAAGCTGAGGGGCCCGGCCGCGGCCACGAACTTTGCCATGTCAGAGTACCACGAGGAGCTCAAGGAGTACCACAAGGCCCAGCAGAAGAAGATCTTGTCCAGCGTGGCGGCGAGCGCGGAGGCCAAGGCGGAGGAGGAGTTGGTGAAGAAGGAGGCGGGCGCGGCGGACGCCCAGGCGGGGAAGGACGTGTCGCTCTCAAAGACCATTGTGGACCACGCGACGGCCTGCCTCTGATCAACTCGCGGCCACGAAAGAACGTGCACAGACACAAAACACTTATAAAAAAAAAAGACTTTCGTTGTTCTTGCATGAAGATGAGGAGCACAAGGAGCCCCCCCTCCAACCCCCCGCAGCCTCAGCCGTTACCGCAAGGTCGGCTGACTTTTCCACCACAGACGCGACCTCTTTTTCCGCAAATATTGAGAACCTTCTCGAGATCTTGGGCTGCCGGCTGGGATTTCCCAACCCGCCCAAGTCGCGAAATCTACACCCGGAGATTTGCCACCTCCCGTTTTTGGAAGCGCGCGAGGCCTCTGGCGAGTAGCGCGGCGCAGGACAGCGAGAGTCGCACGGGCAGGAGCTGCGGCGAGACCGCATCTAGAGTCTGTGAAGAGAGCGCTTTCGAGGGGACGGAAGCATGTTCGGCGGCGGTTTCTTCGGTGGCATGCCGGGCATGGACGCCCGCATGCCGAAGAGGGGCGACAGCACCAAGTACTACGAGCTGCTAGGCGTGGACAAGAACGCGACAGACACCGAGCTGAAGAAGGCTTACCGCAAGCTGTCGATGAAGCACCACCCGGACAAAGGTAGGTCGGCCAGTGGAGACATGTTTTTTTGATGGGAGGGTCTGAACCCCTCGACCCTACCCGCGCGCGCACGCCGGCGTCCGAGCGAGGGACTGACGATCCGGCGCCTCCTCCCCGCGTTCTCCCCGCCCGCGCAGGCGGAGATCCGGAGACCTTCAAGAGCATCAACGAGGCGTACGACGTGCTGAAGGACGCTGAGAAGCGCCGTATTTATGACGACTATGGCGAGGACGCGCTCAAGGAGGGCATGGGCGGCGGTGGCGGCGGTGGCGCGAGCAGCATGGCAGACCTCTTCGACATGATGAGCGGTGGTGGAGGCAGGAGGAGGGGTCCCCAGAAGGGCGAGCCCATCGTTCACAAGCTTAAGACCAGCCTGGCCGAGAAGTACAACGGGGCGACGAGGAAGCTCGCGCTCACGAGGAAGGCCAAGTGCAAGACCTGCGACGGCACGGGAACCAAGTCCGGCCGGTCCTACGTTTGCAAGACCTGCAACGGCACTGGCGTGCAGACTCACATCAGGCAGCTCGGCCCCGGCATGATCCAGCAGGTCCAGAGCAAGTGCTCGGCCTGCGGCGGCACGGGAGAGTACATCCCGCCCGAGGACAAGTGCGGAAAGTGCAACGGCAAGAAGTTTGTGACCGAGAAGAAGATCTTCGAGGTCGTCATCGAGCCTGGGATGAAGCACGGCCAGAAGATCGTGATGAAGGGAGAGGCCGGGTACACCCAGCCCGGTGTCGCCCCAGGGGACCTCATCTTCGTCCTGGAGCAGAAGGAGCACGACTTGTTCAAGCGCAAGGGCGCCGACCTGCTCATGTCCAAGACCATCACCCTGACGGAGGCCCTCTGTGGATACGTCTTTGAGGTTGAGCAGCTGGACAAGAGGAAGCTGGTGATTTCGTCCAAGCCCGGGGATAAGGTAACGAAGCCGGACTCCTGGATCTGCATCAACGACGAGGGGATGCCTGTGCACGGGGCGCCGTTCCAGAAGGGAAACCTGTACATCAACCTGCGGGTGAAGTTCCCTGAGAAGATCAGTGAGGCGGACTGCTTGAAGCTCAGGCAGATGTTGCCCCAGCCCTGCTCGTATGACGCGGACGAGATCGACGCCATGGAGGAGGCCGACGATGACAGGGAGCAGGTCAAGAGCAGGGACGTTAATATTGAGCAGGAGCTGAACAACAGGAAAGACTTTGGAAGGTCTCACGGAAACAGCTACAACGACTCGTCCGACGACGAGGACGGCATGGGAGGACAGAGGGTCCAGTGCCACCAGCAGTAAACCCCCTGGTGTGTCGATCAATTCTTAAGAGAGGACAGAGCACCCCAACAACAATCTATGTAACATCACAATTCCTTTTGGCGAACTCACCTCACTTCTTGAAACCGAAAGAGAAAGACAAAAAGTTTCTCGGGGACAAAGTTCATATCCCCATGGCGCTCGACGGAGGGACGACCGCGGCGAGCTCTGGGCCAGCCCCAGAGCGGGCCGACTCGCCCCTTTCGCTGACCCTCGTCACCCTGAAGGGTGACCACAAGCTCGACCCGGTTCCCCGCGACGCTAGCGTGGACAGCCTGCGGTCCATCGTGCACAGCGTCAGCGAGGTCTTCAACCTCGGCTGCCCTTCGCCGGAGAGGCAGCGCGTGGTGTACAAGGGCCGGGAGATAAAGAGCTGCACGCTGGAGGAGGCGGGGGTGTCGGACGGGAGCTCCTTCGTGGTGGTTGAGAGGCGCGACCTGGTCAGGACGTCTCGCCCGGACCTAGAGGGCGGCCCGAGCAAGGAGACGATTGACGAGAACACGACGAGACTGGCGGAGGAAAAAGGCAACGTGACGCGGAGCTCCGGCAGGGGAGGCGGAGGCTTCGACAGGAGCGCCCTGACCTCCATCAACGACATCCAGCAGCTTTTGAACGCGATCACGACCGAGGACGGGGGCCTGGGCGACGACCCTCTCTGGGACGACCCCCGCCTCGGGAACCTCGTGGGGGACAGGGCGGAGAGCGACGGCGACGCGGGGGAGGACGACGAGGAGGCGGACGCGCTCCTGCTGGAGGTGAGGGAGGCCGCCGGGGATGAGCAGGTCCCCGAGGCGAACCCGGCCAGGCTGAACCAGCTTGTCGAGATGGGCTTCAGCGAGGCCCTGGCCAGGAAGGCTCTGATCATGAGGCACAACAACCTGGACGCCGCTATGGACTGGATCCTCGAGCACCAGGACGACCCGGACGCCGAGGTCCCGCTCACCGAAGCTCAGCTCCGCAGGATCGCAATTTCTAGGCGGAGGCAGCGCCGGAACCGCAGGAGATTCCGCAGGAGCTGGCCCAGGCAGGTTGCCGGGGGGGTAGACCCGGACCCCAACTTGGTGACGCAGCTCAGGGAGATGGGGTTCAGCGAGAACCTCTCCAGGTACGCCCTGCAGACCTTCAACAACAACATGGAGTTGGCATGCCAGTGGCTGCTGGCGAGCGCGGACGACTTTGAGTCCGATACGGACAACAGCTCCCAGAACAGCGACGGCAGCAACGACGAGGGCGCGCAGCCCTCTGGCCTCGAGTTCCAGGGCTCCTCGGGCCAGTTCATGCAGAGCCTCCAAGAGCTCGGCGGGACCCTGCAAGACTCCCGGATCCGGCTCAGGACCCTGGGCCTCTCCTCCAACCCCACGGCGCAGCAGGAGCGGCTTATGCATGCATTCCAAGCGATGATTGAAAACCCTCGGGAGGCGAGGAGCTACCTTACCGACCCTGAGATCGGGCCGATCCTGCTGCAGGTCCAAAGGGCTCAGAGGGTGAGCTCCGGGATCACGCCAACGCCGGAGATGAACTCTGAGAGTGGGGACGGGGGTGCCCAGGAGGACTCCCGCAACGCAGATGAGCCAGAGGAGTGAGAGGAGTGAAATGGCTGAGGCGGTGATAAAGATTGGGCTTGTCACTTTTTTATTTCTCATAGGGGGACTACAGAATTTTTATTATTCACGCCCTGTACAACAAACACTCACACACACATCACTTCGCTTTTGAACAACATAAGACTGGTTTACATGCTGGTGGTGGCGGCGACGCACAAGCCCCAGAAAGTGTGTCCAAAGGATCTGAACAAAACGTCTTCTCATGGAGTGAAATCGTTCGGACACCTCTCGACCGCATTCTTATCTCTTCTTGCCGTAAGGGGTCCTGGACCTGGTCTTTGGTGGAGACACGGTCCTCTTGGCAGCGGACCTCTTTGGCGTCTTGGCAGGCGACTTGACGCGCTTGGCAGGGGTCTTCTTGGTGGGAGACTTAGCCCTGGAGGGAGACTTGCTCTTGGCAGGCGTCTTCTTCTTGGAGCTGGTCGCGGCCTTCCTGGTTGGGGACCTCGCCCTGGAGGGAGACTTGGCCCTGGCAGGGGTCCTGAGGTGGGAGGCGAGGAAGGGGTCAGCTTCGGAGGTAGGTCGCAGGACGGTCAATGGGACTGGGTGGCTCCACCACTCACTTCTTCGCTGGGGTCTTCTTCGCGGCAGCCCTCTTGGACACTCTGGTTGGACTCTGCGAGCGGAGGAAGGAGGACAAAGGAGGAGGGTAGCAAGTCATGTCAGCATAAAGAATATTGGCGTCCTACGACAACGAGAGCTTCGAGGCGAACTCCCCACCACGGCAACTCACCTTTGGCTCCTCGTCGTCGTCCTCGCCCCAGACCTTTGGCGCCTTGCTCTCCCTCACGGAGCGCCTCGTCGGCTTGCCCGCGGGCGTCGCCTTCGACTTCGACTTCTTCGCTTTGCCGGCGCCCTTTTCCTTGTAGGTGAACAAGAAAAAGCAGGTGTACAGAAGCATCGCGATTCCCACGGCGAGGGGGACCGCGACCTCCAGCTGCATCAGCTGGTCGATCTCAGCCATAGACATCATGTTCTTCATCTCGTGCGTCGCTCTCGTCCGTCGCGTCGCGGAGGCTCAGTGTCCCGTTCACTCTGCCGAAGAGGATGATGGAGAATTCTGTTAGCCGATTGGCGCGAGGGCGCGCGAATTTCGACGCGGAGGGGCACGCGGCGCGCGACCGTGCCCAAGATGACGCTCTCACCTTGTTCCCTCGTGCCGTTCCTATGACGGCGTCTGCGTCGCGTGCGCTTCCCCTGTCGGTCGCCCGACTTTTCTTTGCTTCTGCCGGGCAACTTTCCCCCCGCCGTCTGTCGAAGTCCAGATTTGATTTATTAAACGGTCGGATTTTCGGGCCAACGGGAAATTTCCCGGGTGGGGTGGGGTGGGGGGTGTATGGAGGATCCAAGGCCGAGGAGGCGGGCCGAGGAGGCGGGCGCATCGGGAGAGTGCGGGTGTGAGAGGGTGATCGGGAGCGAAACCCCCTCTCCTCGTCACCTCTAGTGTTGAGGTCGAAAATCGACGAAAACGTCGACATAGCTTGGAATACTAAGTTCACAAAAGTGCGTGGCCCGCTCTCCACAGAGCCAGAGAAGCGCTCTGCTGGTCTTGCCGGTCCCAACGGAGGGCCCGAAAGACGCCAGTCTCCGAGAAGAGAGATTAAAAAAAAACGCGACCAGCAAGGAACCGCCTCTTCACCTCTTCTTGCCGTAAGGGGTTCTCGACCTCGTCTTTGGTGGCGACATGCTCTTTGCCCTCTTGGACTTTGGGGTCTTGGCGGGGGTCTTCTTCTTGGCGCTCGTCGCGGCCTTTCTGGTTGGGGACCTCGCCCTGGAGGGAGACTTCGCCCTGGAGGGAGACTTGGCCCTCGATTTGGCAGGGGTCCTGCGTGTCCGGGAAGAGAGGGGGGTGAAAAGGGCGGGGAGAGAGACGCTCGAGAGTCAGCGAGGAGGCTCAGCTACGCGGGCGCGGGACTTGACCCCAATCTTGGCGCTCCTTACTTCTTTGGCGTCTTCGTTGGGCTCTTCACGCGAACGGACGACCTCCTCCTTGGCGTCTTTGCCGCGGCCTGCTCGAGAGTTGCGCGAAGAGTTGAGTGGTTAGTCACCTCTGCCAGAATGAAGCGCGCCCGCGTCGTCGTCTTGCGGGCCTCTCCGTACCTCCTCCTCCTCCTCCTCGTCGGGTCTCCAGGCCTTAGGCTTTTTCGTGGACCTGCACGCCATTTGAGGGCCGAGCGTCAGTTCTATTTAAAAACATCCGGAGCTCTCGGGGTGGGCAAGTGGGAAAAGGAGAAGCGCTCGCTCAAAATGCCTTCCGCCTCGGCTCGGACGGCTCACCTGGAAGAGCGCCTGGACGGTTCGGCGCCCTCATTCTTCGCCTTGACCTTCGCCTTGCCGCCGAAGAGATCGAACTTCTTCGCGAGCAGGTAGAGTATGGCGACCACGTTCAGCAGTGCCAGTCCGACGTACTCTGGAACGATTCCGTTGAAGAATTGCATAGCGTAGGGAGTCTTTCACCAGCGTGTGCAGCTCAAGTTCGAAACTTGTGTCGTATTCCGTCTATCCTCGCCACCCCCTCGTCCTCGGTTCCCGTCTCAGAACCAGGAAGGCCCGTTGTTGCCCCCCCACCCCGCTCGCTGGTCTCTTTGCCTTTTTTGCACCCAGAAAGACGTTGAAAAAACGGAACCTTTGTCCCGCCGGGTTTGGAAATCGGAAATTTCGGCTCTGAACTGGCAGAGTAGATTTCGTGTCTAGAATCGACGATCCTTTTCCCGCAGAGAATCGGCTCACGGGGGGGGGTCTCAGCAGCGCTTTGCTGCAGAAAGAGCAGCAAAGCAGAGGGCGCCATGGGTCTCCTCAACGCGCTCGTTTTCAAGCCCCTGTTCGTGCTGGTGGGCTTTCTGTACCCGACCTACCAGAGCTACAAGGTGCGACCGACTTCACAATCTTCCCCCCTTTACCGCGTCTTCGCCCTTCCCGCTCACAGAGACTGACCCCACCCCCCCTCCTGGAACATCCTCGTCGTCGTCGCGAAGGCCCTGGAGTCCAACCGCACCGACGCGGCCGCGGAATGGCTCACATACTGGGTGACCTTCTCTCTCTTCACCGTCATTGAGCTTTTGGGCGGCTCCCTACTGTCTTGGATCCCGTTCTACTCGTTCCTGAAGCTCGGGTTCCTGTCGTGGCTGTTGCTGCCCAAGTTTAAGGGCGCCAGCAAGCTGTACCAGTCCGGTGTGCAGCCGCTTATCCGAAAGCACGAGGCGAAGATCGACCAGGGTCTCAACCAGGGCTACGAGACCGCGATGTCCTTCCAGAAGAACGGCTTGGCGGCCATCACCCAGAGGTTCACGTCCTCTGGGCAAAGAACCAACTAGAGAGCGCTGAAGGGGAAGGAGGAGGAGGGCAGTGCGTTTCCCCCGGCCACCCACCCCAACAACTCAGGTCATTCTGCCGCCGCCACACCCTATTTAAGAGACCGGGACGCCGTTGTTTGTTTTCAATAAAACTTTGTTGTACACTAAAAACAAGTCACGTCTCCGGCGCCGGGAGGGTCCTGACAATCCTGGGCTCGATGCCGCTCCACTGGGTGAGGACGTTCACGAGCTGATCCACTTGCTCGACCTCGCTGGCGGAGACCAGGTTGCTGTTGATGTCGGAGGTGACCTGGTCGATGCCTTTCTGCACCGCGCTCGTCACGTCCGCCATGCTGTCCGAGAACAGAGTGCTTCCCGCCAAGCCTGGGGCCATTCCGGCCAGGCTTGCGACGCCCCCGAGAAAGCTCTTGCCCTGCTCCGAGATCTGGCTCACCTGCTCCTCGACCAGCGTGGGGGGCTGCTTGCATGGCGTCACGTGGTCGCCCGAGAGCTGCTTCACGGTGAGCTCAAGACCGATGTCAAGCCCACCCGCGCTGCCAACGCCTCCAGTGTCCCCTCCCCTGCCCGTGTTCGACATGGTCCTCTGCAGCACGTCCGCGAGAATCGAGGTCTCATCGATGGTGTCGTTGTCGAATTGCACCAGCAGGTTTCTGGTGCACGAGTACCTCTTCTCGATGTACGACTTGCTTTCCTGCGGGGTAGGGGTAAACTCCAAGCGGTCGTTCGCGATGTCCTCGTAGATGGGAACCAGCTGGTCGATCAGGGGAAAGACGTTCTTGCGGATGAAGTCCGGGGTCTGGTCCCTGAGCGAGTCCACCACGGACCCGATCATCGAGGCCTGGGGCAGAGTTCCCAGCTGCTGTAGCAGGGGCGCAACGAACTGGGAGCTGGCTGGCGCGATGAGCTCGGCGTAGAAGGGGATGGCGTCCGTCACAGGCTTGTTGTTGAAGCTGATCAGAACATTCCCCGCCCTGTTCTCGTTGAGGTCCCTGTACCTCGAGCACAGAAGGAGCTGCTCCAGAGCACCGAGGGAGTGGCCCACGCCGATGGTCTGCAGGCCCTCCACCCTCGAGCCGAGAGACCTGACGCACTGGGTGTACTTGAGGTGGATCTCGTCCGCGATCTTGAGGTGTTCGAAGTTTGTCTCGAAGGGCGTGGCGATCACGAAGAAGCCCCGCGCCGCGAGCGTCTCGAGGAAGTAGCGGTACGTGAGCTGGGGCGAGGCCCCGGCGAAGGCCCCTCCCACGAAGTGCACAAGAGCCTTGGGCTCCGAGGCCTCGCCCTCCGCCTTGGAGGGGTCAAAGCACCAGCAGCCCTCGACGATCTCCCAGCCGCTCTCCTCGGGGATCAGGTTCGACTCCGTCAGGCGTTCCTTGATCGCCCGTTCCAGCTGTACGAAGCCCTCCGGCGCGTTCGACCTCACAAGGGACGTGGAGGCAAGATCGGAACTCCTGGTGGAACTCCCCTCGTCCTCCGTCGTGGCGCGCCTGAGAAGCAGACTCGAGCCCCGGCGGCGGGTGGACGAAAGGGTCCTGTTCGCTCTCGGCGACGAGGAGAACGAGGGGACACCCCTCACGCCGCTCACGACCTTGCTTGGGAGCACGGGGGCCATCGTGAGGTGGCGACAGGCGCTGGCCTCAAGTTTGATGATGCAAATCAAAAAAAAAATCCCAGGCCAGGAGAGAGACTCTGCCAAGAGGCCGAGACCGAGAGAGAGAATCGTCGTTTCAGAGTGCCTGTGAAAGGCGCCGGCGATGCTGTTGAGGAGGTTGCTCTCGTCGGGCTGCCTGGCCCGGCGCGAGCTCGGCCGCACGCCCTTCCACGGGCTCGGCATGGCCGCCGCGGGAACCAGAGAAGCTGAGGGGTTCGACAGACCCGCTCGCGAGGGCCTGCGGTACCCCTCGTTCTGCACCGCCTCGGCTCCCTGCGCGGAGGACGAGACGAGGGTCGTGGAGGACCTGTCCCCTCGCCGCAGCGTGATCCAGCTCAGGGGGGCGGATAGGTACAGCTTCCTGCAGGGGCTCGTGACGAACGACGTGGAGGAGCTGGAGCGGGAACCCTCGGGCTCAAGACGGTGTATGTACTCCCTCCTTCTGAACCACAAGGGAAGGTTCCTGCACGATCTCTTCGTGTACAATGTGGGCGATGGGAGCTCACTCCTGATCGATTTGCACAAGCCCAGCCTGGACTCGGTCGTCAAGGTGCTCACAAGGTACAAGCTCCGGTCCAAGGTGGATATCTTGGACGTGACAGACCGGTACAGCGTGGTGTACTCCTCGTCCCTCGGCGGGGCGGAGGGCCTGGCGGGATCCCTCGCATTCAAGGACCCCAGGCACGACCTCCTGGGCTACCGGTGCCTGGTGGAGCAGCCCCCGGGGTCCGTGGGGGGGGAAGGATCGGGGCCCAGCGCCCATGCGGCCCTGCGTTATACGCTTGGCGTTCCGGAGGGGGACAGGGAGATGCCCACGGGTAAGGCGATTCCGCTGGAGTTCAACGTCGACGCCCTGAACGGAATTAGCTACACCAAGGGCTGCTACATGGGCCAGGAACTCACGGCGCGGACGCACTTTCAGGGCCTGGTGCGAAAGAGGCTGGTCCCCGTGACCATCAAGGCGGCTGGCGATGCTCTGGGGAGCATCTCGCGGGCCTTGTCTGGGGAAGGCGGCGAGGAGAGCGAGCTGGAGGTCGTGGACCCGGAGAGGAACGCGAGGAAGGGCGGGAGGAAGGTGGGTGCCCTGCTCGCCGCCCAGGATGGCAAGGGGCTGGCCCTGCTCCGGCTGAAGGGACTCAAGGGGAAGGAGTTCAGACTGCGGCGGAAGGGGGGCTCCGCAGAGGACGTCCTCGAGGCTGCTGTCGAGCCCGCCTTGCCGGAGTGGTGGCCCGAGGACTGGTACGCGAAAGCCCAGGAAGAGTAAAATGCGCTTGCCCCTCGGTGTGCTGGTATTTTTTTTCTACATTTCTCTCCGTGACCTTGGCCGTAACCGTCGATCCAGCGGAATCCGCCCGGACGCGTTCAGGAAGAGGTAACGCCGCCCGCCTCACTTCGTTTCTTTGCTGTCGAGCATGACGGCGGGACGGAAGGAGCGAGGGAGCGAAGCTGGGCGCCCGGCACCCTCGGGCCGGGGGTTCGAAGATGGCGCCGCAGCCGACGCGTCGGGGGGGAGCGCCGCGCACCTTCCGCAGGGACCCGACCAAGCCCAACTGGTGGAGTCGAATGAACCCCCCACCTTGTCCATGTCCATGCACCCCCTGCTGCAGGCGAAGAACTTTTTCGCCTCGAGCAGAGTGTCGTCGTCGTACCTGGTAGACGGGGACGTCACGCAGCTCTACAGCGGGGACGCCCTGGACGACACGCCGCTGGAGAACAGAATTTTCAGGGACCGCACGACTTGTTTTGGGCTGCGGTTCAAGCTGCTGAGCGTCGAGCGAGTCTTTCTGAACGGCAGGGCGAGGCAGAACAAGTATGTCGTTGTCGTGGGCTACGCCTTGGTTTTTTTTCTCTCCCTGATGGAGGTGCTGAAGACCTGGCTGCTGAAGAAGTTCAAAGATGTGCACTGCCCTGATATTGAGGACAACAGCACGGAAACCGACTTTTCTTGCTCGAAGGCAGAAAGCTTCTATAGCTATGGTGCCTTCGCCTACCAAATCACGTACATACTTCCGTCCTACGGCTTGTTCACGGTGCTTGGGATCGCCTCGCACGTTTACATCCACAAGTCAAAAAGAGTTCATGACAAGGCCTGGGCAATGCTTGCCACGTTTGTGCTGTACTTTGTCTTCGGTACGGCTTTGTACACGGCAACCATAATCACTCGCGAGAAGCAGTGGCCAGACCATTTCTTGAATTCGGCCATTCAGGGGCTGACCGTGTACCTGTTTTTCTCGGGAACCCCAACCTTTTCTTCGTTCTCTGTTCTGAGCATCTTGACCTTGGTCGTATACTTTGTGGCGTTTCCACTATCCTACAGGCATGTCAAAACCAAGTTCGGAGAAAAGAGCACAGAGGCGCTCGAGCTGAAGACGAATTTTACCCAGGATGCATATCCCCTGCTTCTCACCATTTCCATTGAGCTTGTCGGGGCATACATCTCTGAGGTTTCTCGCAGAAAGCAGTTCCTGCGGGGAGTCATCATGATCAACCAGCAAGAAGAGATCATACAGCAAAAGGCCAAGAACGAGACCATACAGAAGGACCTGCTGGAGAACATGCTGCCCACTTCCATTGTCAGCAAACTGCAAGAGCAGAACTTTGCGGTCCAGTCCTGGGACCAGCTGCGAAGCTTGTCCCAGCGGCATTCGGGGGTTTGCATCATGTTTGCGGAGCTGGAGGGCTTCACGGCGTTTTCCGCGGAGGTGAGCCCGCCGCGCGTGATGGAGTACCTGAACGACTTGTTCTACGTGTTTGACTCCCTCTGTGAGGAGCATGACGTGTATAAGGTCGAGACTGTTGCGGATCAGTATGTGGCAGCCGTTGGGGTTGTCACGGGGAAGATGCTGAGCGAGGAGCTGAGCGAGGAGCTGAGCAGAGATTTGTCGGAGAATGACAGACAGGAGAGCGATGGAAAGTTTGCGATGGATGAGACGAGCAACGGTGGCTCTGCAAGGAGCGACGAATCACTTCTGGGGGCTTCCACTTTCAACACCGTCCGGATGATTGATTTCGCCAAGGCCATCATGAGAGTGTCCAAGTGCGTTGAGGTTCCCTCGTCCAGCGTCCCTCCGATGCTGCGCATTGGCATTCACACGGGTCCTTGCATGAGCGGCATTGTTGGGACAAAGAACCTGCGGTTCTGTTTGTTTGGGGACACAATGAACACTGCCGCGCGAATGGACCAGATGGGCAGAGCTGACTGCATACACACGACGGAGGATGTGATTGACCTTGCTCCTGGCGAGGCGTGGGAGAAGTTGAGGAGGATTGACGTGAAGGGCAAGGGCTTGATGCAGACCTTCTTGCTGCCGTACAGTGCTTTTGAAAAAGATGGTGAGAATCCAAGTGTGTCTGAGATTTGCTTTGAGAACCCTTTACTTCTCAAAGATGGCAGGCACAAGAATCTGCAACCTGAGCCGGCGCCCCATCTGCCGGACGAGGCACTGGCTGCCACCCCTAGCAATCGCAGCAAATATGAAGAATGTGCGACACCTGTGAAGGATTCCGTGTACAAGAATTACACAAAGCACTTGGGACTAGCGTTCAAAAAGTTCGAATGGGAGAAAGCCTATTTGGATGGGGAGGCGAGGTTGGTGGAGATAGAAGTTTACATCGGATACTTCTTGTACGTCTTGGTTCTGCTTTCCAACCTACTGTTCGGGTATATCAATTATGTCCTGCACCACAGCATTTGCACCGACAATAGCCTGACTGCAGTAGAATTTTGCCAGTTGAAATTTGGAGAACTCGCCCTGGACCAGGCCCAAGCTATGGATGAAGGAGATGGGAGGCTTTCCTACAACGACATCATCACATATAGTCTTTTCAGGATGACTCCAGCAAGCTTGGGGATTCTGCTAGGATTGAATACACTTGGTCCGCTGACTCACTGGTTCATCCACAGGAAGAATTATGTGAAGAGCAAGTATTGGGCGCTTGTGAATGTCTGGGTCATTTACACTGCAAAGTTGATTGTCATCTTTGTGATCATGTATTTAAGCCTTGTCATACCTGAGCAAGAGAAAAACGCAGACTGGCCTTGGGGTTGGGGTCCCGTGTTGGTGACCCAGGCTCTTCTTCTCGTGATGTACTCGGGCGTACCGATGACACTGTACTGTGCTTGGTGGTGCATTGCAACAGCCCTGTATTATGGTTTTTCGTTGCCCGTTATTTTGCAGGACAAAGCACTATTGGATGAGGGTGCTTCAATGTATCTTATAACGATCAACGAGTACATAAAAACCAGCATCATTGTGTTTTGTATGGGCGTCATCTTGTGCTTGGGAAAGTACTCGAAGGAGATCAACACCAGAAAGAGGTTCCTCCAGCGCGTGCAAGTTCTTAAGCAGCAGGATGAAATCATCCGGCAGAAGACCCGGACGGAAACGATCCAGCACGAGTTTCTGGAAAACATCATCCCGCCAAGCCTCGTCAAGAAGCTGGAATCCGGGAGAGAAGATCTCTCTGTCTCGCTGGTCAGGCTCAAGACTATGACGGAAACCCACCTGGGCATGTGCATCTTGTACGCGGATCTTGTTGGCTTCACCACTTTTTCCGCCCAAGTGGACCCTTTCAAGGTTTTCACCTTTCTCAACGAGCTGTTTCACATTTTTGACTCCCTCTGTGACGAGCATGACGCGTACAAACTGGAAACTGTGGGGGACTGCTACGTGGCTACGGTTGGGCTTGTGACGGGAGAGCGCATCAATTTGACGTCCCCAAAAGAGTCCGACTCGGCTCGAAAGATGCATAGGTCTGTCATCCAAAGCACGGCGTCCTGTGCGCTTAGCTCCGCCGGCTCCATGCGCTCAGCCTCTTCAGTGAACATCAGAAACCTCCTGGAGTTCGCCAAGGCCATGGTGCGGGGTTCTCGCCAGGTCATGAAGCCTGAGGTCCGCACTCCCGCGATCATGCGGGTTGGCATCCACTCGGGCACGTGCCTGAGCGGCATTGTGGGAACGAAGAACCTCAAGTTCACTGTTTTGGGGGAGGACATCGACATCGCTGCGCAGATGGAGCACGAGGGGAAGCCCGATGCGATCCATGCCTCTGAAGACGTAGCCTTCCTGCTTCCCAAGGAGAGGTGGGTGAAGTTCAAACTGATTGAAAGGTCGGACAGGGAGCCCATGCAAACGTATCTGTTGGAGGTGTAAGAGTTTAATGACACTGTCTCATCAAAAAGTTTTTGATTCCCCCCCCGCCGGGTCCCAGGCCCTGGCCAGGCCTGGGACGTCCCAGCTGGATCCCATCTGGGATTCATTTCGGACATTTCCGCCGAAATTCGGAGAAGAGCGCGCCAACGAGCGAGCGGCGCAAGAACTGCGAACGGCCGGGGGAGGGGAGGGGAGAGAGGAGAAGAGGGAGACCGATCGCGGAGGTGGGGCATGGGCGGACGCAAGGCTCTCTTTCGGTGACGTATAGATAGCCCCGTAGACGACGTCGCTCCCGCGTTTCGTGAGAGTCGACACCGAACGTAAAGCTCCCCCCGGTTCTTGATCTCTGGTCCAAGCGCTCGCTTGGACCTCGATCGCGATGGCCGTCGTCTCCAGCTTCAAGGACGATGAGGGCCTGCCGCTGAAGAAGAAGCTGAGGACCAACGGTGGCACGACCAACGGCACGAAGCCGATGGAGGTGGTGCCCGCGCAAAGCGACCGGGCGGCCACGAACAAGGAGGCCTCTCCCTCCTCCGATCCCGCCGTTGCCAAGCCACTGGAGGCCCCGGCGCAGCAGCCGCGTCCTACGCACGGCGGCGCCTATGCGGAGAGGGAAGCCTGGCTCACGAAGCAGGAGGAGGAGGGCGACATTAG